>Ga0214919_10001755_pt1 | contig 35028 bp, 22 predicted proteins | sample LL1503_MetaG_FD_177994 | JGI IMG/M metagenome (GOLD analysis project Ga0214919, IMG submission 177994) | Freshwater microbial communities from Lake Lanier, Atlanta, Georgia, United States - LL-1503 | ecosystem: Environmental > Aquatic > Freshwater > Lake | place: USA: Georgia | collected...
CGCCCGGCAGGCGAGTGGCCACGAATACTTCGCCACACTTCGCACCCAGGCTGCGCTCGATCGATCAGATGTTGCTGTTGTGCTTCTCGATGCCAGCGAGCCATTAACTGACCAAGACTTCCGCATTCTCACCATGGTGGTTGAATCCGGTCGTGCACTAGTTATTGCTTTTAACAAGTGGGACCTACTGGATGACGAGCGTCGCTATTACCTCGAGCGCGAGATTGACCGCGACTTAGGTCAGGTTTCTTGGGCTCCGCGCATTAACGTGAGCGCAAAGACTGGTTGGCATACCGAGCGTATGGTTCCAGCACTTGAAAAAGCTGTTGAAGGTTGGACAACTCGTATTTCAACCGGTCAGCTCAACTCTGTGCTTGCTGAGATTGTGGCTGCGCATCCGCACCCTGTTCGTGGGGGCAAGCAACCAAAGATATTGTTCGGCACCCAGGCCAGCAGCGCCCCACCAGTATTCGTGCTGTTCACCAGTGGCTTCCTCGAGCCTGGTTATCGCCGATTCGTTGAGCGCCGCCTTCGTGAAAAGTTTGGTTTCGTTGGTTCACCAATCGTGATCAACTTGCGTATCCGCGAGAAGCGTAAGCGCTAACTCGAATCAAGTTGCAAGTAAGTAGCGCCGCGTTGCATTTAGTAATGTGGTGCAGACGGGCTCTAGCGCCGTTTGGTAGCGTACTTCGCTGGGGGTGAAGGTGTCGCAGGTTCAAATCCTGTCAGCCCGACCAACAGAAATCCACCCATGTACGGGTGGATTTTTTGTTGGTCGGAATTTGATTCGATCAGGAACCGGAACATGTATCTGCGAGTGACGGCTCCTGTCAGCCTGACTCGCTCTTTGTTATTTATTTCTTTTCAGAACTTTTGCCCTTTGAATTTATGCCAGGTTTCTTTGTTGCAGGTTTCGCTGGGGCCTGACCAGATGATTTAGGGCCGGCCTTGTTTGCACGACTTTTCGCCGCGGGAGCTTCCAGCTTCAATTTAGAAGCCATTTGGGCAAACTCATCTTCAAGTTCTGAAATTTGGAGATGTAATCCGTTGATGTTTTCATTTTGAGTTTTCTCAAACATCTCAAAAAGGTCTGCCAATTCTCTAAATTTCTGGGCGATTGAAATGTAGGTGCTATCACTGTCTTTAGAAGGCTTAGGACGGTTTTGAATACTTCTCTTGCCAATGACAGTTTCGACAAGTCTTTTGGCTGCATCCTCGGTCGTAAATTCTGAGACTTCCTCGAAATGAAGTTGCAAATTTGCGGTTAGGACTCCGAACAACTGGTTGGCAGAAAGATCTTCAGGGTAGAGCGCCTTATTAAATGGATCCCGATTGGGATCATTAGGTTTTTCCCAGTCAGCTGAATTCATGAGAATTTTGGCAAAAGATTGCTCTTTACATATTACAAAAGCAATTCTTCGTTCGCTATTGTCACTAGTCCTCCCGAATGTAACGAGCCAACTCATACTTCCAATTCCTCACTTAAAACAATATTCTGACATCCGTAGATAAAGTCAGTCTTGTGTTGCCTCATCCAGCCGATGTTTTCCTTCATGTAACTTACCGCTCTATGATCCAGAATTATGCCGTTTGCAATAGCGCCATGGTCTATGAAAGATTCGACATTGCTAATTGCAATTTCCATTATTAGTTCCGTGTCTTCGGAGTACATTTCTGCAAACTGCGCAAAAGGTCTTAGTAATTGATGTGGGTTACGAGATTGAAAACCAATTTCAGATCCTGTAATTATATCCAGCGGTGTATGGTCAGGCATGAAATATTTGTTCCAAACTCCATTTGCCTTCAGGCACATGCCATGGTCTATCGGTAGAAGTATGTTCCCTTTTGAATTGCCGGAGAAGTCCAGCAGTGAGCCAAGGTGCAGATTCATCATATGTCTATCTGTATTTGCAAAAATCGCATTGTAAACGATGAAACTAACTACATCACGCTCATTTATAAGGTTTAGGTCGTTCAAATTTATTTTGCTTAGTACAAAACTCCTATCGGCAATGATTCCTTCTTCTTCGGTTTCAGATGGAAATAGTTCACCTATAGGCCCTAAGTCAATGATGTTTGGCCCACCCAATGCCGGAGTCACGATTACGTTCGTTGAATATCCCGCGAGAGCTAAATTGCATCCGGGCCAGCCAATATATTTATAGAATGCTGAAACTTCTGTCTCAGCAGAAGCGGCGTCCCAAGATTGTTCATTCTTGACCCAGAAACGGCTGCCGTCAGGGCTGGCAATTTGAATAGGCGTGTTCAGACTTCGCGCTCTAGAGATTTCTATCCAGCCTTTGTTGATTAACTCATCTGTTAATTCGATACATCCAGTTCCAGCTTGGAACCAATTTTGTTCCCGCAAAATATCGAATTCTGTCATCCAGCCCAGTGCAGGCCTCGAATGATCAAAAATAGGAGTGATAATTTCAAAAGTTATTTCAAGTTTCGGATTTTCAACTTCACGGCTATTTGAAGATAAATCTCCGATTTTTCTTGATGTTTGACTTTCTGAATTTATCTCACGTCCTTTTATCTCACGTCCTTTTATCTCACGTCCTTTTATCTCACGTCCTTTTATCTCACGTCCTTTTATCTCACGTCCCTCGGCGCCTTTACGGACGGCGCCTTTACGGACGGCGCTTTTACGGACGGCGCCTTTACGGACGGCGCTTTTACGGACGGCGCCTTTACGGACGGCACTTTGAGTTTCTTCGGATTCTGGGTTCTTGAATGTTGGGTTCTTGAATGTTGGGTTCTTGAATGTTGGGTTCTTGAATGTTGGGTTCTTGAATGTTGGGTTCTTGAATGTTGGGTTCTTGAATGTTGGGTTCTTGAATGTTGGGTTCTTTGCTTCTTCAGATTGGGCAGGGTCTTCAGTTGTTGAGGCATTTCGACTTGATTGAGCCCGGCGTTGCAATTCCTTAGCTCTATTCATCCGATCCAGCTTTGCGGCACGGGCCTGGCGGTTCGCGCGAATTTCAGAAGCCGACTTCTCTTGCTTATTTTCATTATTCATGTGTCCATCTACCACCTTAGCTATCCATGCATGCACGAATAAATTTATCCCTTAGTGATTTAGCCTGTTGGACTAAAGTTGATTTTACACAAACTATTGCATCGCTATTACGGATATCTCCAAGTAACTCGGTAGATAATCCCGCGACTATTAGGCAAAATCCAAACCTCCAGGAAAAAATGTTTTGGCTTGATTTGTGCGGTCAATTCTCAAACTACGTTATTGGCGCTCGCTACTAAGATACAATTGTCAAAATAGGCCTGAGATTCCTATTAAAGCGTTAATCTAAATCTGGCATTTTTGGTTACTTTGATAACTATTTCCGCGGAATCAGTTGTCTTACCCTTCCGACTTATTAGCTATTCAGAATCTCAACAACAATACGTGCGATCTGTACTGTACTTGTGGGGAAGGCGTCGTCATGTTTGCCTGCAGCTATTTCATCGAGCGGGAAATCATAGCTGGTGAGTATTTTCGAATTCAGGAAGTCAAAAGCTGTTTCACTGTAACCAGCCAAGGCTTTCATCGCTTGCAGTTGATATCCGGTCAGTGCGATATGGACACCTTCTCGTTCGAGCGTCGAGACATAGTAATTCCTCAACGATTCCATCAGTTGGTCTTCGATTTCATAGACTTCGCCATCAGGGATAATCTCATGCAATTCCTCGGTGGGTTCTTCCTCTGGAATGTCCTGCATTGACTCGAAAAATGTTTTCATTTTTTGACATAGCGACATTCCAAGTCCCGTATCGCCATAACCGATTGCAATCGATGAATCGACTTCACTCCAGTATTTTTCAACAATTTTCATAACAATGTTGTAGGTGTTTAGTTGAAAATATCTGGCAGCCCTATCGCTGCTCGGAACGATAGGCAAGTTTCTAACTTCTATGCGCAGCATTTTCATTATGTCATCAGAAATTGGTTTTGAGTGCTGTCCGCTATTCATGTTTCCTCGTTGCGTTGGATGAACATTCTGCTAAACATTCTGACAGGAATGTTAGTGGATTTCTCGGTTTTACTGTTCTGGCAAAGCAGGATTCGCCACCTTTTGCTGATCAGGGAGTAGCGGCGCCGTTATGTTCCAAACGAAGAAAAGTAAACTTTTGTCCAACTCGTTTTGAAAGTGTCACCCATCCGTTGTAAATTTAATTCACAACTTAATACCGATCAAGAAAGTAGCGCTAAGCCCTTCGGCTTGCTACGCGGCAACCGCTCACTTCGTGCACGGTGCCCCCGAAGGAAGATCAGCTGTTCGACAGTCGAGCAGAAGCAACGAAGGAGCATTCACATGCCAAAACCAAAAGTCCGTCATTACCCAACCAAGGGTTTCCTAGTCTCGAGCATGGGCGATGTCCGCTTTGTGCGAGATGAAAAGCACCGAGATCCACAAGCTCCAGAAGCCGAAGACAGTTGCCTTGATGGCTGTAGCCTTATCGAGGACATGGGTCACTGCGTGCATTTCCTGCAGGTGAAAAGAGCTATCCGCCAGCCGCTTTACAAGATGAAGATTGTCTCGACCGGGCCGAATTACTTCATCGCGGTCCTTAATCGCAAGCGCATCAAGTTCTACACTCACCGCGCACCACAAATGCAGGCCTTGCTGGGGTTTTACGGCCCGAGGCTCGTAGGTTGGCTACACGATCTGTCACTATTTGAATGCCAAGGGTATTTCTTCAGCGTGACAACCGACCCAGAGGATTTTCTTGAGTGCATGACTACCAAGAATGGCATGCCCAAGCGCAAGCACTTGCAAAGTAAACGAGTCTCCGAGAAAGAATGGGTGCACGCTCATCTGCAGCCAGCTGTGTTGCGAGCGGTTGGAGACTTGCAAGAGTTTCGTAATCTAGTCAAAGAAACATCGACAATCAATAACGAATCGGAGTCGAAATAATGTCTGAGCAATCCCAGATAAGCGACCAAACGTGGGCGGCCTACTGTCAAACCATAATTCAGTTTCACCCACAAAATGCTCCAGTAGAGCAACGCATCAACATCAAGCCTGCGGTTGAAAGCGGGGGAGACTGGGTCTGGGGCGACTCAGTCTCGGAAGTATTTGTTTTGAGTCCAGGCAATCCCTACAGCGAGTTGCTAAGCGACATGGAGAACATTCAGCGCGAAGCCGAGCTAGTAAAACTAATTAGAGCTTCGGGCATCAACTTCGAAAACTGCGTTGGCATGTCGCCTGATGGAGAGTGGGCAGAGAGGTCGCTGATGCTCTGGAATGTTGACGAGGATTTGGTGAAGCAGTGGGGGAACAAGTTCCAACAGAACGCCTACTTCCGACTAACTCCGCAAACTTTTGAGATAATCAGTTTGGTTGACAGTCGTCACCACAATTCCGGTTGGCAGTTGCAAACAATTGAAAGTGATGAATTTGAGGAGGATTACCTTGGGGCTTGGTGAATTTGATAAAGATTGGATCCGACTAGTTTTCGCACTCAATTGGTGCCTAAAAGATTACGATCCCATGGCATTTACTGTCCAGGTAAAGAACCCCATATATGAGTCTGGACCTTACGTGCAGGCACAGTACCTAGACGATGAGATTGAAATTGAAATCACGAGCAACCGGTATCTAGATCCACCGATTTCTGAATTCTATGTTCAACGCATCATTCTCTTGGGCTGGAACGAGCCAGATGAAGACGATCATCCAAATTTCTGGAAGGTTGTGCCTAATACGATTGAAGGCAGATTAGAGGCGGCCACACTCTGGGTGCGCACATTAAATCTCGCCTTTGACTTGCCCGTAAAAAGCGCATTCAGATTCGCTCCGACCAACATGAAGGCTTACCGAGAAATTGGTAAGTATCTGAAAAATATTGGAACTCCAATGAATTTCACGCTCTACGATGTCTTGGCCGACCGCAAAAACCGAGCCGAGAGGGTCAGGCGAGCCCAGGCATATTTGGAAGCTGAACTAGAGGAAGAGCGCAACCCCCGCAAGCGCCCTTACCTTGAGCCAAATGCTGAGAACTTCCCAGATCTTTTTGGACCACCGAAACCTATGGTAGAAGATGATTGAAATGTTGAGGTTTAAACGAGATCCCAAACTAATTTTCGAACTCCCACTCGGTTAAGGCAGATAAAAGCAAATTGTCGCGACGGGCGGTTGCGACTGCTGTGAGGTCGGAATAGTTTCCTTCATTCAGTTTCATCGCGAAAGTTATGGCAGATCTAGGGTCTGTTGCATTGGAGTCAACTGCGCAGAGCTGCATAGCACGTTGTATTGGGTCCTTTGATAAACGATCGTTGGGTATAAGTTCAAACCAAACTTCGTTTATATCGCCTTCTTGTCCATCAAAGAAAATAATCAAATGATCGCCGACTTCAGCGCCGACTTCATCAAGAGCGGCTTTTATTGATCCAAACTCAACCTGTGCTCTAACAAAATTTATCTTCAGACTAGCTTCGCTGTTTTGAAATTTTCTTTCCCAGGTTTCTGCACGTTGAATTCCGATGATGGATGCATAAGCGATAGATGATCCCCAGCCTGATCCGCGAATGTGCTCAGCATTGAGATCGATTCTTGCGGCAAAACCTGATTCTGTTCGGAAGATACATTTAAGAGAGAAGTTGGCAAGTTGTGAAAGAGGTTTTATAGCAGCTCCGGCTTGATCGTCTATTGAGACAATTCCATTACTCGTAACCAAAGGAGGGTGTGTTGCATAAGTTGCGATACTTTGTTCAGCAATTTCTGAGAACCAAGAAAGTAGATTGTCCTTGATTTCCGATAAAAGAGTTGGACCGTTTTTTTCCACTATTTCAAGAATTTCCTCTTTAATGCCCCTGTAGGGCCTTAATTTCCAATCTGTTAATGCGTACTTATTGCGATCAACACGCATGAATTGCTCGTCTGTACCGAGTAAATTCATGCATGCTGCCTTGGTCCAGCGAGTCCCTAACAATCTTTCAATTTCATCAACATGCAAAGGTCGGCCCACCCGGGCAAATTCATTTAATAGGAATTCGCCCAGCTTGAGGTTGACCGCGCAAACGACATCATTGAATACCATTAGTCCGAAGTCGCTTAAAAAGTCAGAGAATATCTGGCCGCGAACTCCTAGTCGTCGCAAATCTTCTTGAACATCTGTTCGTAATCTTGGCCTGTTCTGAACATCCTCAACAAATTTTTCAAGTGTCACGTACTGTGACTGACCACTCTTTATGTGGCTAAGCCCATGCCCGAACCAGGTGTTTCCTTCTTTGTCTATCCGAGTTATCTTGCCTGTGGCTATCAGAATATCAAGAACTGAAACATCGTGAGCGAATCGAATATCTAGGACTGGAAAGATGCGGACAAGTTGCGAACGCTTCATCAGGAATGGTTCTTTGAATGCACACACCTCAGAAAGTCGCGTTATCCCTCTAGAACCAAGCTTTTCTTTAACTTGGCTTTCTATTTGCCTAATACGTTCGCGGGTAACTCCAAAATTCCTACCAATTTCCTCGAGAGTCTTTGTGACTTCAGCCCCAAGTCGATGCTTAAGAATTTCAGATTCTCGCTCGTCAAACTTCTCGATTTCACTTTCGGCATTAACGAGAAATATTCCGTGAACTGGCGATAACCATTTGCTCCCAGAAGACTGAAATCTGGGCAATTGTGAGTCCTCGTCAATTTCGAATTCACTCTTGAGAGTATTTTTTGTTGAACTTGGTATTTCCTCTGGTTTCGTGTCGACGGTTTCGATGAAATCTTCAAAGTCTTCGAAATGAACTTCTCTTCCTGCAGCTATTTCAAAGTCGAAAATTGGAATTAAGTCCTCTGAGACCGCTACAGATTCGTATCGATCAAAACCCGGATGCAACTCTGGAACTGCAACCCATTCGCCACGAATTCGTTCAAAAAGTTTCTGCGATGAGTCGATTTTCTGCAATCCGACAACTTTGTCCGCATCGTCTATGAGCGCTAAATAGGAAGCCATTGATTTCTCTCAATATGTTCTAGGTTGGACTGTTTTCACAACACTATCTTCGTGATTGGAAATTGTCACCGCCTTTCCTGAATTTGGTGATTCACGGCATTTGCTTACAGAGACAGAGAAGAGGCGGCAGCAAGTAATTCTCGCTCGGTGAATTGCCTACTGGGAGGAATTCGCATACTTCTCAATCTCAGAATCTCATTGCAGGGGCAATCCTTTTCTTCTCGCCGGCCATCTTTGTAGACCTCTAAATTCCAAGTGGCCTAAGAGTTCGTTTTTTGGCATCCTCAGTCCCTAACGGATCATTCGCGAGTTAAGCACAGTATTAATTTGGGAAACTATCAGCGATTTCGGAGCTTTTCAGCGACTAATACTGCCTCTTGAATAGACCGAATAGTCGATGATTTTCCCTCGGAAGTGCAGGCAATTCTAGGAATATGGAACTCATTTAATTTTCGTCGCAATGTTTGGCCGAAAGTAGTCCGAACGAGTGGTGAGAGAACGACCACATCAGCCTTGTCTAATCGAGGTTCGATTCGATCCAGGACCTTGTACCAGTTGGATGACCATGTGCCATCAAAGAACTCCACTTCCACATTACTGCCAAAAGTTGTATGAATCAGAGGCTTGATACTGTCATTGATGTTTGACTGTCGCTCTGGGTTGCCACCCACAAAGAACACTCGGATTGGAGAATTGTTGGTTGCGGAACTTGCTGCAGCGCTTTGCGCCCAGCCTGCATATTCAAGTGGCGCTTTGGTCCTCGGGTCATCACGATAAAACTCGGAGTACTCAGGTGCGATTTCTTGTAACTGTTTGAGTAACTGTTGGAAGTTTCCTTCAGCTTCAAAATCCTTGATTTCAAGCATAGAGTCCAATATTTCTATCAGTGCAGCGACCAAACCTTCTTTGCCACCCAATTCACTCAGAGAGACCAGTGCGCTTAAGTTTGCTTCAAATGGCGTTATGTAATCCCGGAACTCTTCACTTGTCAGGCAAAAATCCGCCCACTGTTTGTGAACCACAGGGGAGTGACCTTTGCGAAGCTCATCAACTTGAGCAAGCGTCAACTCAATATCTTCGTCCTTCTGTCGAGACAGAGCGTTTTCCAGAAGCTCGATAAGTGCTGTCATTTGCTCTGGAACTCTTGGCAACCTCGAAGCTATTGCCACTAAATCTGGAAAAGCCTCTGATGCGAGTTTCAGTATGTCGGATAGTTCGGTTGCAGATATGGATAAAGTACCATCCAAGTTTTCTCGAACGGACCACGAAATAAACTTTGCGATCTTCGCTGATTGCAAAGTTATCGCTTGGCTAATAATCTTTGAAACTTCTTCTCTTTGAAGCCGTGGTGAAAGTTCAATAATCTCATCGATGGCTTGATCTAGATCAATGAGATCGTCGCTTCTTGATTTAAGTAAACTCTGCATTAACTTTATCTTCGGTTTTATGGAGGCTCGATCTTCACGATTGCCGTAATAAAGAATGGCCCGACCCAGAAGTGATGACGCCTGCTCATAGTTTTCCTCAGCAAGCATGATGCCTGCCAGCAAATAGTTTGCATCGGCATTTGTATCATTAATTTCTAGTGCCTTGTCCAAATACTCTGTGTGCTTGCGGTAGTGCTTTTGAAATGCTTTCCTATCACTCTTATTTCTCGGTAATTCAATGTCCTCGATGCGCTTAGCCTTGCTGGCTGATAGGAATTGCTGAATATAGAGTCGGGCTGCCGTGCGGGAATGTAACTGGTCAGTTGGGAAATCCTCCGGTAGCTCGAGAGTATTAGCGGCAGATTCGAAGTCATTGGTGGCCCGGAAACAAGCTGCAATTCCCATAGCGATTCTGAAATAGATATCTGTGATTTGCGACTTCTCGACACCCAGTAGTCGGTCGCTAGAATTTAGATACACCAGGCGATTCTTAGCAATCTCGAGAACTCGGATAGCGCGATCAGCCTGAGAATTACGGAGCATAATTACGGATTCAGAGTCGAGCATCTGAATCAAAGCAATTTCTTGTTCAACATTTGCAGTAAAGATTTGAGTGAAATTGCCGAGTAGGAGTTCAGCTCGTTCCAAATTTTGATATACAACAACCTTTGCAACATCGACAAGCATCTCACTTGCGAGACCCGAATTGAACATTTCAAAAACATCTGTCCAACGCTCCTCGCAGATATGTTCTAAATCCGCCTGACTGCCCGTTCGCACTAGTCCTTTAATTAGTCCCCACAGGTGCCAAGATTTTCGCGTCGCATTCATTGCGGGGGAATCCATTTTGAAGTCAGACTCGACTAACCCCAAGGCGCTTGAAAAGCCGATCTGGAACCAAGTGGGCATGTGGGCATTGTTCAAGGTGCACAGCTCGGTCAGCATCTCTGCGTATTCTTCTCGATTGAGTGCGCCAATCTGGTTTCCGTCAGCCGATGCAACCGCTTGGGTAATTAGCATTCGACCAAGGGGGGTGAATATTGCCTCATCTATATTTGCTATTTCGACGCTCGGCTGAACGGGAAGATAATCACCTGGAATCTTCACTTGTTCTTTGTCGACTTCGGCTTCTTTAATTGTTTCCGTCTCAACGATTTCCAGTGGCGAAGTGCTGGTCTCGGTAGTGTCGAATTGAGTTGAGGAAATCCTTTCTTCTTTTAATGGGTCATTGTGAACATCTGGCTCTGGGTGTGTCTCACCTGCATTAGATTCAACCGGCAAGCCTTCTAGATCAGTCGAAAGACGGGAGTCATCCGGAATGGATCGAAAGTTTTCAGAATCAGAGATCAAATCCTCTGTTGCGAATTCAATTTCGTCGAGCATTTCATCGAAGCTCGGTTCGTTCTGTCGACGATCCTCTAATTCCTCTACAAAGCCAAGAGCTAACGCTTGAGCAGGAAGCGGCGAGAGGGCCAGGTGCGCCATGATTGCATAGACGGAAGCGCGTGACCACATCATGCCTAGAAATTTGACAATCTCTTTGAAGTCCTGATCGGATGGATTTGAAATAGTCTGGCCATCGAACTTTTGCTCAAGCACTTTTCCAAGTGGATGGATCAGTTGTTCTATTAGGTATAAATCGTACTTTTCGGTCGCTTTCCAGATTTCGGAGATTCTAAGGTCGATTGGGATTCGAGTTGGGTCAAGTTTTGTTCGGCTACGACCAAACATGTCACGAATCAGGCTGGGGGTCAGTCTCGTAACGACGAACTCTCGCTCTTTGGCGGGAATAGAATCGACGAACACTAGGAGTAATTGACCGATCTCTTCGCGTCGCTCAGCGGTTAGTTCAACTTGAAATTCCATGCCAGGCACATGTTTACGAATTGGTTCTCGGTACGTCCCAGGCACCTGTCGGGATGGTTTGCGTGCTGGTCTCGCTTTTCCTGCCATTTGGGCCTCCGATTGACACCAAGAATAGCAAGGCTGATGCCCATGCACAACGGGCTCTAGTCAGAATTAAGAGCAGCAGCAGGACTGAGCGCATCCCGATGAATTGGAAGGCCACCTGTGAATCTGGAGTTTGCCTTAAGAATCTCGTACTTGAGGCATCTTAAAGATTTGTGGACTTGAACCGAGCTCTGTGCATTGAATTTCAGCACGGCAATTTATTCAAGAATTGTCTCTACCGTCCGGATCCCGATAGGTACTACTATGTTGTCTATCGGCAAAATTGAAGGTGCTAAACGTGTTCACTGCGATTGATTTTGAAGGCACTTCTCGAGAGGGTTCAGCGCGTGCTACGGAAGTCGCAGTTGTATCCCTGACGGAATCTTTAGGCATTGGTGACTCATTTGAATCAGTCTTAAATCCTCCAATTCAGCCCAAGAAGGAGTCGCTTAGCTATGCAAGGCTTTCGAAAAATCAGATTGCGTGTGCCCCAAGTTTTCAGGAAATTTTTCCTTCGCTAATTCCTTTCTTGAGCGGGAAGATTTTGATTGCTCACAATAAAATCTATGAGATTGGCGTTCTCTCCCGTGAATTCGCTGATATGAGCATTCACGTTGAGCCGCCTTTTATCTGCACTCTCGAGTGGTCTAGGCAAATTCTCAAACATAAATTAAGCAACTACACGTTACTTGATGTTTGTGGATACTACGACATCGATTTACTGAATCCACATGAAGCGCTGGCTGATGCCACGGCTACTGCACAGGTCTTTGCAAAGTTGTATGAAGACAGTTCGATTCTTAGGGATTTCTGCCGCGACATAGCATGTCATGCGGTGGAAATGTCTTCCAAAGATTTGCCAAAGAATCCACAAATACGAGACAGATTTACCGCAGTCAGTCTGGGCAGAGATGATCTTCTGGTAATAGCTTCAGAAATTTTGAATAACAGCAAAGTGATGCAAAGTAAGTTTGTAGTTGTTACTGGAAAAATACTTGCCGGACAGTCGCGGCTTGATGAATTCATAGAACAAGCTGGACTAAGGTTCAAAGAGACTCCAACAACCGAAGGCACTGCATTTGTAATTCAGGGCCATGCTGGGGGACTTTCGAAGATTAAAAAGGCGCACCTGTACGGGCGCCCAGTATTAACTGAACCTGATGCGTTTGAATTACTTGAAATAATTACTGAGATGAGAATGGAGAGATAGTAATGCCTGGATTGGATGAGTTGTCTGAAGAAGCTCGGCGAAATACTCGAGGACGTTTCGAGCAGTGGGTAAAGAATCCCCAGTGTGAAGCCAATACTCTGAGCGCTGTACTGAATGTCAAACTCTCTGACGTGGCTAAGTCCCTGAACTACGAGCCTGAATACGGTCAATCGCCCTTTGCAATTCAACGGGGATTGCAGTTTGAAGGTTGGCTGTTCAAAGAGGATGCAGAAGTGATCCGGGGCGCAATGGAGAAAATTGAATTATTGCCTGCGGACAGTGCAGGTTTCTTGGATTTGCGCCTAACCTCGAACGGCGGAAAAACAGTGCGTTCTACTGATGAGGCTCTAGAGAAGTCTCACGCATTGATTACGAATCTTGTAAATGTCGAATTCGATGCTCCCACGATTGTCGCAGGATTACTACTAAAAATTCCAAAGGGCGTGATGCTTCCTGAAGCAACCTTGATTATCGACATAATCACAATCCAGAAATTGGATACAAAATTTGAAATACAAGTTGGTGAAATAAAGGTGTTCCCAGATCGTGGCGGACACACAGATGCTGGAGAGATCGCCACTGCTCGCGCTCAAGCAGGCGTTTATCAACATGCCCTTCAACTAACAGTGGACGCCCTGAATCTCGGTAATGCTCCGATGGTCAGTACTAGTGGTTTCTTGGTATTCACATGGCCAGGAAGTAATAGCCCAGTTATTCGAAAGGGTGAGGATTTAACCTATTTGGCAAAACGTGCTGAGAAGGGTTTTGACCAGTTGGACCGCGTGGCAGCGGAAGTGCTTAGCAGGCAGGAAAAGAATCTTGCCGATGTTGATTTGAAAGATTGGATCGCCCACTCGCGTACGGAGTATAAAGAAGTCTGCTGGTCATTCTGCGATCTTGCTCCTAGGTGTCAGGACCTAGCTATTGCGGAGGATCGTGGGATTGTCTTGGGTACCGAGGCAAGCAAGATTTTGGGATCAGTAACCATCTCCAGAGCTCTTGAACTCCTAGATGGTGCAGATTCAGCGTCAGAAGTAGAAAAATCTTTGCAAGAGCAACTTATAGGTGCGATTTGGGGGGCAGATTAATGTCATTACGTGAGATTGTGCTCCAACTAAAGGCAGTGGAGGCATCACAGCCCGTTCCAAGATATTCTTCGCTACACATTCGTCAGGCAGAAAATCCGTTCATGGTCGCATTTGTACGTATGGCTGGTGAGTCTCGCCCCTGGGGTATTGTCTATGGGCGCTTACGCGACAAGGCGCCACGGATTTTAACTGCGGGTGATGGCCGAAACCGCGAAGCGGTATCTCAAATCTGCGAAGAATTTGGCGTGGCAATGCTTCAATACTGCCGTGCAGAAGGACATTCGTTTAACCCAATAACAAAAGACAACATTGATCCAGAAGAACTTCCACAAATCTGGGTGCCGGGTGAACGTCATATAGAAATGCTTCACTACCTTGAGTACGCCTTTTGGCGAGTTCGAAAAGGAGATGATCGTACGAAGCCACTTACCGTACTCGCTAGATTGGCTGGATGGCTGTTTCGTGAATCCGGCCGCTCGGGGCAGCAGCAAATAATTGACGCATCAAGAGCCTTGCGCGATGCTTATGTATTTCCTTCCGATTCACTCAGTTTGGGTAACCTTACAACGGCCGTCGCTTGGTTCAACGCCGCTGGAGAGTTGCCCGAAAAGAGAATAAATGTTCGTGAAGCTGGTAAGCAACGTGTGTCACCTACCTTGGATCCAACTTTAGACAGCAAGATACTTGCACCTCTGGTCGAAGAGCGAGCTAAGTTGCTCAAAGAGGGAAAGTCGTTGGATTTAGTGGAGAAAAAAATTCACGATGCACTCGAGCCTGAGCTGATGGCACGTTGGAACGCGATGGTTGATGCATATCGCATCCTGGCCAATGACACCCGAATGGAAAATTCTGGTGTCAAGAAATTAGTCGAGAAAACAATGTCCAAGTTTGTCTCTGAGTTTCAGTACGTTGAAAGGGGGCATCTTGATCCAGATTCTGCTCCTCCGTTTACGCCACATCCCGAAACAGATTTTCATGGTTCTGCTGCCGCCGCTGGATATTTTCGAATGCAAGCTGCAGATGTCGCATGGATAGCATCACTTATTCATGACGATGAAGAACTGCAGTATGAGGCACTTTCTACTGGGCACGCTTTCTTTGCTGAGATTACAAAAGTTTGGAATTCCGGTGACGGAAGATCCACTGTGCCTAATTGGCAGTTACTGGTGGATGTAGGTGACGTCCAAAGAATGCGTGATGGGGAAAGTTATGCACTTTTGCAAAATGATAAATCCTCAACGCGAGTCAAATCAATTGAAGTGCTAGGGAATGATGTTTGGAACGTCCACGTCGAATGGTTTTCTCCGAAAACGAAAGACTTGTATGGCCCAATCAACGCTCGACCGACGGACCCAGCATGGGTTGGACAGAGAGTTCTCTTCGTGCCTACGGATACTAGTGCTCTTGCGGATAAGCAAGCACAGGCTGTCTGGAGTGCGAAAGATGGAATTGGCGCTTGGTTAACTCATGGACGTGCACCGGCAGCTGTGGACACGAACATTATTGATGACATTACGCAACTAGAGAGCAATTGATAAAAATGACAAACCAGTTAATTGACGAAAAGTACACTGCTCTGCGTAAAGAACTGATTAAAGAGTTGGAAGGTTCAGGAAAATTGGCAGTTGTCCAGGCGCCACCTGGCTCTGGCAAGACCTACATGTTGCTTGCGGTTGTGTCTGAACTTGTAAAAAAAGGAAATGTTGTTGCGCTTGCTGCACAAACAAATCGTCAGGCTGATGACATAGCCCATAGATGGGCACGAGACTACGCAGACTTACCTGCCACACGTCTCGGGAGTCGTGGCAGCGTAGCACCGTCTGCCTTCCCGAAAGAAATTGATTGGGTGAATGACGCAAAATTGCTGTCACATGAACCGGGCCTATATATTTCAACAACTTCCAAATGGACTTGGGTGCAGGACCCAAATACCTATGATGTTCTTGCCATAGATGAGGCATGGCAGATGGCCTGGGGTGATCTAATGCAGTGCGCCAAATTGAGTAAAAAGTTTTTCATGATTGGCGATCCTGGGCAGATCCCACCAGTCGTGACTATCGATGTGCGTCGTTGGGAGACAGCACCTCGACCGCCACATAAGCCAGCCCCTGAGGTGGTAATGGATGACCCTGATTTACGAGCTGATGCATTTATTGGCAGTTTGCCCGCTTGTCGCCGTTTGCCTAACGAGTCCGTAAAGTACGTCAAGCCTTTCTACGATTTTGATTTTCATGCGTACGCCGAACCACTCGAGCGTTCTTTAAAGTTGATAAACAAAGTTGCCAACTCCACTTATGTCGAAATTTTCAATATGTTGAATTCGGGACAGCCCGTATTGGTTACATTGCCCACTCCTGAAGAGGGTCTGCCACCGGAAGTCGATGTTGATCTAGCGAAAAAGATTGAAGAACTTGTTCGTGCTCTACTCGATGGTGATTCGCAGATAGTAGTCTCGCCAGGGGAAAAGCCCCGCTCTGTTACACAAAGGGACATCGGAATTTGCGCCACTCATCGTTCAATGAATGGGGAGTTAAGAAAAGCGCTTGGTGCCGACTTCACTGAGGTGTCAATTGACACTCCAGAACGATGGCAGGGCCTTGAACGTCCAATCATGATTGCTGTGCACCCTCTTTCAAATGTCACAGATCCATCTGACTTTGATTTAGAGACTGGTCGCCTTTGTGTTATGGCATCGCGACATCAAGTGGGACTCATTATCATCACGCGAGACCATGTTGGTCCCACTCTGATGGATTACATTCCACAGGCAGCACAGGCACCTGGTAAGCCAGATGTAGTTGGCCGTGGTCACGATGCCCATGCAAAATTTTGGTCAGAGCTTGCTCAAGATAGCCGAATTGTTGCCCTTAGTTAGCAGCTTTTCGGCAAAATGCTCGCACATCACATCGTGAGCATTTTGATGTCTCGGGTTTGGCATCAAACTCTCGATTCTTGATTCCAGTGGCAGCATCTACAACTACTTTCAGTGCAGCGTCAATAGAACTTTCAGTGATATCAACGGTTATTCGTTCTTCCTTGTCCAGGTCGTGCAGAAACGCGCCTTGAACATCAAGTCCTTCTCGCAACCCGGCAGCAGCATAGACCTGCAACTGGAGTCCGAGTTCGCGATCATCTATCGCTGTTTTGTAGTCAACAATGGCAAGCGAATCTGGGCTTCCATCATGTTTATCCAGAATTACATCAGCTCGACCTGATACAACAACGCCATCAAGGGCCAGTTCAAAAGGACGTTCCGTTTCCCAAATTCGCTGCATGTCTTCGCCATATTGGTTCATGTATTTGAATACCAGATCTCGTGCGCTCTCTTTGAATCTCGCAGCCACTGCCTTCCCAGCAAATGGCAAAAAGAAATCCGTTGCTAAAATTCGATCAACATCGATAGGGGATAGTTGTCGGTTCTTTCGCTGAGTTTCCTCTGCGATTGCGCGGAGTAAGTGGTGCACTGCTTTTCCATAACCAATTTCCTGAATTAGCGCTGGTGGGAAGCCAATCCGACTGCGTAGCCAGAAACTATGTCCACAATTGAGATAAGCGGCAAGTTCGCTGTATGTAATGTGGAGCTCTGGATTTTCCGCATCCACATGTGACTCCGCCCAATCCACTGGATAGGCAAGTTGTTCTTCGTAGGCTTCAGATACTTCCGTTATATAGGGAGAGATGGGACCTTTCTGAATTTTCACACGTTCATGGGCTGAAAGAGCCAGCCATTCGCGCGCCCTGGTGATTGCTACATAAAACAGACGTCGTTCGTCGCCGTCAGTCCCTTCGTACCTGCTGGCGTCAAAGAGTTCTCTAGAAATAATCCAATCTTTAACTTGACCAGAACGTCTACTTGGGAACCTAGATTTTGTGAGGGCCGGAACAAATACAATCGGCCATTCCAATCCTTTTGCGGCGTGCACAGTCATTAAGGCAACAGAATCTGAGAAGATGTCTTCCTCTCCTTCAAAATCGTCGTAGCCACCCATTGCAATATTCAACATGAAAGTGGCAAGATTTTTAAAGTACCAATCGCCTTGATCGCCGTAGCCAGCCTGATTACCGTCACCATCTGAAGAAATACGGGAGCGCTTTTGCATTGCCTCGTAATCAGCTATGAATTTGCTAAATCTGGCAATGGTTCCAAGTCGAGATTGATGCATCGGATCCGAAATGTCCCATTCTTTAACGCCCAGCGCACTAGTAATCGAATAGACAATTTCGATAAGGCTCATAGTCCGGGTGTCTGTTCCCACTAGAGACTTGGAATCCAGAAGAACTTTTTCAAGTGTCGTTAGTTGGTTTTTATCCAACGAATAAACCGTGCGGGCTAGGTTAAGTAACGAATCGAGTGTGACTGTTTCCTGGGTTTCGGAGAAACGCCCCTGACGCCACTCGTAGGCAACCATCCAAGCAAAGCAACGACCAAGGAAGTCGGCATCAGGTTGTTCGAAGAGTCCAGTCCTTCCTCCCGGTTGCACTGGGACAGCAAATTTTTCAAATGCTTCGAGAATTCTGGCGTAAGAGGTTTTTCCTCTTACCAGTACTGCCATGTCTGCATACCGATATCCACGGCTTCGTAACTTTTGAATCGATTGTGCTAATTCAGTGGCTTCTTGTTCTTCGTTACTGTAATCCAACACAATGTCTACAGCAGGTCCATTGGATTCTCGTGAAGATTTCATTTCTTTATTCAAGCGGCCGGGAATGGATTGTGCGAAAGTGTCAGCTAATTTCACAATTGATGGGCGAGACCTACGATTTTCTAACAACTCAAACGTCTTTACATTCTGATATCTCTCAGAAAATGTTGTGATGTTAGCCACGGTTGATCCACGCCACTGATAGATGGCCTGATCATCATCGCCGACAACTACGAGGTCGGCAGCACCAATTGGTTTTGAGAGTCGTTCAATTAATTTCTCTTGAGCAGGATTCACGTCCTGATATTCATCCACAATTAAATGTTCGATGTCAGCGCAAACCTTGCTGTGTATGTCGGGATCAGAAAGGACGTCAACGGCACGGGCAATTTGCTGCCCAAATGTGAGAAGGCGGAATTCATCAAGCATTATGTAAAAGTTCTCCACTGTTACTCGAAGTGGCTCTGGAACCACAGACAGATCGAGCATTTCGTTTTCAATTACATCAAGATTTTCGCGGAATCTCTTCAGGCCATCAAATTGCTGATTCCTGGCTGAGAGATTCTTCAGGTTTAGAAAGTTCTGTTGCCTTTGAAGGAAGGCTCCTAGCTGATTTTCATCGATTACGTCATACGCTTCGTACTTACCAACATATCGAGTGAGTAATTGATAGCAGTACCCGTGAATTGTGCCAACATACATTGTGCCAAGTTTGTCTGCAATTGTTGGACCTGCGAAATGCAGAACTCGTGCCCGAATGCGTTCCTTTAATTCTGTCGCAGCCTTTTCTGTAAATGTAAAAGCAACAATCTTTGCCGGGTCGGTGCCCTCTGCAACTAGAGTTGCGATTCGTTGCGAGACTGTCTCTGTTTTACCCGATCCGGCACTCGCAATAATTTGCATGTGTGTACCACGATGGGCAACGGCATCAGCTGCCTGGCCATTTAGTAACGGGATTTCATCGGTGATCTGTTCGTTGCTCATCGCACTATTCTGCCTGCTCAATGCGACAATTACTCCAAATTGACCCTAATCAGTGACACTGTCATTGGTTTAAGACAAAATAGGTGGGTACCTCGTTATCTAGCCGACGATTTGTTGTTTATAAGGAGTAAGTGTGTCATCCCATTCTCAAGAAGACCTGCCAGAGCGCATTTCAATTTCTACCGAGTCTCCAAATGAATTGGTCTTAGATGCGTTAACTGCGTTGATTCCAGGTGTATTCGAAGATGGTGTGATTGATGTTCAAAGGTTAACTGAACTCACCGGTCTAGAGATTACTGGAGTGAAGGACAGCTCAGAGCGATATGGGCTGATGTGGGCTGGGAAGAGTCTGGCGGTCGAAGCACTTCAGTCGCCCAGTATGGCTGCACTAATACCTGATTTGGATAACTCCACCGATTGGGATACCGCAGAAAACATATTTATTGAAGGGGATAATCTCGAAGTTTTGAAGTTGCTCCAAAAGGCCTACAACGATCGAATAAAGCTCATCTATATAGATCCCCCATACAACACTGGAAATGATTTTGTTTACAATGACGATTTTTCACAGCCACTTAAGCATTATTTGGAGGTAACTGGACAGGTCGACGGAGAAGGCAATCGCCTAGTCGCTAACACGGAGGTCTCAGGGCGTAAGCACAGCAATTGGTTAACAATGATGTATCCCAGACTTGTCCTGGCTCGAAATTTACTCACACCGGATGGCAGCATCTTTGTATCGATTGACGACAATGAAGTTCATAATCTCAGAGAAATGATGGATGAGATCTTTGGTTCACAAAACTTTATCGGACAATTTATTTGGGCGGCTGGCAAGAAAAATGATGCCAAATTTGTTTCTAACTCGCATGAATACATCTTGTGCTACGCACGTGATTACGAGAGTTTAAGAAATGAAGTTGGCCAGTGGCGTATAACCAAACCTGGCTTGGAAAGCATCTATAAAAGATACGATGCCGAGAGAAAAGCACATGGGGCAGACTATCCTGCAATTACAAAAGCTATGAAAAAGTTTTACAGAGATTTACCCGAGTCAGATCCGGCAAAGAGGCAAAAACAATATTGCAATTCCGATGCACGGGGACTCTACTTTGCTGGCGACATAGCCTGGCCTGGAGCTGGTGGTCCAAAGTACGAAGTACTGCATCCCACAACAAGGAAGCCCGTGAAAGCTCCTTCAGGTGGCTGGCGCTATTCAGACCCTACAAAGTTGCAGGCTCTTATTGACGAAGACAGAATTCATTTTGGTCAAGACGAGACGACTGTACCCTGCATCAAGCGGTATCTCATTGAATCTCAGTTTGAGGTCCCTTACAGTGTCTTCTACGTGGACGGTAGAGGATCCACAAAGCGTCTAAATGAGCTGCTAGGCGGTGCCTATTTTGACTTCCCGAAAGATGAATTGGTTTTGCAGACGCTTGTTGAGTTTGCTAGCTCTAAAGATGGAATCATTCTAGATTTCTTCGCTGGATCAGGCACCACAGCCCACTCCGTGCTCCTTCAAAATGAAAAGGATGGCGGATGCAGAAAATTTATTTTAATTAATTTTCCTGAGCCCACGTCTCCAGAGTCTCTTGCGAGAAAAGAGGGAATCGAAACCGTATCTGGAATTACCAGGTTGCGCCTCAAGAAACTTCTTTCCCAAATGCCATCTGCAGCTGAGAAAGGTCTTCGTTGTTTAAGGCTTTCCAAGTCTGCGTTTCTAAAGTTTGAAGGAGCAGGTTCAATTGGAAATCTTGAGCTTTTTGCTGAAACGCTTGATCCCTCGGCCCATGACATGGCTATTGCAAGCGAGGCTCTCCTAAAGAGTGGGGTAGCGTTAGACCAGGCTTGGAAACAGATTGACCTTCATGGAACTTCTGCAATCATTTCAGGTGGTGTTGCTGTTTCGTTAGCGCGGGAAATGTCTGACGAAATAGCCACTGATGCGCTGGGAATTGAAGGTGTTCACACAGTTATCTTTCTTGAGGATTCATTTGCTGGTCGTGATTCAGTTAAGGCCAATGCGCACTTTGCCTTCAAACAAGCAAACAAGACGATGAAGACAATTTAGTCATGGCAGTACAGATAAAATTTGAAAGTAATCAGGATTATCAAACTGAAGCCATTGAGGCAGTGACCGGTTTGTTTACAGGCCTTCAACGGGGAATCCTTGGGCAACTCACAGGAGCCAGTCACCATCTTGTTGATGAAGAGAATTCGCTCTTTCAGGACTTGGTCTATGCAAACCGAATTCCCGGCAGTATTGAATTTGCGGAACTTGTACAGTCAAATATTCGTCTGGTTCAAAACCGAAAGCGAAATATTGACGGCGACGCCTACCTTCCGATTGTGGCGCAAGATTTTCAAAAAGAGTTTGTACCAGGCGAATTCCCTACGGATTACAGCATCGAGATGGAAACTGGTACCGGGAAAACCTATGTTTACCTTCGAACCGCGATCGAGTTGTATCAGCAGTATGGATTGTCGAAGTTTGTAATCGTGGTCCCTTCGGTTGCAATTCGAGAAGGGGTCATTTCATCGCTGCGACTGATGAAGGAACACTTTAAGGAGCTGTACTCCGGCATTCAATACGACAGTTATGTTTACGACAGTAAAAATGTGAATAAGCTTCGTCAGTTTGCGACTTCTTCGCATCTGCAGATTCTTGTAATGAACATTGCGGCATTCAATTCGGACGACAACATTATTCGGCGCCAGACTGATGCGCTAAATGGTCAAGCACCGATAGATTTCATTCAAGCTGTGCATCCTGTCGTGATTATGGATGAGCCACAGAAACTTTCTGGTGCCAACGCAACCAAGGCCATTGCGGATTTGAATAGTGCTTTCAGGCTTCGCTACTCGGCAACTCACAAAGATGTTCATCATCTGCTGTATCGCCTAACACCAATTGACGCTTACGACTTACGACTGGTTAAGCGCATTGATGTTCTGTCGGTCACAGCCGATCAGAACAACAATGTGCCATTAGTGACGGTGAAGAGAATTTCAAACACTGCTGGGGCAATCACAGCCACACTTCTGATAAACAAAAGCGGTGGACGAAGTGAAACTCAGATAACAGCTAGACGCAATACTGACCTGCAGGAAGAATCAAAACTGCAGGTTTATCAAGGCTGGGTAGTGGAAGACATTTTGGCAAATACCGAGGACACCGAAGCTCAAGTTGTCTTTCAAAACGGTCGCATTCTTCGAGAGGGTTCAAGCACGGGCATTGACGAAGATGCCTGGCAGAGGGCACGGATTCGTGCAGCGATTCTCGATCACTTCAATACCGAGATGCTGATCAAACATCATGTCGATCGTGGAAGTATTCAGCCTATTAAGGCTCTAACTCTTTTCTTCATCGATCGCGTTGCGAACTATGCACCAGAAGATGGCAAGTTCCGCACTTGGTTCGAAGAGGAATACCTGAGCGTGTGTCGCGAAAGTAAGTTTAGAAACCTTGATAAGCCGGATGTGAAAGATGTCCACGATGGATATTTTGCCCAATCTAAACAGGGCGCAAAGGACTCGACTGAGCGGGGCAACAAAGACGATGAGAGCGCATATGACCTCATTATGAAAGACAAGGAAAAACTTCTATCCTTTGATACGCCACTTCGATTCATCTTCAGCCACTCTGCTCTAGCAGAAGGTTGGGATAATCCCAATGTCTTCACGATTTGTAATCTCCAGAATGTGCAGTCTGAAGTCAAGCGTCGACAACAAGTCGGCCGCGGTCTGCGTCTTCCTGTCATGGCAGATGGAGAGCGTTGCAGGGTTGAAGAAGTTAACCACTTAACAGTTATTGCATCTGAGGAATTTGAAGACTATGTCAAGAAGCTTCAACAGGAGATGAAGGATGATGCTGGAGTTGATTTTGCAAATCGTGTAGGCAACAAGACTGAGCGCGTCGAAAACAAGATTAAGAAGAACTTCAAAGAGATACATCTGTTCCAAGAACTTTGGGAAAGGATTTCGCCCAAGACAACCTACAAGCTTGATTTCAGTACAGATTTGCTGGTCGCCGAGGCTGTGCGCAGACTTAAGAATGAAGACAAAATCGTTAAGCCCAAATTCCATTATGAAATGCGGGAAATTGAGGAGATGTCTCTAGAAAATGGGTTAGTCGGTGGAAATGTTCGTTATTCATCTGCAACCACTATGGATACTCAAATAAAGTTTCCAGATATCCTCACTGACATCTGCAACGAAGTGCCTGTGTCGAGAGCTACTGCTAAAAGAGTGATTGATGAATCAGGTCGATTTGAAGAAGCTAAGAAGAATCCCGCCCAGTTTGCAGCCCAAGTTGCACGGTCTTTGCAACGTGCACTTGCAGAAACGCTCAAGAATCATGACGGCATTGCCTATAAAAAGATAGACGATTCCTACAGTATGGAGTTTTTTCAAAATGAAACTCTTCATTACGAGCGAAATCTAATAGCTGTTAAAAAGAGCATCTACGAGAGAATCCCAGTGGATTCCAATGTTGAACGTGAATTTGCGATGGCGCTTGATGCCCGCGATGACATTGAACTGTTTGTAAAACTTCCTGATTGGTACAAGATCAAAACTCCAGTTGGTGGATACAACCCAGATTGGGCGATTGTGCGCAATGTTGGCCAGGGCGATTATGAGCTCTTTCTTGTTCGGGAAACAAAAGGATCATCAAACATTGATGATTTGTTCCGTGAGGCAGAGGCCTGGAAAGTCACATTTGGTAAAAAACACTACGATGCACTTGGTGTCAGTTACAAGGTTGTAAGCAAAGCGTCGCAATTAGATGAAGATGAAGCACCGGATTTTGTAGATCCAGATTGGCATGGGAATCAGTAATTTTAGGCCTTAAGAACCCGGTCTGATTCTGCGAATGTTGATTAAAAGTTTCGCTACTGCAAAGGAGATAAATAGTGCCCCTAGAGCAAGATTTGGATATAAATGAGTGGATCTCAAGTAAGTTAAAACTGTTACCAAACTTTCGTTCCATGGCTTTGGAATTGATTCAAAATGCAGATGATGAATCATCAAATTCAATAAGCTTCAATTTCAAGAAAACCGGACTTGAAGTACGAAATAACTCAACTTTCACGTCATGTAAGTACGTGGGCATTGAAAAGAGATCGGGATGTGAAAATTTTGGTAAGCAGTTAAAGAGGCGTTATTGCGATTGGCACGGAATCAGCACGTTTAATTCCGGCAATAAGAAAATGGACAGTAATTCAACGGGACGTTTTGGCGTCGGCTTCGTTTCTGTCTATCGTTTCTGCGATAAGCCCCAAATTACATCAGGAAGCTACTCTGCAGTTTGGGATTTCACCAAAATAAAATCCTTTGACCCTCAAATGCTTGAGCAAAAGGAATACGGAACGACAATTTGGCTCCCGTGGGCAAAACCTAAATCTGCACTTAGGAATATCTTTGAGGTCCCTGCTCCCACGCTTGACGAGATTGAAAAATTTCCTCAAGAGCTCATGGATGTAGCGCCTAACATTATGCTTTTTCTTCGAAACATTTCATCAATTTCGATATATGAGGATGACAAGCTTCTTGCAAATTTCTTGAAGGAGGGTGTTGAAGCGATTCAAATTTCTCGGTATGACGACACCGGAGATTCTGAGATTATTGGAGACTGGCTGGTATATTCGGCTGAGCTAGTAGAGCTTGAGAGATTTTACGATAACCCCCAATTTCGAAATCAAAGCAATGCCGAACAAACACGTTCAACGCAAGTTTCGGTAGCAGTACCAGTCAAACCCACATTTGGAGAAGCCTCAAACTATTTGCACGCCTTTCTGCCGACGCTTGAAAACTCAAATTGTGGATTCGCGATTCAAGCTGATTTTGCACTAGACCCAAGTAGAGAGCGATTACTGCGAGACTCAAGCGGCCAGTCGTGGAACGATGCTCTTATTGAAGCTGCGATTCTAGGACTGGTCGAAAATCTCCCTGAATTAGTGCACGAGAATTCGCAAAAAAGTTTTTGGCATCTGATTTCCTCGTTTCTCGATGAATATGAGAGAAGTCCGAATGGAATAGTTTCTAGGTATTGGCCATATGTTCGAGACGCTTTGAAAAATATTGCGTGTGTGAGCAATTACGAAGGGCAAATGAGGATGCCCAACCAAATCTTTATCAATCCAGTTTCAAGAACGGGGGAAACACGTTTCGCACTAGAAAGAACCCTGAAGGTTCTAGGGATAGATTACCCAAATCTTGAGCTTTATCCTTTCCAAAAAGCCCTTGGAGCTGCGGGAGTCCGAGATCTTGACACGAAGGTCTTTGTTCCTGTTTTGGTAACTTTTGTAAACTCTGGAAAATTGGAAAAAAAATCTAAGTTATATGGGGATAGGACATTTTTGGATTCCTGGAAGGACATCTGGACTACTCTTGAATTTTTGATGTCCAAGAGTGCTGCCAAAAATGAGCAACTTGAGATAGCGCATTTGCTGAAAACCATTCCAATTTTCCCCAGCTACGTAAGTTCAGTCGAATTGGAGATGAAGCTAGCTAAGGAATTAGTAAATTTTGGCGAGGTATACAAAGTTCACGGTAGAAAGCAATTCCTGGAAGTTTTTTTAAGAACATTTAATGAAATACTGGTGCCAGATGAGTCACTATTATCTGAGAAGTCCCACCCTCAACTTCTCTCTTTAGTCCCAAAATTTAACTTTCTTGAAGTGTTAAGAAAGAACGAAAATCAGCAAAGCGTACTGGAATTAGCGCTGCAGTGTCACCGAGAAAGTTTGGTAGATGAATTTGATTCAGTTTATGAGGTTTATTCACTCTGGGCATCACGCGAAGATTCCGATCGATCATCTGCCGAACGCGAGTTAAAAATACAGAAAATTTGGCCCGTGAGGTCGGGTCAGTTCAAAACTTCACATGAAATTCTCATTCCGGATGACTTTGAAGACCCTCTCGGCCAGTCTGAAATCTTGATGGAGAGCATGGTCGGCAATAAGGGTGTTCAGTGGGCCAGCAGGATTGGAGCACAGCGACAAAGTTTTGAGCATTTTTGCTTTAACGTTCTTCCTGAAGCGATAGGTGAATTTGATGACGACGATTTGGAAGTTCGATTGAGAATCCTCAGAGTACTTAAAATGCATCTTTCTGTCATTGAACAGAATTCTAAACTACGAGAATTTCTATCAGACTTACCGTTTTTCCCAGCTCTTGATTCGAGTTGGAAACCTGCAAAGCTGGTTCACAGGATGGATTCTGAATTACGTAAGATTCTTGGCGACAGTCAGATTTCATGGCTTGACACTGCGAAAATTGACGAGAAAGGTGAGCATTTTTCCGTCCTTTGGAAGCTTGGCTATAACCCAGAAGTTAACGACAAGTTGATTTTTGAAATTTGGACCATGATGGCGCAAAATTCACACAAAAAGGAGCCCAGGCTTCAAATGAAGGCCTTGCTCGAATATTTTGCCGATAGATTTCGAAATGCTGATGATATGCAACGACGCGCCCTATCCACGCAATTAAGGGAGGTTTCAAGTTACCCGATTGTCTTTAATGGTCGTGGAGAATGGTTGATGCCAGTTAAATTTTTTTCCCCTATCTATCTTGGCAAATTATTCGATCTAGATTCTTTGCCTCTAGGTGGTCACGTAATTGAATTTCAAAATAGAAAAATTGACAAGGAAGACAGCGCTTTCCTTGATGTCATAGGTGTGAACAAAATGCCTACGCTGAGCATGTCTGTCTCATTTTTGATTAAGAGGGCGAGGCAGGGAAATGATCACAGCAAGCCCTTGCTCGAATTTATTTTGCGTGACTCTGAGAATCTAACATCAATCCAAAAAGATGAGTTGAGGGAAACACGATTTATCAAGGTAGAGGACACGCATTATTGTGCTGCGGACCTTTATTTAGATACTGCAGGCCGCTCTTTGGGCGCGCACTTTACGCCTGAACTGCCGGATGATCTAAAGAGGTTTAAGAAATTACTCTTAATGCTGGGGTTGCAGTTACGTCCTGAGTTAAGTGACTTTGTTTCCGGGCTTGAAAAAATCGTATCTAAAGAACTTGATTTGGATCTGCCCATCGAACACTATAGGAGAGCATGGCAACTAATTAAACGCAGAGTTGAAGAGGCCGATAATCCTGAAGATTTTGAGACCTTAGTAACCGAGGCGAAAGCGTGTGGATTGATTAAAAAACTTATCATCCACAACTTTGATAGTGGGGGAGAGTCTAAGACGCTCAGTGAAACTGTTTTAAATGATTCGCCGGGGCTCGCCAGTGACTTGATAGGGCATTTTGCTGACGCTTTTAGTTTCTTACTCACCGATATTCCTGTAGATATTAGCCCTTCGCTACGAAATTTCTTTGAAATGTGTGGAGTGAATTTTTTAAGTTCTGCATATCAAGCCAGTATTGTTTCGGTATCAGACTCTGAAATTAAAACAGAGATTATGAAGGAGCTTGAGAGGCGATCCGATCGGTTAGCTTACGCGGCCAGATTATTGGACGGCCCACATAGTTTCAGAGCAGATCCTGTTTTGTCGAAATATTTTTCTGAATTGAAAATATGTGTATCAAGCGAATTTACTACCTTATGTAGGCTGGTTACTACTGATGGGCGTGAAATCTTTAGAGGCAAAACTGCAAAAGCAGACTTTGGGCTGGAGGTCTCTGAGGAAGGGCTTCCAGCGGCTATCCTCTATAAACCGAACATCGTCTTAGGGTCCGAACTTTTTTTTCGCGGCTTTTTACGTTCTTTATATCCAAATGCGGGAGATTCTCAAATTGATGCAGCCAGTGCGAATCTCACTCTAAGATTTTCTGAACCTGATGATTCCTCGTCGGAAGTTAAAAGTAGGCACCATTCGCTGTCAGAATCTGGTCCGGAAGAGGAATTTTGGGACGAAAGTGCCAAACTTTCCATCTCTCACGACCAGCAGGATGCCACTGAGGACTATGACTTTATAGTGCCCCCAGACGAGGATGAAATTTCAGGGAATCTTGAACCAAAAGACAGCAGCGCATACCTTGAGCTTGAATCCGCAAATCTTAATATGCCGCGGAATGTACTTCGCACTAGCCCACCGGTACATATGGATAGTGGTGAGGACTCTTCTGTAGTGGTGGGAGAAAACCTAGATTCGCAGCTCAGAGACCCTGAAAGTTCTCGTACCTGGGAAGTAGAAATTGAAAATTATTCGGATACTGATGTGCTTCAAAGATTTCAGCAGAGCAAGCCATCAGCATCATCAGATCAATCTTCTAACAGTCGCGGCTGGGTACCACCAAATGGCGTTTATGTGCAGGGCACAGTGGGGGTAAGTAGCCTGACGAGTAAAAAGACACAAGAGATTGGCCGAGCAGCTGAGGCTGCAGTGAAAGAGGCTGAGGAGGCGGAAGGCCGGACCGTCTTCGTTAGAAAGAGAGGTAATGGCCCTGGCTATGATTTAAAGAGTGTTGGCCCGTCGGGTGATGTCCGATATATCGAGATTAAAGGCACTGAGAAAGACTGGGCCAATAATAAAGCGGTATACATTTCGTCCAGACAATTCATGGAAGCACAAGCTCGTCAGTCAGATTTTTGGCTTTATGTAGTCGAATGGGCACTAGATGATAGGCGCCGGAACATAGAGAAAATTCAAAATCCTTCCTTATACATCGACCGGTTCTACTTCAACTCCGAATGGAAACAAGTAGCTAAAGGTCAGGACCGCAAGCGGAAGAATCAATCAGGGCTTTAGGCCATCCAACTTTGGACTCAGTTCAAATTTGGGTTGCTAATTTACAGTAGTCTTTAGGAATCGCATCCAGAGGTGGTAATTTTGAGTAATCTTGCAAGTCTCATCCAGAGAGACTTGGGTTGGAAGTTTGAGACAAATTCAAGTGAGTTTTTGGACTCAAACTGGTTTCTTGAAGGCCATACCGAGATTCAGTGCACCGACTGCACAGCAATGTATGCCGTCTACCGCAATCAATCGTTCAAGATTCCTACCCATGAAGATGGCTGGGCAATTGTCTGTTCAAAATGTAAAGCAGTATTTGAGATCGACGAATTCAAATTAGAAACTCAGTCTGAATTTGCTACATGGTCATTACGGCAAGGGACTTTGCAAAAATGGCACAAGAAGCAATCAAACGCGACTGTATTTCAGGCGACGGATGAACAAGCTGTTGCCATGCGTGCTGCACTAGACGATGTAGATGTTGTAGTAGAAGCTCTTGCTGGCACCGGAAAGACTACGACCATGAAATTGATTGCTGAACGCAAGAAGAACGAACGTGGTCAGTACATCGCATTCAACAAATCCATAGTCGATGATGTGAAGCGCAAGATTCCTGATTCAACAAAGGCGAATACAGCGCACTCATTGGCCTATCGCGCAGTAGGACATGAATATCGAGAGCGTTTAAATGGCGCTCGTTTGCGACACCCAGCGATTGCAGATCGGTTTGCAATCGAACAAATTCAATTCAGAATGAACAACGAAATTTACCGCTACACGCCTATCCAAGTTGCGCATCTTGTGAAATCCACGGTAGATAATTTTGTGCAGTCAGCTGCGTTACAAATAGGTGCTGAGCATGTAATTCCAAAGTTAGAGGCATTTATTAAGGATGAGCGGCTAAAGAAATCTATTGTTGAGCATGTTCTGGGATATGCACAGACGATGTGGAAGAGTATTGAAAACCGGGATAGCGATTTGCCGATTGAACATCAGCACTACTTGAAACTGTGGCAATTGGAAGATCCAAGAATAAATGCTGACTTCATTCTGTTTGATGAAGCACAAGACGCCGACCCTGTGATGTTAGATATTGTGCAACGTCAAACAAACGCCCAACTTATTTACTGTGGTGACCGTTTCCAACAAATCTATGAATGGCGAGGCGCAGTTAGCGCACTCGCCTCTGTAAAAGTTAAGGACCGAACGTGGCTGACCCAAAGTTTTCGTTTTGGTCAGGACATCGCCGACTGGGGCAACGAAATTCTCGAGCGGTTGGATGCTCCACACATAGTGCTCGGAAACCCAAATCAAAAATCAACCGTAAAACCGCTAACTAATCCTGAAGTCGTTCTCTGCAGAACAAATGCCGGAATGATTCAAAATGTGATTCGATTCCAAAGTCTCAAGAAGAAGGTGGCTATTTGCGCGAATGAGGCCGAATTCATTTATTTCTTCGAGGGCTGTAGGGACTTGCAGGAGGATGGCCGTTCAAGACACCCAGAGCTGTCATCATTTAACAGCTGGGAAGAGCTACTTGAATGGGTTGCGTTGCACAAGGCTGAAGCTGGATCCATTGCGCCGCTTGTCACACTGGTTAAAACTTATGGCCCAACATTCCTTATTTCCACAGTAAAGTCCTGTGTGCCTGAGAAAGATGCCCAAGTTACTGTGTCTACAGTTCATAGGGCTAAAGGGCGAGAATGGAATACGGTTCAAATTTATAGCGATTTTCCGCACATTGATGACATGGAAGATGACGACCTGCGGTTGATGTATGTCGCTTTAACTCGTGGAAGAGAGGCATTAGATGTCACCCCTTGGCAGGCAGTTTCTCCGGGTTTAAATAAGTTCAAGCTTGTAAATAGCTTTGCAGATTTAGGACCAATTCCTAGGTTGGTTTCTACTGAGAAAGTAAAAGTGAAAAACAAGGATGTAGGTAAACGAACCAGGGACTAGGGCTGAGTATTTCGGGGCGAATCTGTAGCGACCAACTGATTCAGAAAATCTGTTCAATTCAAATTTAGGCAGAAAATGACATTAACTCAGCCTAAATTAGTGTTGAAGAATCTGCATTAATTTGAGACTTAGGAGTTTCATCATCGAAAACAAATTATTGACCTTTTTAAATGAGCTGCCAGAACCCGTCCGCTTAAAAATTTTACGGCGAGGATTTTTTGATTGGCATAGTTCTCCCGATCATTCTGAATGTTTCACGATAATCCGTGAAGCTCAAGCGATTTTTGACGATTCAGATAAGGAAGAGTTTTGTTTTAAGTGCGAACGAACACTAGAGGATCTACCAAATGAAGAGTATTGGGAAGATTCGGGACGTGACTATCGTGATGGGTACTTGTGTCATGAGTGTGCAATGCGAATGCTTGAACAAAGTTGGCAGCTCGGATTTACTGAAGATGCAGTAATCGAATTGTGTGGCGAATTGCTCGGTAGTGAAGTCTTTCAAAGACTATGGCTTGGGACAGGCGGTTTTAGTCAAAACATACAAATACCAACTTCGACAGCCCCTACTGTTGCCAGCAGTTCTGAGGTCTCGTTTATTACACATGTAGACGAATTTTCGAACGGGAAGAGTCCATTAGTAGCTCACATCGAGAATCTTGTTGCAAGCGGAGAACTCCCGTTGCAATTGCCTAAGGGTGATTGGTCGAGGGTGAGTTACAAAATAGGGCCAGTGCCAGCAGTATTAGAGATAGATGCGTTAAGAATGATTTTCTCATTTGATCTCGGACGTGTTAGTTATGCAATAGCAAGTGATTTGGCCAACTACTTAGCAAGTCAGATACCTGCCCCAGGTCCTATTATCAGCACAACGTTGGCACCGAAATCCTTGGTAACTCTTCAGGTTGAAATACCACTCGCTCAAGGGGAAAGCGAGAGGATCGTGCTTGTTGCCTTTTGTCAGACTGCAGATTTGGCTATTGCCTTGCTCAAGTCCGGGGTAGATGCAGGTGCATTCTTGGAGCCGGACGCTGAAGAATTAGCACTATACGGGTTGCTTCCTCGTGGTACGGGCAATTCTGGATCTAGTTACAACTGGGCTAATGAATCCGCTGGAACGAGACTTTTGTTTAGTGCAAACTCTGAGAGTTTTGCATCCAATGACACAGAAATATCTCCATCGACAGAGGATTTAATTCGAGCCCGGTCAGGAATTGTCGTACAGATGCCTGATGGATTGGTTGATGAGTTCGTTTCGGATTACACAAGCGTTCCAGATGGTGAAGATACTTATTACTACAAGTTTCAAATAGATAACGAAGGAATTCTCCACATCTATCGGGTGCTTCTGGTCTGGGATGGTTATGGGTTTGATGTTCACCCTGATCAACTGGTTGCAACCTATAAACCCCACGAGTTCTTTTCCGTAGACACCTACGATTTCACCGGTTATGTAGATGAAGATTGATTTATGTTTACTAACTCCCAGATAGTGGAGGTGGTTTGTTTTGCCAGATAATTGCAGTCCGAGTTTGGCTATTACTTCAAGTATTAGCTCTCAATTAATCGCGAACCTAACTTTGAGTGCATTTGAGGCAAATCCACCAGCAATACAGGAAATTCTGCTCCAGAGCAAAAGTGAGCAGACTTTTACAGGGATTCTGGCGAATCAAATCATGCACTATGAAGAATTTGGTTTCACCCAACTCTCAGAAAAGCATCCTGGCGCCGTCCTTCTCGAATTTAAAGGCACCGATTATCAGAAGATTGAAAATGGAAAGATTAAGCCATCTCGGAATTTTCATGATCTGTCAGTTGTCAATCAACAGGGGGAGTTGGAAGTGATCATCGAAAATAAATTTTGGTATCACTTCGATGGTTCCAAAGGTGTTAAGAAACCTGCACCAAATCGCGGTATTCACAAGCAGTTAGGAGCTGATATTTTTAAGATTAGAAAATCGTTATCCGAGGAATCTAGAGACGGGCGTGGGTTTATCCTGTTGCACATAGTAACCCCGTTGAGTCCTGAATTGCTTCCTAAGACGTATCAGACTTCTCATCAAGCGCTTTGGCAACGAGCTGAGCAAAACCTGGAACAATACCGGCGCAAAGGGCTAGAAGGAGTTCTCAAGATTCTTGGCGAGTTTCTCGATACAGATTTGGTGGACTATTCGACGACTAGTTCTCCGCTAACTCACGATAAAGGCTTCCTCGACATAATTTGTGCGGAAGTAAAACTTTGATACTTGCAATCAGGCGTGCCCTGGAGAATTTGCTTAAATCCAGCATTCTCAACTCAAATCTATTCAGATAAATTCATGGGCGTAAACTCCAACTATGGCAATAACCGTCCGCGATATCGCTGTTGATGATCTTCCAGCGCTAATGCCGCTGTGGGAAGAAATCCAGGCCGAGAATGCTGGCATTGATGTTTCTGTGTTGCTAGGTCGCATCGAGATGGCTGAATCTCAGAACATCCGCTTGCTGGCTGCTTTTGAAGGGGATCAGGCTGTTGGTATCACGATGGTTGCCATGGCTGATGTTGGCACCTGGGCTGAACTCCCTGCGGTGCAGCTAAGTGGCTTACATGTGCTCTCTAAAGCCAGGCGTCGCGGTGTGGCAAAGGCGTTGTTGAATGCGGCGTTGGTGTGTGCTGATAACTGGGGTTGCACGAACTTGGTGGTTACTGTGCCACCAGCATCGCGCGAAGCGAACCGCTTCTTTGCCCGGTTGGGTTTTGCTCCGATTGCTACCAAGCGCATTGTGGATACCGCCGCGCTTCGCCGAATGATTTCGGATGAACCTAAAGGTTTGACCGCCGCTCGGCTACGTAGGCGCTTGCGTGAAACCGGGCTTAGTTAGATTTCTTCAAGGTTTTCGGAATCATTTTCTAGATTTTTTATAGACAAGAAGGTGCCTTGCGAGTTTCCTCAACAGGACAAATCAATGTGAGTTAAACAGCAACAGATAATTCTCAAAAGGCTTTGACTAATCACTTGCATGTCTAGGAAATTTGTTCGCTTTGAACTAGATTAGCAACAAATAAACATTATATTCAGAGTCAGGATTTTTCATGAAGGGAATAAGACATGCAGCAATTGAAAATTTGTGATGGGTGTAAAGCGGACAATGAGACTGCTACGAAATACTGCATAAAGTGTGGAGGAGCCAATTTCACGTCGAAGAGTATCGAGAAAGAAGAATCTGCTGAAATTGCGGATGGCATATCCGGAATCGGATATGACGAATACACGTATGAGGATGCTGCCCTGGATTACCAGAGCTCCGTCGGCCATTTTCTACAAGCAATTTGGTTTATGATTTGTAGTGCAATTTTTGGAAGTTGGGGTTGGTCAAATTATTCTTCTGCCGTCCAAGATGCAGTACGAAAGTGCGACTCCAACTACTACTCCTGCGACAGTCCAAGCTTTGGACTCTGGATATTATTCTGGCTAATCGCTGTTGGATTCTTTATCGCGGCTGGTCGTTCTGGAAATAGGGCGCGAGACAATTTAAAACGTGCGGATGTACTTCGCCCCTGAGGCAGGTATGCGCCTTATCTAGTAATTCTTGATGTGGCAGGTAATTTGCTTAAATTTTGTCTCGAATTAAACATGTAACGCGCGCTGAACAAATGCGAGCGCCTTCTGCATCAACTACAGCTACGTCGTAAACCGCCAAAGTATTGCCTAAAGTAACGGCTGTGGCGGTGGCAGTAACAATGCCTTCACGCGCTGCTTTGTGATGAGATCCGTTAACTTCAATGCCCACAGCAACCCGTCCCTCACCTGCGTGCAGGTAAGCGCCGATTGAACCAAGGGTTTCGGCAAGGGCAAGTGATGCGCCGCCATTTAGCAAACCAAAAGGTTGGGTGTTGCCAGCAACTGGCATAGTGCCCACAACTTCCTGGGCAGTGGCCGAGACGATGCGGATGCCAAGTTTGTCGGCAAGCTCGCCAGCACTTGGCAATTCGTGTTGCTCTGACACTGCTAGCTCCTAACCCACCTGAAACGCGAAGTCGTTAGTTCACAACTTACCTGCTCGGCTGGCAGGAGCACCACATAGTATCGGTGTGTGGCACAAACTAATGAGTTTCTAATCCTCGACGGACATTCGCTG
>Ga0214919_10001756_pt1 | contig 35025 bp, 37 predicted proteins | sample LL1503_MetaG_FD_177994 | JGI IMG/M metagenome (GOLD analysis project Ga0214919, IMG submission 177994) | Freshwater microbial communities from Lake Lanier, Atlanta, Georgia, United States - LL-1503 | ecosystem: Environmental > Aquatic > Freshwater > Lake | place: USA: Georgia | collected...
ATCTTTCGCAGGAGCTTTACGTTCATAATACTTCTTACCAATCTCTGTACGTTCACCAATCGCCTTTAATAAACTTGCAACCTCCTCTGGGGTAGGCTCTTCAGAACCTGTGCGAATCATTGACAATGTTACAGGATCGTGAATACTGTTCCACACACTCTCCGCTACATCCTCAAAGTTGAGTGTACGAGCGAGAGTGCCTTTCTGAAGACGCTCAGTCTTATCTGTGCGAACACGAATAGGATACCAGCGCCATCCAGGAGAACGCGCAGGATCATAAGCCATTTCCACAATATAGCGATCACGAATAACTTCATCACTTCGCTCAGAACGAATATACTCTTCCCCTGTATCAGCGTCTATTTCCACTCGCATATAACACACTGACGCCATTGTGTCCGGATTATCTTTGGGATTGAATAATACTGGTTTATATTCTCCCTTTGTTTCCCCTACAGTGAATGGTTGTTCAAAGAGGAGAGTCGCACGAGGGTCATCCAGAGATGCTTCGCGACTACTACCAACATATAGGCGCAATGTCTTATATGTAATTGTTTCTCCAGAATCTGGGTGAATTCCCACTTGAACACGCTCAACCTTAGGCGCTTTGGGATCTTTCTCAGTCATCACAAGGAAATCAATTGTATTATCTTCAGCCGGTTTCCATTTGAACTGTGAACTAAACTTCACACCCGCTTTTTGAGGAATCGGCGCGGAGTTGGAAGTGAAAATAAGACCATCAACATAATATATGTAGGATGTATCTAACACTTGCGCAGCCGCACGGAAGATGGAGTCATTTCCAGGAGATGCGAATACAAACTTCTTCATAGCAACCTGAAGACGCGTTTGAGGAGTAATACCTGACGCAATGAGTTTTGGGCCACCATCATTGTTCCAAATACTCATCCAGTTTTCTAGACGCTTGTGACGACCTTCATAGAATGGGAGACGAGATACATCCTCCGAACCAGGCGCAATATAAATATCGAAAATAAGGAGTTGCTGAAGCATTTTATTATCCTTTGTACGAGTTACATATTCTCCATCAAGGAGAGAATTCTTACAATCAGGTTTGAGGAGTCCTGTGCGATATACATTCATTCCCATATCAATCATAAAGAGTTCTCCACGCTTATCGCAGAAAGCGTGTACACGGAGCCCATCTGCTTTCTCCGTTACATTGTATCCATTGCGAATATTTGGCACTTGTTCTTCAATGACAGTTGACATATTAGGCGTCTCCAATGTAACGGGCGCAACACCACGAAAACGGTCAGTTCCTACAACTTCCGCGTAGGAAGTTAGCACACCAGTTTTCGCGCTTTTCCGAATAAGAAGAGTGTTCTTCTGAATACCACGAAGAATCTCTGTAAGGCCAGCAATCAGAGTTTTCATCGCTTTAGCAGCGTCTGGAGTATATGTCGGATCACGTAATAGTTCAGCCTCAATTTCATATTGGGGTGCTGAACCAATTAGGTTAAAGTCTGAAAAGCGACGAACAAAACGGAATTTTCCTGTAGGGTCCTGAGGTGATGAGCGAACCATTGAAAGGTCAAACACAATACCATGTCCTTCAAATGACCAGCGACGAATTAGACGGAACGCTTTCTTCTGTTGACCCCAATTACGAAGAGTTTCTTGAACCTTTGGATCATCTTTGTCACGTGGTTCTTCTCTACGAGATTTAACTCGTACGTTATATTCTTTAAGATCGAGGTTACTTACTGCACCAACTGTTCTGTCCTTGATCATTGCTTCAAACGGCTTTCCAGCAATTGTGTCATCGCGACAATACTGTTGAACAACACCAAAACCATTTATTTGAAAGCGCAGTTGGTCGGGGAGCATAATGCTTAGACGATCAACCTGTGGCTTTGGCTTGAAACCTTTTGATTTGAGACGAGCAGCAATCGCAAGAAATGTTGTGACATCTACTTTTCCTTTTTCACCAAAAGTAGCCTCTAGTTCTGTTTCAGGATGAGTAAGCCAATCCTGAATCAAACCTTGTAAGGCCTTCGCTTCAGCAGAATATAATTCCATTCTTGCTAAAGCTCTCTAATAAGAATAGTAATCAAATTTTAGACCCTACGTTTCTAGTGCCTTCACACTTCTGTACCAATTACCAAGTAATGCAGCAGCACCAGCCCTTCCAGCACGACGTGCTAAATCGTCTTTCTTAAGACGCCCTTCAACTGCTAATCCAGCCTCCTGTAGAATTTCATACATAGAATCCATTGTACCTTCAGCAATTGGCCAACTAATTTTCCATTCAGCAGCCTCCATTTTTGAGAGCCATAGTCCAATTGTTGAATGAGGCCATGCTTCAGTATCTCCCTTACAGGATGCGAATAGCCATCGCCCATCCTTGCTCATAATATATATGGAGCATTCACGTTTCCAGTTACGAATATCTTCTGGTGCGAATGTAAGAGTCTTTGCTTCCGTATCAGCAATAATAATCTGAATCTGCTCCATTTCGCAAATTGCGGCGTAGCATAAGTCGTTCCAAGCACTTGTCTGATCTTCTGGTATGCGTGAATTGAGGCACGATGATAGAGCCTCTGCTACGCGGCGAATAGGCCAGCGACGACCTTTCAGCACAGACGCAGCGTTATTTTGTGCTTCAGTGACTGCTTCTCTTAGCAGAACCTTCTGTAAGGAAGATGAACCATTTCTGAAAAGGTGATTATTTGTTCGGAGAGGAATTGCCATTGGTCCACCAAAACCGAGTGGTCGGCGAATCCACCCCTCTTCTTCAGGAGTTTCATTATCAACATCTGCCACGTATCGCCCAATTTGAATTTGTGGAACACATTCAGATTGGAATGAATTTTTTTTAAAAGTCTCTTGTAATGACTGGAGAGTAATAACCTCCATCTTAACTATAAATGAGACGTCTCAATGTTTTAGACCGCCTCTGTTTCTTCAGGAACTTCTTCACGTAGTTTTTCCATTTCCTTCAGCCGTTCATCTTGTTCTTCCTTCTTTTGTTTTGAAAGTGTAATCATATTTACAATTTCAACAAATGTAGTATTTTTAATTGTTGTTAAATCAAAAAATATTCCATTACTATTTTCACTAAACTGCTCATTCTCGCTTTTTAGAATACGAAAAATATCTTCTTTCTCAGTTTTTGAAAGGGCTTTTATATTTTCAAGCAGTTCCTTGCGACTGTCATATTCTTCCTTTGACATTGAATTCATTTAGAATTACTCTAATGAGCCGGGTTCTTCAGCATTTATGAATTCTTCCGCATAATTTTTTATTCATTTGTTGGAACTGCTTCACCTTGAAGTTCCATATCTGCAAATGTTGTTTCTAGAGCATCATCATCTTCTTCTTGGACCTCACCTTCAGCAACTTCTCCATCTGATTCAGTATTATTTGCTTCTTCCGCTGCGTCCTCATCTACCTCTGACTCAGCAGCAGCAGCGACAGTACCAGAGGATATCTTAGCCTTATAAATTCCAACACAAAGAATAAAAGGATCATTTACTTGGAAACGTGATTTCTTAATCTCTACTTCAATATTATCACCAATAACAAGAGCGTCAAACTCTATGTTACCAATATGAAGATCACGTGGTAGCAACACACGAATTGCATCTTTATATTCAACGTAAATTCCCATCTTGTTCTTCTTTAAAACTTCACAAGTAAGAAGTAGACCATCAGACGGATTTAGAACTTTCCCTTGTGCCTGGACTTGATATACAACATCTCCAGTAAATCTACCAACTTCTACTAAACCCATTGAGCGGGAAATAATTTCAAGAGAACCGGGAATAACAAACCCATGTTTTGAACAACGATTCTCCAATTTAGTTCGGAGTTTCTCTAACAGAATTGTCTCAGCAATCTCATCTGAAAGCCGATTCAATTCCTTTGGTGTAATTGGGACACGCTCCTCAAATACTGCTTGGTGCTCCATGCTATATTATTTTACTTTATTCTATAGGCCTCTGATTATTCATCAATTTTTATCTAAAGACTTTCCATATTAAGAAAATAATGACAAATAAGATTTGTGTATTTCTTATTAGTTGTCAAAAACATAAGAAACAATGGCCAAAATTTATTAAAAATTTTCAAGAAAATTTTAGTTTTAATGATTTTTTCATTGTATATGCTGATCCAAATCTACCAACAGAGTTTCATATATTTGGAAAATTTATTGTTCTAAAAGCAAATGATTTTTATGAGGGACTTCCTGAAAAAATTCTAAAACTTTTCCATTTAGCAGCATCAAACGAAGCCTTTTCAGAATACACACACTTTGTTAAAATGGATGACACATTAAATGTAATGCATAATATTTCATTCAAAAAATTAGAAATTTCTATAAAATCAGATTATGAAGGATCACATGTAAATGATTGTTTATTACCACTGGATCGCAAATATCATTATGATAAATGTAGTAGTCCATCTTTCAATATACCATATACTGGTGATGTTACTCCATATTGTAATGGAGATTTATATATACTTTCTAGAAAAGCAGCCGAATCAATAACAAAATGTAAACATGATGATATTTATGATGAAATATATGAAGATTTAATGATTGGAAAAATCCTAAGACTTGATGATATTATTCCTATTAAAAATGATTATATTTTTTTTGCAGTAGACAAATCTCTTGTATATTCTCTTATCTAAGCCTTACCCTTGTGTCCTGACGCAGCAGCAGCAATAGGACGGAAAAACCATCGCACACGATTTACATTCTGTTTATCCATAATACGTAAGAATATATTTGTTATTGCGCATAATTGAGTAGCGTTTAAGTTTTTAATATGTCCAAGAACCACACTATCAATATTCCCAGAGCCATATATTTCAGCAATAGCATCTAAATTCTTCTTCTTATTTGCGGTTTCACTTGTAATAGCACATTCTGCTCCCGAAGCAGGTTTCTTACCAGCCGCAAGAGGCAGCCCCTGTTTAAATACAAACGCCTTACCCGCTTTCGTTGTAATAAATCCATAAACAGACCCTGTAATACCAATAGTTGCGGTCCGTTCAGTAACAGCATCTTTTCTACTCAACAAAATATCTAAAACAGATTTTGGAACAGAAGATCCATCCTCCTCTTTCTTATATTCAATCTGCCCAGTTTTAACATTTACAAACCGGAGAATTTTCAGCGACCCTACAGAAACACGATTTTCCGAAGCAGCGCCCATATCAGTCCCATCTACAGTTACTTTTTCCCGTTCAGATTGTGTCAGCCACTCGTCAAAAAAATATTCTTGACACGCCTCCAAAACCATCTGTTTCTTCTTGAAAAGACCAGGCAAAAGAATCAAAGCGCTCAAAATCTGATTGAAAAGTACATTCTTCTTGGGATCAGATGTCGTCATATTTTTCACAAGACGTTTCACCTCTTCAGTTACTGTTCCATATGTCCCCTCAAGAGCGCCCTTCATCCATCCTGTAAGGGTAGTCCATTTACTTTCAATATTCTCTTCTTCCTCTGGCTCAGTCACTTTCAAATCTTCTACTGCTATCTGTGTAACTTTTTCAGGAGTATATTCATCTTTCCGAATTGGAAAAAATGTGGTGCGAAGAACTAGAGGAATTGTCTCATCTTTCAGAATGGACGGTTGAAACAGGAAAAATCCGTTCTTATATATTAAATAACCATCGATATCCTTATGACGAAGATGAAAATTCTTATTATCTAAGACTGAATCTAATACAAATCCAAGGGCTTGTGGTGAAACATCCTTAAAAAGATTGAGAAAATCTTCACCATAATAAAATGAAGTACCTACAAATGCTCTTTTAATCCGATTCTTCAAATCTAATTCAATATGACGCGCACTAAATTCATCATATGTAGATTCATCCAATTTAGTTATGTCAATATTTACTTCAGGTTTACATACATATTCACACTTTTCTAACCAATCACATATAGGGGAAAAAGGAGCATCATTAATATTAACATCTGTACGTTCTTGTCCCTGACTATCAACAACAGTAATATTGTCTTGTCCAACAATTTGTACTGCGCTCTTATTAAGATTACAGTCCAATGCGTGTTGTTTAATAATCCGAGCAACTATACCAACTTGCCGCGCCTTTTTAAGAGCAAGCCTATAACTATACATATCAATTGATTCAAACTCTTCACCAGGAAACGCAACTACATGTAAATATATTGTACAATTTCTCTGAACAAGTGGTAACATTGAGTGAGAACAATAACGAATACCGCGACCAATCACTTGATCCGTTTTATTTAAATGATACCAACTATCAAAAATGTGGATTTCTCTTATAAAACGTAAATCAACACCTTCTGCTGCTACTTGAGAACCAATCACAACTTTTACATTTCGCCCATCCACATTTTCGGCCGCACGAGCTATAGCAATTGAATCAGAGTTTTTAGGGGATATATCTTCACTACCTGTAAGGAGTACATATTTCGCAGGAGTAAATCCGTGACTCGCCACTGTATGAAAACGTTCTTTCATTTCACATAGAGCACATTGACGACCTCCCTCACTCTGAATTCCATTTGCAAAAAGACTTTGTTGTCTGCCAACAAGTGTGTATCCATTCGCCTCCAATACTAATGCGAGAAAAAGAGCACCAGTTGGTACAAAGCGACTGTATATAAACTGAACATTCCGTGAACTCCGAATTTGTTGTAGAATTGTTCCAGCCTTTGGGGAAAACTGACTAAGATTTTCCTCAGCGAGCCAATCTGGTGCAATATCCTCACGACAATGAAACCGTGTAGCAATTCCTGAACCTTCTCTGCGAAATGTCTCACTGAATCCAGTTTCACCATAACGCATACCATCTACAGGAAAAAGAACATTACCTGCTTGAATAAGTCTATCACGAATCGCAATTCCATAGCGACCTGATGCTCGACTTATATCACTGATTTCTTCTTCATAGAGACTCATCATATATGAAAAACTATCTTCATCAAGATCACTCTGAACTAATGGAAGAAACCCCATATTTCTACGTTCAGTAGGGTCAATAGGTACTTGACCTCCAGGGTCAAATTCTGGATAATCACTTACCATATAAACCTTCTTTGGATCAGGATAGAGCCTTACAGGGAATGTTCTAGGGTTTTCGCCGCGCATATAACTGATGTAGGACGAAGCAGCATTATAAAGAAGTGCAATTTGTGGAGAGTCTTCACGTAGATTTCCCGCGGCATCAAAGAAGACTCTTTCAATTAACGCATCCTTAATTTTCTTGTCATTTAGAATCAGTAAATTTAAGAGGGTAATAATCTCGGTCGCAGTATTGTACATAGGAGTAGCAGTCATAAGAATAAGTTTCATACCTTCTGATGCTGCGAGAAGTTGCTTAAGAAATGGTACAAGTTTACCACCTGCTGATGAGTCGTCTACATCTGCTTTACCACCTGCGCCAACAGTATCAAGTTCCTCATCTTGTTCAGCGGCAGTCTCTTCTTCACGTAAATGATGGGCCTCATCAATAATTAACACACGGTCGCTATATTCCTCACGCAAAATACGGTTTATTATTTCAAGATCAGATTTGCGTTTTGTACTTTTGCCACCCTTTCGTTCAATAAGTTTACGAATAGAATTGCGGAATGCTAAATATCCGAAAAAACTGTAGCGACGGCGAATGGCTTCTGTAACTTTACGTTCTATTTTTACCTTATCACGTTCATAGAGTGTACCTGTAATACGCATATATAGATCATTAGTTCCTTGATTTGCAGTATTTTGCTCTGATCCTGTACCAATTGTGACACGTGAAATATCGAAAATATTCCTGTAGAAACCTGGTTGAATTGTTCCAGGCGCAACAATAATAATCTTTTTGCGAGGATACTTTTCCAAGAATCCCTCCGCGATTTGAATCGCTGCTTGTGTCTTACCAACACCTGTTCCGTGATATAATAACGCAGAATTATAAGGTGTATCTGGGCTCATAAAATTAGAAATAAATTTCTGGACTGGAGTAATTTCAAATGTGTCTCCTGTTTCACAAGGATTTGGATCTCCTTCTTTGAGGATTTCAAATGGGGCCGCTTTACTCTCAGCAAATTCCCGTTTTCTAAGGAGTTTATTTAAGAATTGCGTATCATTTGTATCCGGATATAGAGCACCGTCGTGCTCATCTGCCGCTATTGCTTCTTCAGGACGTACACCGGACTCTTTGAGTTGCGCATAAATAGCATCGCGTTTTAAAAAATCTGTTTCTGTATCCCAGGCCTCCAAAGCCATTGTCTCTATTTATTTGACGAATTATATTGTTTAGAAAATCGTGGCGGGTTTTGGTTAGAGCCAGAACCGCCATAAAAGCCTACATTTGTACCCATCTGTAAGGCACAGTAATTACGAAGAATACTAGAAGCACGAAGAAGAATCTCCCGCTTCTCCACATTTTCAGGACGAATTAATGTCAATGCTTCTTCTAGACTTGCCCAACGAATATCACCTGTTTCACGTGCCATATTAACATCATCTGGATTCATTTTCACTTCAAGTGTATCACAGCAGAATGCGAGATAATAGACATGTGTATAGTGAATATGATTATTCCCAAAAAATGTCTCACGAATAGGCTCCATATTTTCAATAACTTTATACTGATTTGGCCGAAGTCCAGTCTCTTCATTAAATTCCCTCATAGCACACGCAATATTGTCTTCACGAGGATTGCGTCGTCCCTTTGGAAACCCCCATTCAGGTGTACTGAATGGCGGAGGCGCATCAGTCATTAATTTAGCAAGTTGACCAGATTCCTTCATTGTATTGAACCGACGACGAGACTGTTCAAACTCATTTGTAAACTGCTTTCCATTTGAATTAGAACCCCACATATCCGTCCATAATGTCTCAAATGGAAGTGTCAATACACGTTCTCTTTCAGACGCAGTCATTCCAGTAGCTTGTGCTTGAATATACGCAGTATCATCCAACTTATATTTTCCCCGAATAATCTCAACATATCCAATTGAATCTTTCCGCTGGATTAAGAGAAACTGAATCTTCTGTCCCTCATATCCTGTAAGGGATTTTGTTTCACGGATAAGTCTATCAACTTGTGGTTCTCCTACTGCGCGAAACGCAATAAGTCCATATGAACTTACTGGCGCAGAGCACGATTTATAAGAATGACCTGATAGTCCACAATTTGAACAATTCATTTTTCAGAACTTCGCTATTCTAAAGTTGACAAAACTCTTTATACTATGCGCATTTAGACAAATAGTAGTTTGTACAGCACATTGTTAGAGAGAGATGCATATATCACCAGATGTATGGGGTCCGTTCTTCTGGAGCACAATGCATATAGTCGCACTTGGTTATCCAACAAAGCCAAATTATAGTGATAAACGCTCAGCGAAAGAGTTTTTCGAAGCACTTACACGACTCATTCCTTGCGCAGTTTGTAGAGAGCATTATACGGCGCACATAAAAGAACTTCCTATATCTTCATCTCTTGATAGTCGCCAAGACCTCTTTCGTTGGACTATTACGCTCCACAATAAAGTTAATAAAATGTTAAATAAACCTGAAAAAACGGAAGTAGAAGTTGTCAAGTATTATGAACTACTTGGAGCACGTGGCAGATCCCCTATATGGAATCACGATGATTTATCAGAAATGAATATCCGGTCTTATATAAATGGTTTAGCAGTTGGTGCTGCTGCTGTGGCTGCGATAGGTGGATTTTTCTACTACTATAAGGAATAGAGCGAAAGCAATGTCGGCCAATAATGAATGGGCCGCACTTGCTAAACGATACGGTCAAAATTCTAGAACACAATATACTACAACAAGTTCATCATCATCAGGAGAAAGCAGTGGATTTTTCTCAACTTTATCATCTGTGCTGTTACGTACAACATTAATTATTCTTGTAGTACTTATTGTTCTCATATTTATTCATTTCACATTTTACCCAATCTTCAAAACAAAACCTGATTCTCCTGGAATTATCCCTACTCCATCCTTTACATATGATGATAAAGTATTTTGGAGAAAAAAACAGGACGTATCAAAGTTAGACGTGAGAACAACACCTATTGGGTCTTCTAGTGGAAGCGATAGTTATGCTCTAACTCTTGATGTTCAAATTGATGATGCTCACGCATATACAAACCTGCCTCGCATAATCTTCTATAAGGGAAATGATTTAGTGCCTATTCAAAAAGGACGAGAAGCACAAGCGACAGTTGGTAATATGATAGTTGATGGATCTCTCGTGTTTGCCCTTACAAGGGATACAAATGATTTACAAGTGAGTGTTATTACTGCGCAGAATAATATTGAGGGCGTTCTCTTATACAATGTGCCATTACGAAAACCATTCCGTATTGGGATTATTATAAGTGATAAGCGCCTTGAAGTATATACAAACGGGCTTCTATCTCGTACACGAGCATTATCAGGTCCTCCAAAGCCAGTTGTAGGATATTTCTGGCCATCACCTACAAACGGTATTCAATTACGTAATCTCCATATATGGCCACAGGCTATTACACCTGGGGAAATGCGCGCAGCATTACCGGCTTTAAATGTGGGGGATTTTGATGTTTCAAATTTATCTGAAACCGCAAATTGCTCAGCAGTAACATCAATTGCAAGCATTCTACCAGATTTTAATTCTACTAAGAAAACGGAATAAGACGCATAATCTTCTCATTAATTAGAGACCGACAGTAATGGCGGAAACAAATATAACAAAAATAGTCATATTTATTGTTACATTTGTTCTTGTATTTTATATTTCATTTAATGTCATTAATATGATTTGGCCAAATACCAAGTCAATTAATGCTTTGACAGTAATTCTACCAAATGCTATTACACTATCGCGTAAGACTATGGTAGCCTCAAGCGACATATTTGCGGAACCCTTTTTCAAAGGAAATGGTGGAAGTCTACTATTTTATGTGAAACTTGAGCCAGGACAACGGACGCGTGATATTCAAAACCCTTACAGTAGTATTATTTCGGTTGATAATTGTTTATCATTAGATATTCCAATTGCACCAGATGCTGGTCAAATAAATAAAACAAATAACGGTCGTCTACAAATTCTAAATGATAAGGGGCAAACTGAAACAATTGAACTCCCAGCAATCCCGTATCAGAAGTGGGTACAAGTTGCTTTCCTACGTGAAGGGCGGCGTTTTGATGTTATGTATAATGATAAGACGGTTGTTTCTCAACGGCTAAAACATCTTCCCGCTATTCGTAAAAATGGTCTTAATGCTGGAAGTGAAGGTCTTATTGGTGAATTTGGGCTTGTTCGTGTGGCATCAAGAAGATTGACTATAGGGGAAATTCAGTATGAGCATCATAAAACATCAGACACACGTGGTAATCCTAATTTACAGGTAAAAGCAGTTGATGGTAGCGGTGGAGGTAGTGGTGGAGGTGGAGGTGGTGGAGGTGGAGGTGGTGGAGGTTGTCCCACAGGGGAATATTGCCCAGAAACTACAACTACACCGCCTCGTTCTCCGTTAATGTTTTGGGGTTCTCCTTATAGATAAGCATGGACGTTCTTGGTTCTACTGGATCGAAAGTTACGACAGGAATTGTTGTAATTCTTGCCGTCACAGCATTATATTACCTTTACCAGTTCTTATATGGTACAACTAGTATTACTAAGGCGGATCTTGTGAAAGGTCCTCAGAATGCGGTGAAGAAGGAGGGGAGTGCTATTGTAACAAAGTCTGATATATTACCGGCACTTTATGAAGGTGGCGAGTATTCAATCTCATTCTGGATGTATATTAATGATTATAAGTATCGTCGGGATTTTAATAAGCATGTGTTAAGCATTGGCGGAACTGGTGCTACTGGCTTTGATACATTACGTGTATACTTGGGCGCATTTAAGAACAAACTGGCTGTCCGTGTACACTCACGTGATGCGAATCAGACACCTGCTGGTGCCGGTTCAAGCAGGCCTGTATCAGATGTTCTCCCCCGTTCATCTTATAATTCCGACTTTGATGCGATTCCTCAAGGTCTTGACCAAGGTGTATTCCCTACATGCGATCTTGTAGAAGTAGATCTACAGCGCTGGATTAATGTTACAATTGTATTAAATGGCCGTTCATCTGATGTGTATGCTGACGGTAAACTTGCACGCTCTTGTATATTACCAAGTTTCTTCAAGGTAGATCCTGCTGGTTATCAGATAACTCTTCTTGATAAGGGTGGGTTCGGTGGTTACGTGAGCAATGTATCGGCATTTGGTTATGCACTCAACCCTGAGCAAGTCTACAGACTATATATGGCTGGGCCTGGTCCTCAATATACCGCTTATGAGTGGTTAGTATCATTATTTGACCCTAAGGCGGCTGGTTCAATGGAGTACCCAAAGATGAACTAATTTCATCGCCATTTGTTAGAGGTCGGCAATGAACGCTAACAACAGTTCTACGGTTACTTCCTATTTAAGGGGAACTGCTTTTCTACCACAAGTACTATTAGCAATTGTTATTGCATCTATTGTTTATATTACATTAATCTCATGTGAACTCTTGTACAAATCTTTGTATGCTGTTGCGAAAACTCGCACAGCACTTCTCCCTTACACGTATACAACGGAGAAGCAACTGGAGATTAAACAGGATCCGAATGATCCGAATGCGCTCACTACAGTTCTTTCAGACAATGAACATACTGGTATTGAGTTTTCTTACAGTTGCTTCCTCCATATTAACGAGAATTCGTTTGTTGACCAACAGGGCTTTCTTCACATTTTCCACAAGGGATATAACCTCCCTTTCCCTCTGTTAGGACCTGGTGTCTTTTTACACGGAAATATAAATTGTATTCGTGTATATATGAATGCGACAAATACATGGAATAAGTACGTTGATGTTGAGAATATTCCATTAAAGAAGTGGTTTCACTTAGCGATTGTGTGCCGCAAAAATGCAGTGGAAGTCTATTTGAACGGAAATCTCTCAAAGAAACTCAATTTCGAAGGCTCAATTCCTTACCAGAACTTTGGAAACTACTATGTGTTTTCCCAGCGCAAGTTAAGTTTAACAAAGGCCCGTGTTCCAAGTGTTGATGAAGAGGGATTCAATATATTAGGACGTATTGATGGTATGATAAGCCGCTTAGACTATTTCAGTTATGCTCTCTCTTTCACAGAGATTAATGCGATATTGAATCAGGGCCCAAGCACATACATTGTATCTGCGACCCAGAATAAGCCTCCATATTTGGCGGATACTTACTGGACAACTCAATATACTAGTTCTAAATAAATAATTGTTTAGGAAACTATATTTATCTACTATTTAATTCATAACTTTGTATTAATTCAAGAGTAGGTCCTGATACATTTTTTTTTCTCAATACAACTAAAGTATTATCACTAGTATTTTCTATAATTGTATAATAATCAAGTATAATATGATATTCTGGGCGATTTAAAAAATCATCAAATAAAATATTACAATTATTATTAATAACATTAAAACATTTTAAACAACACGCAACTCTAAATCTTCCATCTATTAATATCATATCTATATTTTGTAAAAATGATGGATCTAATGTGTATATAATACTACTATATTTTGATAATATAATTGGCAAATTATTATTATTTGGATATCCCCAACTATTAGACTTTATATTCATTTCTATATATTTAATTGTTATATTTGACATTTTTTCTAATAATGGCTCTATTTTATTAATCCATAAAATATCATTTTCAACTGAAATAATATGTTTAATATTTTTTCGCAATGATGCTTGATATGTAGAACCACCAATACCATATTCTAAATAATATGTAGCTTTATCTAAGTATTTATAAAATAATTTTCTATCATTTATTTTTAAATGAGGTAACATTTGTATAATTATCTATTATCAGACAAAATATACATTTAAGTAGATATTACAAATTACAATAATAGAATGCCTGGGGGAGGATTAATCCCACTTGTTGCTTACGGAGCACAAAATACACTTTTGTCAGGGAATCCGGATTTTACATACTTTTACAAATCGTATAAAAAGTATAGTCATTTTAGCCAAGAATCTGTTACAATTCCTCTTGAAGGTCCAAATGAACTCTCATTTACAAATCCGATTCAACTCCGTGTCAAAATTCAAAGAATTGCAGATCTGTTAAGTGACATGTATTTAACATTTTGGATTCCAGATATTTACTGTAAGGATGTTGATTCTACCAGTCAACTTTATAATCCTGGGACTGCACGTACCGGTTCTAACAAGCAATTTAATTTTGCCTGGGTAAGAAATCTCGGCGCACATATTATTCGTTCAGCAGCATTTTATGTAGGTGGTCAAAAGATTCAGGAATTTGATTCAGAATACATTATTGCGAAAGCCCACACAGATTTAGACCAAGATGAATTCTATAAATGGAGAATACTTGTTGGAGATGTTCCAGAATTATACGACCCTGCGAATGGAATCTATAAGGGAAAATCAGGAAATGGTTCTACAACCGGCTATCCTCTTGTTGTAAGTGATGGAACACCTGGACAGCAGACAAATAGACCAAGTATTTATGGTCAAGATATTACAGTTCCAATTCCTTTCTGGTTCTGCCAAAGTTTTGCAAATTCTCTTCCACTTGTTGCGCTCCAATCACACGATTGCGAAGTTCAGTTTACACTTCGTTCTATTCAGGAACTTTATACAATTCTTGATGTAAATGGTTATAGAGTTGCTTCAGGTTATAAAGTATCTACAACGAATTCTGATTTATCTGGAAATCAGCCAATCTATGGAGGTGCAACAGGCGCAAATGATATGACAGATGGTACTTTTAGCCTATTCGCAGTTGATTATGGATATTCTCAACCAACTATTAACAGTTGGTTCTTTAATCCGCGAATTCAATGTACATTTACATACCTTACAGGTGATGAACAGAAGATTTTTGCGACACAGCCTCTTTCTTATTTAATTTATCAGACAACAGCCTATACTTTCCCTGGTCTATATACACGTCAAGTACTTGAATTGGATACACATAATCCTGTAAATCGTATTATATTTGTCCCTCGTCGTTCAGATTCGCTTCAATATAAGAATGATGTTGCGAATTATACAAATTGGTGGAATTGGCCTGATCAACCCTTTTTACCAGCAGGAGGAGTGACTAAGGTTTCTTCAGGAAAACTTCAAACTGCGCGACAAGATCAAATTATTCGGACTCTCAGAATCATTTTGGATGGAAATGAAATACAAGAAGAGAAACCGGTTGATTATTTCACAAAGGTTGTTCCGTGGAGAAATGTGAATGGTGGTTGTAGCCTTGAGTCATCTTATCTTCCAATATTTTCATTTGAATTAGAATCACCTAGTACACAACCATCTGGTTCAGTAAACACAAGTCGTGTTCGGCTTTTCCAAGTGGAGGTTGACCCTTATCCTCTTCCACAACCCACATCATACGTATATAATTTAAATATTTACGTTGAAAATATTAATTGGTTCGAAGTTGCTTCTGGTATGGGTGGGCTAAAGTGGGCACTATAAGCGGAATCGTTCACATCCTATTTTCTGCGGACAACCACAGAGGATGTCGTCAGACTCTATTTTTACAAGAGTCGGCAACTTGGTTTCTTATAATATTGATAAGGCTACGACTGACCCTGATGCGCAACGTTACGCTGATGAACAAGCAGCGGCACGAAGACAACAGGACATAGCAGATGCTAAAGCAGCAGAAGAGAAAAAGGCCGCTGAGGCTGCTGAAGCAAAACAGAAGGCAAATTTGAAGGATGCTACATATGATACATCAACATTTGTAACACAAATTTTTAAATATATTGGAATAGCATTTGGGTCGTCAATATATATATTACTTGCTATATACATTGGTCATATTGCTGCAAATAACGCTATAGGACGCGCTCCAGCATATAGGACACTCTATTTTATTTATGGTACATTATTCTCTGTGTTTGTATTACCTTATTATATTATTCAGTGGATGCGTGGTAGTTCTATTAAATCTTACGCAATACTTCCTCTAAGGGAAGGTGTTGTACCTCAAGGACTTGAAGGATTTTTCCAGAGTTTCTATACATATTTACCCGATAACGAATCTGTTGCTGCTACTACAAATTTCCAAACAGCCTTAAGAAATGCTATTGTATAATTATAGTTTGAAGAATGTCTCAAGGTAAACCGTTTGTTTCAGTTGTAACACCAACATATAATCGTAGGAAATTTATTCCTATGCTTATAGAGTTGTATAAGGCACAGACATATCCGAAAGATAGAATGGAATGGATTATTTATGATGATAGTACTGAATCTGTTCAAGATCTTTTTGCTGAAGCGTCAAAAACAATTCCAAATATTGTATATTATTATAATCATACAAAAGCAAATATTGGAGCAAAGCGAAATTGGTTAAATGCTAAAGCGAAAGGCGAATTTATTATTTCAATGGATGATGATGATTATTATTTTCCTGAACGAATTGCCTATACTATTACAATGTTTACTAAATTTCCGAAGTTAGATGTAGCAGGTTGTTCAGAATCTTATATGTATTATACAGATGACTCATCTATTTGGAAATTTGGGCCATACGCATCAGGTCACGCTACAAATGGAACACTTGCAATACGCGCATCATATTTAAAAAATCATAAACACGATGAAACTGTAGTAAATGCGGAGGAAAAATCATTTTTAGACGAATTTAAAAAACCGTTGATTCAATTAGATGCTCAGAAAATAATGTTAGTTATTAGTCATAAAGAGAATACTTTTAGTAAATCAAAGTTTCGCGAACAACCATCTAAATTTGTTGTAAAAACATCAAGTAAGTTACGAGACTTTATACGGAATAAGTCTATACGAGATTTTTTTTCAAATGTCTAGAAAGGGTCTAAGCCTATTTATACTCTCAGTTATAGATGAGTAATATATTAATAAATCCATTACCAAACCGACAATATTTTTACGAGAATCATGCGAATTACTACTCACCATTTCGTGGGCTTTTCATTTTGGAAGATATTTTTCAAGGAAGCCTTACAGATGCGAATGTTCAAGTCGACACTCCTCCAGAAATAAAAGTTCCACTAAGAATGCATCAGAGAGCGATGGTTGCTGCTATGGAGAAAATGGAGACTGATGGTATAAAAGGACGAAAACTAGATAATGAGACACTTTACACAAATACAGGAATTCTTGGAGATCGTGTTGGTATGGGTAAATCCCTTACAGTATTGGCACATATTGCTCGTATGAAAAATAGTACAACAATTTCATACAATAATACTTCTGTTAATTACTGCCCATCAGTATTTAGTATAAAGGAGTATACAATTACTGATTTATCCTCATCAACACTTATTATAGTACCACACAATCTCTATAGACAATGGCAGGATTATATTGAAGAGCAGACAACTCTGAAGGCGTGTTTTATAAAGAGTAGATCGAGTATGTTAACTCCAGAGGGCGAGGAGAAGTTGGCAAAAGAGATTCTTGCTGCTGATTTTACACTTGTATCAAATACATTGTTTCAGCCACTTACACACTTGTGTAAAAAGAAATATATTGAATGGCGGCGTGTCTTTATAGATGAAGCAGATTCAATTCATATAACTTCTACAACTCCGCGAATTAAGGCTGGATTTATATGGTTTATTACTGCGTCCTGGGCGAATATTCTATTTTATAAGGATGTTCGTTTCACATCATCATATTTAAATACTGCGAAGACACATAATTTCCATCCAGAAGTTCGTAAATGGGTTGAACACGAACTAAATTCAGTTGGTGGAAATCAAAATTATTATGGGACATATTTTAGTCTTCGTTCCTACAACTATTTTAAGGATTTTATATCAACACATCCTCTAAGGGGGAATATTCTCTTGACAAACTCGGCCGAATTCTTGGAGCAGTCTATTAAAATGCCTGCGATTAAGGAGGTAATTATAAACTGCTTACCATCTGTTGCGGCAATGGTATTAGGAAATTTAATTAGCGATAATATTAAGTCGCTTTTACACGCAGGGGATGTTAAAGGTGCTCTAGAAGCCCTTGGTGTAAGTCAGACAGATAATATTTCTCTTATTCAAGCAGTTAATCAGGTTCGCCAGAAAGAGTTAGATAATTATAAGAAGACTCTTGCTTTTAAAGAGACGTTAGATTATGCTACTCCGAGTGCAAAGGAGACAGCGCTCAAAAATCTACGTGATAAAATTAAGAGTATTGAACAACAGATTGCTACACTTCGTGAGCGTCTAGAAAATGTTACAGACGAATTATGTGGAATCTGTTATGATGAACCTGATCCTGCCACAATGACACCTTGTTGTAATCAAATATTCTGTGGAAACTGTTTAATTAAGAGTTTAGAACGAAATAGGGAATGTCCTATGTGCCGTGTAGTAATTGATACAAAGAAACTTATAATGATCGGTGATAAAGTTACGCTAGAAGTTAATAGGGCAAATATGGATGTGGATGAAGAAAAACCTCTTAAAAAGTCTGAAGCACTATTAAAATTAATTCGGGAGAATCCCAAAGGGAAGTTTCTTGTATTCAGTCGCTATGATAATCCGTTTGACCAAATCGCAAACGCTTGTGCTTCAGAAGGAATTACTATTCGCCAAGTAAAGGGGAATAAGGATGTTGTAAATTCTATTATTAATTCGTTTGAATCTGGAACAACTCGTGTACTTTTCCTAAATAGTCTGTATTCAGGTGCTGGTCTAAATATTATATCTGCGAGCCATGTTGTTTTGCTCCACTCAATGACATCAGAGGAACAAAAGCAGATTGTTGGTCGCGCATATCGTTTAGGGCGTACTGAAGAACTCAATTTAGTACGACTTGTACATCCTGGAGAGAATTAGTTATATCCAAAAGTTTCATCAAGATTTTCTGAATAGTAGGGATTTCCTGTTTTCCAAGTTGAAATACGATTTTTGGCTGCATCTTCAATACATTTTTCCATTAAATATAATACATAATTATCTGTCTTCCTCTGTTCAATTAACTCTGGAAAATCAATAACTGTATAGACTTTTGGTATAATGGAGATTGTTTTAAGAGAATTAAAATAGTTAAGATTTTCTTCATTTGAAAATATATATACAGATTTATAATCAATTTCAGGATTCTTTCTTATAACTCTTAAAATTTTGTTAAAAATATAGACGGTTTGGGTTGTTTTATACGCTGAAGGTCTATATGTTAAATAATCCCCTCTGCGAACATGAACTGAAATAAACGGCTTTGGTAAAATATCAATAATTCTCTGGGCTTTTTCTTTAATTGAAAAATTAATAGGATAATTATTTATGTGTAGTGGTTTAAAATTTATTATTAATTTATCAGATCTATTTAATAAATTATATCTATTTGATGGTCTCCAAGTATACGTATTTTTTGGAGTAGCATCATCAGGAAGACTTAATAAGAAAGTTTCTTGTGATAAATCCCAATATTCTAAAAAATTTGTTTTAATTTTTTTACTAAAATTATGACAACCCTCTAAGTCAAAATATGTTAGTATAATAATTAACCCAGTTTTTCTTGCAACTGCAAAAAATACTTGTAAATTTACAGTCATATGATTTATACCTGCTGCTCCCAAATTATATGAATCTAATACAAAGTATTTTTTTCCTTCAAAATCTGTTTCAACATTCTGTAAGTCAATTAGTTCCTGAATATTTGGAATAATTGTTTTTAATGTTCCTATTAGAATATAATTCCATGGCTTATGAATTCCAAAGGAATTATATGATACAATTGTTTCCATTGAAAATCTACGAGCCTCTTCAAGTGATGGTTTATTTTTTACAAATTTACTTATAAAAATATCTTCGTTACCTTTCGTATAAGGGTTTTCTTCAAGTACACTAATCATAGCAGAACGTTTACGTAAAGAAAGACCTCCATTTCCTACTGCGTCTGAAGATAAAGGATTATATGGTTTCCAACTCCAAGGTGCGCCAACATAATCGTATTGTAAAAAATCATATATATTATCCTTATTTTTTGGAATAATCATAGAATCAGTCTCCATAAAAAGACAAATTTCTGTTGGTAAAGCCTTATAAAAGTCAATTGATGTTTTTAATGCTTGATAAGCAGAATGATCCAGATTGTCGACCCAAAGATCTCTAAATGAAATACGTTTTTGCTGAATATCTGTAAGACATTCTACAATTTTATCTAAATATTTTTTATTTGTTGTTCCGTGGAAAATTAGTAGATCCCACCGCTCATCCAGATTATCTAATGCATTTCGAATAACAAAGTCAAGCGCTTTGTGTTTTCTCGGTTCAATAAGAACAATTGTATACATCTATTTAACTATTAGAATAATATCCTATAAGGGAAATGCCAGTGCGCCAAAACGAGAACCGACTTTCTTAGGATCCGCGGCCAAGACACACGAAAGACGAATTGGAACTTCCTCTGCTCCTTTCTCAAACCCCTGATCATATGCTTTACACATCTCTTTCCACGCGTTAAAAAGTGCGCTCTGTTTAGCAAGTACATTTGTAAATTTCAGTTTCGCAATCTCAGGAGGATTCTCATCCTTCGGTAGTTCTATATTAATTATCTGTTGGGGAACAACTAATTTTAACTTCTGGCTAATCCGGAGTACAGGCCAACACTGATAGAAAAATGCCACAAAATCTGCCTTATCACTTATCATCAACTTGTTGAAAATCTTCTCATAAAGTTCTGAAGAGTCTCCAGGCTTGCTACGAATTCGGTTCGGAAGATTCTCGTGAAGTACTAATCCTGCAAGATTCGTTTCGTGATTTGCCAACCATACTTGTTCATAAGGATCCCAGTCATTATATAAACGAGACCAGGCGTGAATAAGAATATCACTTACTTCAGACTCTTCCTCGAATTGTACACAACTACTTGACGCAAGTCCATTATCAAGCCGCATAATTTCTCTAAGATCGCCTATACCTACCCATTCTTGAGGAATATCCTTCTTCAACCATTCACGAATCAAATCACCTGTAGGGGGTTTCACTTTCATACTTACACATTGTCGGCGCAGTTGTTCCATTGGCCGACCTTCAACCGTATTACTAATTAGAATTAATGGGCGAGTATTCTGATCGGACTTCCATTCTCGCGCAAACGCAAGAAGTTCCTGGAGACCACCACGTTCTCCTGAACTAAATCCGTCAATCTCGTCCAAAAGAACTGCGATTTTCTCCGGACTACCTTGTGTTAACCATTCACTTACTCCTCCGTGACGCAGCAAAGGTAAAATACTCTTGCGAAAAGCAGTTCCTGTACGTGTATGGGACGCATTTAGTTCGACTACACGATATCCGAGTTTCTTCATAACACGATATACAAGAGTCGTCTTTCCAACACCTGGAGGACCATGTAGAAAGAATCCTGCGGTAGTCCTTTTATGGACCCAGGATTCTAATGTTTTTTCAACATCTGGTTGTAACAAGTAAGTATCTGAAATATCCATATTCTAACTTGTTAAATTAGACCAAGTTTCTTTATGCCGCCGCCCTCCTTAATCACATTTATCCTTATCATCTTTTGAAACAACACCCTTCGCAAATGTCTGTGAATAACAACTCTCACCATTTGTTATACCTTCCCAAGAGAGACCCTTTTCAATAGCACGAGTACAGAGTTCCTGATTCTTAGCAGTAATATCCTGTGACGATGTTACAAGGCTGAAGTAATACTTATCTTCAGGTGGAGGATTGTTCATCTGAAATTCAGGACGCCACTTTGTCATATTAGCATTGCGACTAACACCTATAAGGTCAATACAGGACGGTGTGAATCCGGAAGGATCCGCAGTTGAAGGTCGCTTGAAATATGTGAGGTAATCTGGGCAAGTATTCACAATTGGAGGCCACGCACCACCCACATCAGTGCGTGTATATTGAAACCAACGAAGTCCGAAAAATATTAACACTATAAGTATCAATATGAAATACGCTACTGCCGAAACTGTTCTACCGGAACTTTGAAGAGTCATTGTAGGATAGGTGCCGATTACTACCGCGGCAAATATGTATAGAATTAGAAACCAACTCATCTAATTAGTAGATCTTTTTCTTCTTTTGTTTCATAATATTATTGTGAAACAAAGGAAAATTATTAATACATATCTTTAAGGGAAAAATTAAAACATAACAGGTAAACATAACAAACCATATCACAATTAATACCTAAACAAAAGTTTAACCCATGCGAATTCACTTAGCGCTCACACTCCTGTGTTAAACAAAAGTTTAACCCAGGCGAGCAACAGGCGCAATATTAGTTGAGCCAACCCCACCAGCACCATAGAGAGCACCATTCGCACCCAGCACCTCAATGTAGCCAGTGAAGTACTCCTCGCCTACAACTGGGTTTGCTGTCCCACCAAGATTATGACTAACAGGCGCACCGACAGTTATGCCGTTTGAGATTGATGAAACTACCAGCTGAACCTTGCGGAAGGTGCGGAGGGAAGACACTACAGTCTTACCGCAATCACGGAGAATCGCACGACCAGCAGTGTTTAACGCAGTGGAAATACCCTGACCAGCTGTGGCGCCAGCAGGGCCAGCAGCGTTTGCAGTATCAGCCCATGTCGCTGTGGAGAAGGCAGGTGTGCTTCCACCAGTAGGATTAAAGTTCATAATCTTGCCAGAGAGGGAGGCAAGATTGATGTAGTACGCGCCTTCACTGGGAATTGTCTTGATGTGAGGAGAGACAGAGGACATTTGTTTTATATTACTTGCCTAGATTTTTTTTCCGGAGAAGTCGGTAAGATTAAAATTAAAAATAACTTTCAGAGAAAAGAAGGAATGTCTTCTGTAAAGTCGGATTTTGAACTTCCGGCCACCGCATATGGTTACAAAGGACAAAATGGCCGTGTAAATCTTGCCGATGAATCGTCCGCTGGAGGATTTCTCAGAGATCCAGCGGCGGCAGGTTTTAGCCATAGGACAGCCGTGGGAAAAGATGCGCAAAAAGATATGCTCCGAGGAAACTGGGAAAGTAATAAACTGAGTGACGTATATTTTAGCACGCAAAATATTGATTCTGTACAAAATGCTATCCGTTCTGCCGTTTATCGCCTATCTGCCGATAAACAGTGGGTGATCGATAACCAATCAGCCGATGAACTCCAGATTGTTATGAGAGGATTATTTTATCAATATGCTAAAAATCTACCGAACAATATTCCTGGGCAGATTGCTGAACTAAACCAACTTGTCGTTGATTGGTGTGTACCAAAGATAATATCCGAAATTCAACATTATCAGTATTATTTAACTGACATTAGCCATATGCCTGTTCCATTACAACACGCTCAATCTATGTCAAGTGCCGGTACTAAGACACTACCTCTCAACCCTTTTATGTAAGGTTATTAGTAGAGAAATGCCGCGTAAATATTCATTAAAACGTACAAGTCGTAAAAAACGTTATACACGTAAACAAAAAGGAGGAGAATGTTCGGCAATTAATCCTTATAGAGATCCAGTTAGTTGTAATGTACTAGGTCTTAATAAAGAAGAATGTCAATCTTTGGGATTAATTAAAAAAACATATATGAAATTGGCAAAAACATATCACCCTGATAAAGGCGGTAATGTAGAAGAATTTAAAGAAATATCAAAAGCATATCAAATATTACAAAATTGTGAACATTCAAATAGTTTAAATAATTCAAATAACAACAATAGTTCATTTGTTCCAGAAAGAAATATATTAAATCCACAAAAAGTTCAAAAAGAGATGAATAAAATAGAAAGACAAAAGCAAATAGACTTACAATTAAGTGAGTTAAAAAGAACAAACTTTCCAAATTTAAATTCATATTTTAAAGAAAGAGATGCAATAATAAAAGGAGAAAGATTATCTCAAAACTCAAAACCACAACAGCCGCAAAAGCAGCCAGCAAATTTAAGTGGAGTAGCACAAACAATTATAAATAGACAAGCGAGAGATGATTTAGTAAAATCAATGAATCTTCAACGTAAACAAAGACAAAGAAATTGGGTCTTTAAAAACGCACCTGAGCCAGAATCATTTGACGAATATGACAAAATTAGAACGCAAGTTAAAAAATATGGAGCTCCATTGCCGTCTTGGTTTCAGCCTAATGCTTATTAAAATACTGCCACGTAAATAATATATCTAACACCAATCCACTTATACTAAAAAATAATAGTAGATTTTCAATAGGTTTCCGTTTTTCAATCTTATAAAAATGTATTACCAATAAGAAAAAGAAAGGAATTGCTAATATATCACCATAATGGCTTATGTTGTCAAATATTGACTTCATATGTTACTATCATATCCACATATTTTTTACTTCTTCAACTTCAATACACGCTTTCCTTTTACCGCTTTTGCTGCGCCAGCACTAGGAAGCGCAGCCATCGTCTCCTGCCTCTCATTCGCATATGTCACCCAGATCTTTTCAAACTCCACCAAATCAGTCAACCATAAGCCATCAGGCTTTGTCGCGCGTAAAGTAACAATTTTCTCTCGCAATGTGACAAGTTCCGTTTCCAACTCAGCAACAGCAGACGCCTTCATCCTGTCCATACGCATACGGAGCAAGTACTCATATGACTTAATAGCATCTGGCTCAGTTGGCCCAGAAAGCGCAGGCAGCCTCTCCTTCCGAATTCCCGCAACAATACTCTCATCACTCGCACGAGCAATAATAATCCGCTCATCCAATACAGCCTGGATAAACCTCATCCGTGCATCTGTCTCCACTTCCTGAGCCTCCAGAATACCAATCTGATGCTGACGACGAGTCTCATAAGCGGTCAAACGATATACATAGTAATGCTCTAGAATGTCACCAACTGATACAAACTTCCGGAGTTTACCATCACCATCAAACGCCACCATATTTGTTGAACGATGCGTATTCACCAACTGGAACTTCTTCTCAAATCCACTAATATCTGACTTCCATCCATAATACTGATTCTGGTCGAAATATAAGATGAACTTCACATCAACATCATTATACAAGTCGTCAAAACTTTTCATAGGCGCATCAGCCGCGTCCACAGTAACACCAAGCAACTCATCAAGATGTGCCTTATAATCCTTTGACCAGGTCCCAACAGGTAGTTCAGTAATTGTCACCGTCAGTTTCGCATCATCCCACGTGTAGATACCGTGAGTTGTCCATACGTTTGCGCTGCTGGAGCGCATTGTGCGACCCTTGAAACCGAACCACCAAGGGTCAAGCGTCGCAGCAACAAGAGAATCAACATCACCACGAAGACGAGACCGCAGCAGATTTACAATTTGTAGCGGATGGAATGGTGGCACATCGGTGCTGAAACCTGTACCAATACCAATTGATCCATTCACAAGAAGCATAGGAAGCACCGGCAAATACGTCTCAGGCTCAACCTTCACACCATCATCATCTACGTAGCGAAGCACAGCCGCATCATCCTTCTTGAAAATCGCATCAACAATCGCCTCCAAATAAGTCTGAATATACCTGGGAGACGCCGCATCCTTACCACCCTGTAGACGCGAACCAAACTGCCCAACAGGAACAAGCAAATTAATATTATTGCTGCCCACAAATGTCTGAGCCATTGCAGTAATAGCCCCTGTAAGGGAAGTTTCACCATGATGATAAGCCGCCTGCTCTGATACATATCCTGCGAGTTGCGCAACACGAATTTCTGAACGGAGATTGCGCTTCAGAGCGGACCAGAGAATCTTGCGCTGAGATGGCTTGAGGCCATCCATAACATTTGGAATTGAGCGAATGTTGTCAGCATTGGAGAAATGAATAAGTTCCTTGTTTACAAACTCTGTATAGCCAACCTCCTTCCCCTTCGGATTTAGGAATAGTTTCTGATCATACTTGCCGAGCCAAACCTTACGCTCATCAGTCTTTGACTTGCTGAATGCGAGTTCCATTGCGCCATCAGTCCCCTCATCATAGAGATACTTAATATCGTGGAGATTCTCAAACCACTCTCGAGCCTCCGCAGGAGTACTCGTTCCCAATCCCTTATAGTACTTTGTCTTCCAACCTGATGCTGACGCCTCAGCGGTCTTCTTCCAGGCATCATACTCAGACTCGGAATAGAATGAAAGTGTCTTCTGACCTTTAGTAGTCTTCAGGAGAGGAGTCATTAGGCAACACAAGAATCCAATACGCATTAGCGATGGCCACTCACTATGAAAGAGATTCATTAATAGTCCACGAATGTGGAAACCATCTACATCCTGATCACTCATAATCATCACGCGGCCATAACGAAGGTCCTTCACATCTTTATACTTGCGCCCGTGCTCGAGACCAAGAATCTTCTTAATCTCTGTGAGTTCCTTATTTTCCGCAGCCTTCTTTGTTGATACATCACGAACATTTAATAGTTTGCCTCGAAGCGGGAATACACCCCACGCCTCACGACCAACAACCTTCAGACCAGCAATAGCACTCGTCGCCGCTGAATCACCCTCTGTAAGGATTAATGTACACTCAGACGACTTTGGTGTACCTGCCCAGAGAGCGTCTTCCAACTTAGGTAGTCCACGAATTGTCTTACGCTTTGAACCATCAGTCTTCTTTGCGTCCTTTGCGGCCTTCGCATCAGCAATAGCCTGTGCCTCATCCAATACACCGGCCTTGATAAGACCTTCTACAATCTTAGCGCCACCTGAAGGAAAAGGGTTCGAACCAAACTTGCTTGGAGTAGTTGTAAGGGTCTCCTTAGTCTGTGATGCGAAAGATGGATTTACAATAGTGGCTGCGACGAAGAACACGACAGCATCCTTAATCTGGCCAGGCTTCAATGTCAACTTACGTTTCTTCAATGCTACATCACACACCTCTCCGAGAATATGCTTTGCTACGTGCTCAACATGCTTACCACCAAGACGAGTATTAATACCATTTACGAATGAAATATTCTTCTCCTCAGCACCGGCTGACTCCTCACTGTAGAGATCACGTGACATAACAGCAGCAATCTCCCAACGCTCACCACACTTTTCATATGCCATTGTAGATGTTCCAATAAATAGACGGACAAACTTCTCAAAAGAGTTCGCTGCGGAATTTGTACCATTATAAGAGACCTTACAATCCTTACCAACAAGTGCGGCAAGTTCTAGAGCACGAGTATGAAGCACAGAACGCATGTCCTCAGAAATTGTCTTACCATCAGGGCTAATTCCGTGAAAACGAGCCAAATCAGGGACAAAAGCAATAGCGACTGAACCCTTTGTGCCAGCAGCCTTCTTAACAGCAGCCTTGTCGCACACAGACATATTCTTATGCCACACTTGCGAATATGAGAGTCCACGATTCGGATCTTTCACACTCACTGCGAAACGGCGTGAGAAGATATTCGCCAACTTAGAACCATAACCATTCTTTCCACCAACAATCTTCTCTTCATCCTTGTTGTAATTACCGCTTGTGAGTAAATGGCCAAAGATTAGTTCAGGCGCATAGACCTTCTCAGTAGGATGCATCTCAATTGGAATACCGTCACCGTCGTTCTCAACAGTAATACGGAAACCTTCATCACTATCTTCGCACGTAATCGCAATATGCTTTACAGGATTGCCTCCACTGCTGCTGGAAGAACGAATAAATGCGTCGCGCGCATTCACTAACACCTCGTCAAAGATCTTGTATAGACCAGGGTTGAACCGCACACGCTTATGAACCATCTTGTGCGCAACCGCATCATAGATCCAACGGAACTCATCAGTAGTCTCCACAGAACCAATGTATGTATCAGGCAGTTCAAGAATATGCTCACGATGTGTGTGTTTTTTGTATTGAGAAGCGGCCATTTTGTATTAACTATCTATTAGACTAAGGGAGGGGATCGGTCAATTTTTATTGCGTTTATTTTATCTTATTTTACAGACTACAAACAATAGAATATGTACACAGTTGTTCTTATTGAACCGAGAAAACATAAAGCCTTGGATTATGTAATTCGAAATGCGCTAGATAATTTAGATGAGCGTTGGGCTCTTTTAATTTTTCACGGAACAACAAACAAAATATATTTAGACAAAATTGTTGAAGCCCTTACAGACGAGCAGCAAAAACGAATTTCATTTAGAGATCTTGGTGTAGATAATTTGGACTATCCTGCGTATCAAGCATTAAAAACATCAATAGATTTTTACAAGTCTTTACCAACAGAGATTTGCCTTTTTATGGAAACAGATTCTATGATTATTCCAAGAAATAAAAATAATATATATCATTTTTTGGAATACGATTATGTGGGTGCACCTTGGTCTGGTGAAGCACATAATCCATCATCAACAAAGGGTGTTGGAAATGGAGGTCTTTCTTTGCGACGACGTTCTGCTATGATTGTAACACTTCAAGAAAATCCTTATACTTCAAAGTGTGGTCCTGAGGATTGCCATATCAGTAAATTCGTAGCATATAAACCTCCTCTTGACAAAGCGTGTGCTTTTTCAATGGAATCAATTCCGTGTTGGGATTCGTTTGGACTTCACGCCCCTTGGAAATATATTCAAATGCAGTATATAATACAGGTTATTCCAAATATTCAGGAACTAATTGATTTACAAGGTGTTGACACCTAGACATTTAGTTCTGGAGGGTTTTGACGAATCCAAGCAGGATTTTCATTAACCCACGCTGGACTATGAACTATAATTATATTTTGTGGTTGCTGAATTTGTATAGACTTTTTTCGGTGTGTTACTACTATAATTATAATAAGAGATATAATAATGATTGGAACTCCAATTGATAATGTTAGAGTCATATTATTTGGATCATTTATTCTTAAAGGCGAAGGTGTGATACTTGTTTTTACTAAATCAACATCTGTAGTCATTATAGAATAAGATTCATATACTGTAGGGGTTTGTGTTGGAACTATAGTACTAGATGATGTATATAAGGCTAAACTAGATAATGATGGAGTCAATAATTTAGAAGGAGATATAGATAGTCTTCTAGAACTTGTCATAGTTGGAGATATAGACGGTTCATTAGTTTCAGAAACAGTTGGAGATATAGAACTTGTCATAGTTGGAGATGTAGATGGTTCATTAGTTTCAGAAACAGTTGGAGATATAGAACTTGTCATAGTTGGAGATGTAGATGGTTCATTAGTTTCAGAAACAGTTGGAGATATAGAACTTGTCATAGTTGGAGATGTAGATCGTTCATTACTTTCAGAAACAGTTGGAGATATAGAACTTGTCATAGTTGGAGATGTAGACGGTTCATTAGTTTCAGAAACAGTTGGAGATGTAGACGGTTCATTAGTTTCAGAAACAGTTGGAGACTCAGACGGTTCATTACTTTCAGAAACAGTTGATGATTGAGAACTTGTAGATGTTAAAGATATAGATGGAGTTAATGAAACACCTCCTGTAGGGGTATTTGTAATAGTTGATGATTCAGATATAGAACCAGATGATGATGGCGATATAGATCCAGATGCTGATATACTCATTGTGTTTGAATAAGATACTGTTGCTTCATCTGATGCTTCAACCGTAAATGATACAGATGGTGATTCTGATATACTAATATCTTGTCCAATAACGGAAATCAATAAAGATAGAAATATAAGAATATTTTTCATATTTCTAACTTAATACTTTATTAATGATTTAAAAATTATTCAAATTTTATTTTACTTTCTAAAAGAATAGGGTAAAGTCCCCCTTAAACTGTTCATTTAAAATGTTCAGCGGTCTAAGAGACTCTTATAACAATTTTTAAAAATTGATCATTTTTATTCCCTTATATTATTGCCAGTTAATATAGCAAGATGCCTTATATTGCGTTGACTTTTGTTCTAAGCACTCTTATTCAGTATGACAATGTCACCAAGTCTGATATTATGAATCTTGAGAATTATTATACTCAGTACATCAGCAAGAGTATTGGTATTCTAAACAATAACTACTTGAATGATATGGGACAAGTTGTTGCGCACAAATTTAGGCTTGAGAATATTGGTTATCATGATAATAATATTTATGATAATGTTGAGGAGGATATTGAGGTTGTTACTCAAGAGGAGACTGAGGATAATGATGATGAGGAGGTGGAGGTGGAGGTGGAGGTTGATCTTGAGGAGACCCAGGAGGATGATAACCAAAAGAACAATGAAGAGATTGAGTTTATTCAGCGTCAGTTTCGAGTTTGGAGTGATGAGCAAGAATAAAAATTCTCCATATAATTAATAGTATGAATACAGATTTTTTAATCAAACTAGAAAGTCTACAGAATTTATCACAATTATATGAAGATAATGAAAAAATATTATACGATTTTTTGAATTACGAAACTGAATTATTAAATATTAATAAGCAATTAAGATCTAGTAAGGAAAATGTAGTAGATATAACTATTAAGTTAAACAGAAATAACACAAGTATTAATTTAGCAAATATTAAAAGTGCTAATTTCAAAAAAACGCAAGAACAACTTCGCCAAAAACTTACTGAAAAACAGACGGAATTTTATGAAATATTACTAGTCAACACTGAATTACTTTCAAAGTTAAATGATGCCAATCATAAAAGAATTAGAAATATATGTAAGTCATCACTTGAACAAACTGAATATGACGCTCTAAAATGTAGCATACTCGACGCGAACAGTAGTGCGACTCATACAATCCATAATCTTGAATAAAATTTTCATAATTAGTGCTCCCAAAAGAACTATACCAATAATGGCGAAAACTTGTACTGGGTCCATTTTAACATTTCCTGTAAGGGATATTTCATTTCAATTTTGTGGGCAATGGAGGCAACCTATAAACAATATTTTCAACTTCTGGCATTTTCCCAACAGGTAACTTATTGTTCATTAATCCATTCCAGATCTGTGATTTAGATAAGTATTGCGCTTGACTTAGATTTGCCAAAATATGACGAATAATCTTATTCCTTTGTTTATTTATCCCCATAGGAATTCCATTTCTCATATCTAACAATTCTTTTAACATATTAATCTCCAATGCGTCAAAAGCCTCTTTCATTGTAGATTGTTTCTCTTTTTCCAAATATTCTTTCGGAATATATGGCTGCTCTTCATATAGTCTGTCAAAATGTTCACGACTCATCTTTATGTTAAACATAAAAGATGAGTATTGAAGTTTCAATTTTTTATTTACCAAAAGAGAGATCCTATTGCATTTGCAGCAACATAATTTCCATATGTCGGTCTCCTGTAATTTGTTTTACGAGTTCCCCAATTTGAAGTTTGAGAATTCGCAGCACGTTTTGCAAAAGCGTTGCCACTTGCTTTCCAATTGGCACGAGCAGTATTGTATTTTGCTTTCAAATTGGCACGAGTATTATTGAACTTTTTTTTCAATGCTATTGCAACTTCACGAACACGATCGCCATATGTTTTAAAATTTCTATAGTTAATATTTTTATAATCTTCAAGAGCATTTCTTAGTTCATATGGCTGAATACCATATTCAGTTGCAATACTATCAATCGTATTTTTCTGTATTTGATTTGCTCTTTCATTCATTCTCGAAACACTCTGACCATTTAGCAATTGCCCAACACCAAATCTCGGTTTAGCACCAATTGTACGACGTACCGCATTTGCCTTTATTGCTGAATTAAGTGCCTTAACTTCTGAAGAGGGCTTACCGAAGCCAAATAATCCACCCGTAAGACGTCTGTTTTTACGAGTTGCTCTGCGAGTCTTATTTGACATTTCTATTATACTATCTAGAAATCATAATTATCATCCTCAGAAGCCTCGTACATATATTCTATAATTTCAGCATCATTTAAAAACATCGTTGGATAATCAATATCGTACATATGTTTAATAATTAAGTTTCGTATATATAATTTATTATCATCTTTATAACAATATACTTCAATTTTATCTGTATATGACCAGAAATTTTTTATTATTGTTTCTGATAAACATACAGCAATATCTAGCAATATATTGTTTTTAGTAATACAAATATCACTGAGTGTATGATTAATTAAGAAGAATTGTGTTGACATTTCTACTTAATCCCTTATAGGGTATTAGAGAGAAATCTTTAGACTAAATAAATATATGTTATATAGAATATGGGTCTCAAAGGAGGATTCATCCCTTCTATAATGGGCCCATTTGCGCAAAATGCTGCTATGCTTACTCCTCTTGCTTTCGCAGCAGGATATAGACTTGTAAATAATTCGAAACGACGGAAGACGCGGAAGGCAAAATCAAACACTCAAGTGCGTAAAAAGCGCGTTCAGACAAGGTCTAAAGCAAACCTCCGACGAAGAAGATAATACGCACAGATGTCTGCGACTACAACAACAGCCACCGTAACCCCAGCAACTACAACAACCAATGCAAATGGCAATTTATTTGAAATTAAGACCATTCAAGCTGCTGCTTTCCGCACACTCATTGAGGCTCTCAAGGAAATTCTCACTGAGGCGAATCTGGAGTTTGACAACACCGGTATTAAGGTAATCTCAATGGACGAAACGCACACGGTTCTTGTATATCTCCGTCTTCACAGCGATCGTTTCAATGAGTATTTTTGCCCTAAGAAGCATGTTCTCGGAATTAATATGATTTATCTCTTCAAACTTATCAAGACAATTGGCAACAACGATATTCTAACTCTCTATTTACCTGCCAATAACCCTAATAAACTCGGTATTCGCATTGAGAATGCTGACAAGGCAACAACTACAAACTATAGCCTGAAGATATTCGACACAAATATTGAAGAGATCCAGATTCCTGGTCTCAACTTTACATCCATCATTGGTCTCCCATCAAGTGATTTCCAGAAGATTTGCCGTGATATGAATGGTCTTGGTGACGGTGAACGTGTAGAGATTACATCAAGTGGTTCGGAACTAATCTTCAAGTGTATGGGCGATTTCGCTGAGCAGGAAACAATTATTAGTGAAAACCAGTCCAATATGAAAGTTACACGAAACACAAAGACTGCGGAGATTGTCCAAGGTGTTTTCCTGCTGAAGCATCTTGTGATGTTTACGAAGTGCACGAATCTGTGCCCTTCAATTGAGTTATATCTGAAGAATGACTATCCGTTAATCATCAGATATACTGTTGCGAACCTGGGTGAAGTGAAGATGGCTCTTGCGCCACTCAGAAACAAGGCCTAGTTAATCCAGCATTCACTAGCGCAGCAGAACGTACACCGAAAATCCAATGTAAAACCTCACCTGCTACAAACCACCCTATAAGGGAATACCAAACATTAATATTATATACATATGCTGTAATTATAGCCGCAACAATTGTTGCTATAGTATCAGCAAGCGCAAAGGGTCCTATACGTGAAGAGTGAACCCCTTTACCAGGTTCACCAAGAATATTTGCATAGGCACAAGAGGACATATCTAATTTACATGCGTTTATCCACAAAGGGAGTGTAAATAATTGCACCAGGTCGGAGTGAAGAATCTAACACAACAAGTTGATCAGGATTATTAAATTTAGTACTATCCTTGTTCCAAATTTTAATAACAAAGAAACCTTTCTTAGGAGTCATAGAGACTCCATGAATCATGTTTCCTTCTTTGCCACTGCCGCTACCTTCTTTCGTGCCTTCACCAAGGATTGACGCAATACAATATTTAGTAAAAACATCCATCATTATTTGGGAACCAATTCGCATTGAATAATTTCCTCCGCGAATATTTGCTGCATTTTCCCATAGTGGTGGAATAGGATCTACCATAAAAAAGAACATACCCTGTGACCAAAAATCAGATTCAATGGCAGTAATTAATTCATAAAACTGTCGCCAAGTTTTCACTGTACCAAGTTTATCAAAAGTATCAAGAGTCCACTTCTTATTTTCAGTATCGTGGTAATAGAGTGACCACGAGCGTCCACTGGGAAAGGACGATTCTAATGAAACTTCCATTCCTTTCCCCTATAAGGGAAAGGTTCAAAACTTTAGACTGCTTTAGAGGCTTTTTAGCCAATCATCATGCTGTTCATCTTTGACAATAAAATCAAATGTAAATGAATCTGCGGAACTAGTAATAACATTTAATACAGTGGTTGCTCTACGAAGAATAAGACCATTTTGGTAAGACCACAATCCTAGAAGAATATCTACACTTGGAGGTAGACCATCTGAAGACACGTAACGAATATTACTAATAAAATCACTTATATCTGCGACTTGTTCATTATTTGAAAATATTTCAGCAGAAAGCCAAGAAATCCTTTTAGTATCTAAATCATTATCTAACTCAAGTGATTCAACAAAAAGATTTTTGTCTAAAATATAATACCACAGAATTTTTTCAGAGTGTGTTGAATTATTTAATGTATTTATAGGAAAATATAGTCCTTCATAAAAATATAATACTCCTTTTGTTTCAAAACTAGTGCGAAGAGCATCATATGTTCTTAAAACTTGTCCATATACTGGTTCAGCAATCTTTGTGAATTGATTATAATAATACATTGCCATTAGACCCAAAAATGTAGGTGATAAAAAACTAACATAATAATCTATTCTCTCGTCCATTCTATCTTAAATGTTTTCTATTTAGTTTAGGCCTTCCGCGCCAACCGGCCATTTGTAAACGTGTAAGGGAGTGGTTCACCTGAAGCATTGTACACATTCCCCTCGGAATCCTTGTAATATGTCTTTCCCTTGTACTCAAACTCCTCTAAGCCCTCAGATTCCTCTTCTTCCTCAGAGGCGAATAGTCCAAACTCTCCGTTCTCAATATCGTACTTACCAACAGGCTCATCACAAGGAACACCCTCTGCCGTTAATATAAATACATTCCCTTCAGAATCATAGTAATATGTTGTACCATCAACCTCAATCTCCTGTAAGGCTTCCTCTTCTGCCTCTTCTGCCTCTCCTGCATCCTCCTCTTGAACAGTCTCCACTTCTTGAACTTCACCTACATCCTCCTCATTAACAGTCTCGATTTCTTCAACTTCTCCTTCAATCTGATCCTCATCCACATCCATTTCATCATCTACTTAAGCCTC
>Ga0214919_10001757_pt1 | contig 35017 bp, 36 predicted proteins | sample LL1503_MetaG_FD_177994 | JGI IMG/M metagenome (GOLD analysis project Ga0214919, IMG submission 177994) | Freshwater microbial communities from Lake Lanier, Atlanta, Georgia, United States - LL-1503 | ecosystem: Environmental > Aquatic > Freshwater > Lake | place: USA: Georgia | collected...
GCGGCGTTCTTGGCATGGCGGTAATTCACGCAACGCGTGACGGTCTCAGCATTGGACGAATTGGCATTCTTGTGGCGGTGCTTCAACTTGGCGGCATGGCACTGACTTGGCCAATTTCTGCGGCTTCAGACGACATAGATCGTCGCATTATTGGTTTATTGTGCTGTCTTGCGGTCATGGGACTCAGTGCCGTCATGCTTACTCAACCAACAGGTAACAACTGGACAATACTTCTGTTGTTCGCAATCGGTGGTTTTAGTTTTCCGCTTTACGCAATTGGTGGTGCGTACACCAACGACTGGGTTTCGCCAGAGCAAATGGGGGCTGCTGCATCGCAACTTGTAACTCTTTATGGCCTCGGCGCCATGATTGGGCCACTCGTTGCTGCGCCGTTTCTTGACATCATCGGCACGCAGGGTTTTGCGTGGTCAATTATTTCGTTGCACGCACTCGTGCTGTTGTTTTTGATCTATCGCATTCGCGCCTGGCATGCACCAATGACAACAAAGCACTGGGATGATGTGTCGTTTCATGGACGCGCGTTCTTTATTCCTGCGACGATTGTTTCGCTCGGCGTCAACCGACGCGGGCAATCAGAACGCCAACGCCGGCAAATTGTAGAGCAACAGCAACAACAGTGAACACATGCCACACTTCGTGGTAGCCAAACACAAGCGGTCGAAGTTGCGGACGCTGTAGGTAAAACAAAATTGCGCCGATGGTAAACACGATGCCACCGAGTGCGAACAAGAAAAGACTTGTAAAACCAGCGCGATGGTGAGCCCATGGCAAAATCACTAGCGCTGCCCAACCAATTATCAAATACATTGCGCCCGAAATTTTGTGAGCCCGCCATGTAATTTTCAGCGCGATACCAAGAAACGCAGCAGACCAAATCCCGATCAAAAATGCAACGCCGACATTGCGTGGCAGTGCGAGCAAACAAACCGGAGTGTATGTGCCGGCGATCAGTACGTATACCATCGCGTGATCAAGTTGGCGCATGGTGCGTTGCGAGCGTTGAGTTCGCGTGAACAAGTGGTACGACGCCGAAGTCGAAAACAGCGCAAGTAAAGATGCGACATATACGAACACTGCCGCCCGTGGTAAGCCGCTCGGCGTGACGAGCGTAAGAATGATGCCAGCCGGCAGCGTGACCGCTACGGCGACTGCGTGAATACGCCCGCGCCAACGAGGTCGCCATTTGCCCATTGCGTGCTGAAACACAGGAACATGTGGCACGTCGCGTACCTCCTAGCGAAATCGTAGTCAGTGCAAGCGATTATTAGTTGTTTTGCGCAAGAACTTCGCTGCAGGGTTTGATTTCGAAATAAAGACCCAGATCGCGTGTCGCTAATGCTTGCAGATAAGACGTTTCAGATTTCAGAGTCAACACCGAGCCAGATGGCAAAGCATCGCAACCAGGTCGATCAGTTGGGATGCCAGCAAGCGTCATAAAGCCATTTAACTCGTAACTGCGAAACGACGATTCGCGACCGTTGAAGCGCTTAGTTTGATCTTCAACCGATGCGATCTCAACTTTGTCTTTTGTCGTTTTGAAAAGTTCAACAAGTTGCTCTTGTTTGTGGGACTGCAGAAAATATTGCGAGCCCCAAAACATGTTTAATGCAACCGAAATCACTAAGACCGTCGAGACCACAATGTTCTTACCTCTCCATTTCAATAACTCATTTAGGCCAACAACGGTGAGCGCTAACCCGAGTGGCATTAATAACTGATGTCGACTGCGCCAATCAGCTCGAAACTCGAAAACTGTTAAATACGCCGGACGACCTGCGTATCCGACATAAAGCTCCCCGGCAAAATATGGGAATAGCGCAAGTGCCGTGATTGAAAAACCAACTATCAGTAAAACCAAACCCAGCGGAGTTCTTTTTTTCTTGATTCTTCGCACGCCGATAATCGACAAGCCCACTATGCCGATCAATACTGGCCATAAGCCTGCTAACACCCCCGCCCTCGTTGGTTGTTGGTAGTCCTGCCAATCTTCACTTGGTGGCCAAAATAATGACCGAGAAATTACATATAGCACCGGCAAAATTGCAATCCCTAAAACTTGAAGATGAACGAGACTCAACTTTTTCAGGTTCAACAAACTCGCACGATTAAGCCAGCCAAAATGTAAAAACGGCAACAGAATAAAGAATAAAAAACTATGAGTCTTGAAACTCAAAAACAAAATCACGCACGCGAGCAAAAAACTCATTGACGACCGATAACGCACCAACACAAACCAACCCAAATAAAACAGAAAATACGAAGTCGTATAGTCAAAAATTGATACAGCCACGCGAGCCTGCATTACTGGCAATAACAAAAACAATAAAACAACTATTTTGATGTGATTCGCTGATAGTGCGGTTTCGTGCTGCAGAATTTCAAAAAGAATCAGTGAAATCGCAAAAAATATCAGAAATGTTGAAAAAGTGACGGCCCAGGTGCCGAGGTTGAGCAACACATATTCAGAAAAACCAGCCCAAGGAGCGCGGCCCATTTTCGTTACTGTTTTGAACGCGTCACCCAATGGTTTATTGAAATAGCCTTCCCAGTCGTCCCAGTAGAGGGTGTTGGGGCGAAGAAGAGGCCAGCCCCAAGACAAGGTGTAAAGAACGATCGCACTCACCCACGGAAAGCCGGCCAACATCCGCTCGGGTTTTACCATATTTGAAGATACAGACTCAGGCTCGACTGCAGAGTTTGGCGCCGATGACATCAACCAAAGATTACTCGCCGTTTACGCAGCGCCGATGTAGCGCACTAGTTTTACAGCATGACAATTAATGGTTATGAGTTTGATCGGTTCTTGCGATATGAAGAAATGGTTGCGTGGCTAAATGCGATAGCGACGAAGTATCCCAAACTTGTAAGCGTCGAATCATATGGCAAGTCGCACAAAGGCCGTGACCTGATGCTCGCGACGATTACCGACACGACAGATGGCGCGCACAACACAAAACCCGCGCACTGGATTGACGCGAACATTCACGCCACTGAAGTCACGGGCGGCGCAGCAGCGCTGTACATAATCCAAGATCTTGTCGAAAAATTTAACGCGCGCGACGAAACAGTTGTTGAAGCGTTGCGCACAAGAACTTTTTATATTGCCCCACGCGTCAACCCCGACGGTGTTGAAGATGCGCTTTCCGACAGACCACTATTTCACCGCTCGAGCGTGCGACCGTGGCCGTGGCGCGACGGTCACTTGTGGCCGGGCCTTCACCCACAAGACATCGACGGTGACGGACGAATCTTGACGATGCGCATCGCCGACCCTGATGGCGGATGGATTGAACACAAACAAGACTCCCGCGTCATGGTGCCAGTCGGCCCACTCGGCGCGCCACGCGGCACTACTCGTTACAGACTGATTCAAGAAGGCTTGATCGAAAACTTTGACGGCTTCACGATTGATCAACCGCGCGACCCAGCCGGTCTTGACCTAAACAGAAACTTTCCTGCTGGTTGGGGTGTCAGTGTTCTCGGCTCGGGAGATCATCCTCTTTCAGAACCAGAAACCGATTCGTTGGTGCGCGCCGTCAAAGCGCGACCAAATGTTTGCGGCTACAACGCGTTCCACACGGCAGGTGGTTTCATGTTGCGCCCGAGCAGCAGCAAACCCGATTCGCAATTACCACCCGTCGACTTATTCATCTTCAATGAGTTTGGCAAGCACTCGACACCACTGACTACGTATCCAGTTCACTCAGTCTTCGAAGATCTCACATGGGATAAATCTTCGGTGATGGGTGGTGCCGGCGATGACTGGGCATATGACCATCTCGGGGTCTATTCATGGACAACTGAATTTTGGGATGCCGTGTATCACGCCACTGGCGAACACTCATCAACCGACATTTGGTACGTCGGACCAACTGTCGAGCAAGATCTCGCTGTGTGTCGATGGTCAGACACTCATGCACCAGATAGTTACGTGAAGTGGTACAAGTTTGATCACCCACAACTGGGCAAAGTCGAACTTGGTGGTGCTGATGCGTTTCGCATCTGGACAAACGCACCTTCATCAAAGTTGCGCGCCGAAATCGCGGCTCACGCCGAAGTCGCCGTGTATCAGGCGATGGCATCGCCACGGCTTGAAATCAAGCACACAAAGGCAGAGTCACTGGGAAACGACACCTGGCGCGTTGAACTCGGCGTTGCCAACACGGGTTGGCTCGGCACCGAAGTGACGAAACTGGCCCACGACCACAAAATTGTTTTGCCAATTACGGTCGAAGTCTCGGGGGCACAGACTATTGGCTGTGCAGCAAAAGAAAAAGTTGGTCAACTTGCTGGGCGCTCAATGTTTTTGTTGAACGGTGGCGCGATGTCAGACGGCACCCCCGATCGACTAATGCATTCGTGGGTTGTGAGGGCAGATAGCGGCACTGAGGTTGTTCTGACCGTACGACATCCTCGTTGCGGAGAAGTCGCAACAACACTCAAACTGAACTAGTTTGCTGGCGTCTCAATTGGCGCTTGAAATTTTTTGTGCGATTTGACTGCGCGAACCCAAATATAAAATGCGCCGAGCGTGCCGATGATGTTAGGTAGCGACACAAACCAGTCGTCGATCATTGCGCCGTAGATAAGCCACGTCAAGCAACAAAACGACAACAATCCATACATTGCTGCCGACACACCGTAGAGATGTTCTGTGCGATATACACGCACCACTTGCGGAATGATCGCGGGTGCGCCGATTGCGACTGTGCACCAACCCATCAGCGTGATCGAAAAGTTGGCGATCAAAGATCCGACGACGAAAACTGCAATAAGTGTAGATACAGGAATCAACCATGAAATTTTCTTGTGTTTGACACATACATACAAAATCGAAGAGAGTGCGACGACTAATAGCCCATTAGAAAGAGCAACTTGACCTTCAGGTTTGTTGAGTCCATAAATTGTCCACATCAGCGAGCCACTACAGCCCTGCAAAAACGAATAAGGTGAGATACCTTCGGTTGAGTTCTTCGCGAAAACTCGAACAACCTGTGGCCAAACGAATGCAATCGATGTGCCGGTCGCGAAAAAGCCAACAATCGTCGTTATTGACACTTTTTCACATTAGTTCAGCAAATCTGTCACAAATCGTCTATTGGTAGCGTTCATGCCGTGATCACGACTTACGGCTTTTCGATTGCGACACCAAACAAAGATTTGCGACAAGCCGCAATTGATGCAGTATTTCGTTGGCTTGACGATGTCCATCCCCATGAGAAGCGAACAAACTCAACCCCAGTGACAATTCGACACGATACTCATGACCCAATTTTTCGCGTTGATGTGCTCGAGCAAGACCCGCGGCAAGCGGCCGCGCGCGGCACCACAGCGACCTTGATGACCTCAAAGAACGAACTCTATTTTGATCTACGAAGATCTCTGCGACCAACAAAGTCCGCTCTCTTGCCTCGCAGAACGATCGACCGCCCAGAACCTCGACTCAATAAACTCGTCGTCGAAATTGTAGAACTGTTCAAGACACGCGATGCCGGACAAATCATCAGCCCGAAAATCATCATCGCCAACGACAAACTCGGAGGTCAGTCACTTGCCGCACTTGCCGAAGCACCCGGCCGACGACTGCCGATCGTCATCGAAACAATTGTCGGCAAACCTCGCGCGATAACCAATGCGAACACAGCGATGCAACTCGCGGGCATCGCCCATGTTGCCCATGTCTCGTCACACGTTGCCGAAGAATCATTCACTGGTTTGCATGGCGCTCGTATCATTTCGCCAGACCGAATCACGGTCGTTTGGCCGCGTGGTGCAGAAACAGAAAACTTTTTTCAACTTGACGATGACGAACTCGTCAAACAATTGATTGCCGCCTCGATCGGCTCACTTGCCACGCTCATTCTTACGCCTCCAAAAAGGCGGGCGCTAGATCATCTTCAGAAACCAGAAATGACTGCGACTAGCCAAACTTCTGGCACGAACACGGCGACCGAACTAGACGAGTTGCGCCGTGTTAACCGCGAGTTGATCGAAGAAAATGCCGGACTAAAAGAAAATGCGACACTCACCGACATGTTGAGTGCAAGAAAGACCGAAGAACGTGACTGGGCTTACGATCAACTCACGACTTTCTTAGGAATGAAAGAAGACAAAAGTTATCTCAACAAGGTCTCTGACGCGATTGAATACGCCGCAAAAAACCTTACAAACCTTGTATTTCACACCAGGGCCCTTGAGTCGGCAAGAAATTCAGAGTTGATTAACGGTCGTCGCGTTTATTCAAACTTGGTCGAGCTCAACAACCTGGCAGCGCGATTACAACGAGGTGATTTTGCTCCAAATGTTTTTAATATCTATTGCAACCAACAACTGAGCAACTTTGCCGCGTCAATTAGCGATGAGGCCGAGAACCGATACGCACAGGACTATGCGATCGAATGGAAGGGCGTCAACGTGCTAGCAAAGCCCCATATTCGTTGTGGCGATGCGCGAATTCACTTCTACCACGACACGACCACAAACGAAATTGTCATCGCTTATGTTGGTCGACACCTACGCGACAAAAGCACGAATTAATAGCGTTTGGTCGTGCGCCGCCAGATCCACTGAGCCAGAGTTGAACTCAAAAATGGTCGCGCTAACCGATAAACAGCACCGGGCACGACGACACTCTTGTTCTTGTGCAAACCGCGTAGCGCCGCCTCGACGACATCTTCTGGATTAATCCAAAGCCAATTCGGCACCCGTTCGCGCAAATGAGTGAGCCCAGCCTGCTGGTGCAACTCAGTTCGCACATAACCAGGGCATACAACACAAACCTGCACACCAGATTTGCGAACTTCAAGATTCAAACTTCGACCATAAGAAGTCACATAACTCTTTGCCGCGGCGTAAAGCGCCGACTTTGGCATTGGTGTAAACGCAGCAATACTCGAGATGATTACGACCTTGCCCATCTTGCGTTGCATCATCTTGGGCACTATTGCTTCGCAAACATCAACGACACCAGTTGCTAATAATGTGTTGAGTCTTGCAATCTCATCGCCCGATGTCGCACCAACTCGAGCGGCCCTAGTGATGCCCGCGTTTAAAACCAAAAAATCAACATTGCTAGCTTCGTCAATCACACTTTTGACGCCAACACCTGTGCTTAGATCGGCAACAACAACTTTCGTGTGTGTGCCGAAAACTTGAATTTCGCTGGCTAGCGACTCAAGAAGTTCGCGTCGACGCGCAACTGCGATTATGTCGTATCCACTTTTTGCCAGAAATGTGGCAAATTCGCGACCGATTCCCGAGGAAGCACCGGTAATCAAAGCAATCTTCCGATTCGACACACTTTGAGCCTTGCATGAAAACTGCCTAGGGTAAAGCCATGACTTCATCGCAAACTCCTGAAAAACTTTCTCCTGTCTATCAACTTTCGGATCAGTACATCGAACAACTTGCCGAAAGCGACCCCGGCCTTGCGACTGCGCTCGGCATTGCTGGACACGACCACGAGATGACTGACTTCAGTCCACGGGGTCACGAAAAACGCCACGAAATAACTCGTTCAACTTTGAACAAGTTGAATTCACTCGATATAACTGCAGACCGAGATCGCCTCGCCGCTGGAGTATTGCGAAACTCACTCGAGATGTCGACACTCGAATACGATGCAGGCGAACACCTGCGATCGATACGTGTTATTGCAGGCGACGTCGACTCGGCACGGGCGATCTTCGACTTGATGCCTACTGCCACCTCCGAAAATTGGCAGACCATTGCAGAAAGAATGCAAGCGGTTCCGACCGCGTTTGCTGGCATGCGCGAGAGTTGGGCTCTTGGCATCTCGCGAAAAGTAGTGGCACCACGTCGCCAGGCAATCGTTGTGGCAGAACAACTCGAAACCTGGGCAGGTACACCAACTTCACCTGGTTTCTTCACTCAATTTGCCGAAAGCGCGAAATCGGTAGATGGCGCGCCATTAGAAAAATTAAAGCGAGCCGCGATCGACGCCTCGAACTCGATGGCCGAAACGGCAAAGTTTTTGCGCCATACATATGCCCCAGTTGCCGACCCGCGCAATGGCGTTGGACCAGAACGACATGCACTTGCCCGCCGGCGGTTTATGGGCATGAACGTGGATGCGAAAGAGGCATACGAGTGGGGACTCGCCGAAGTTTCGCGCCTTGACGCCGAACTTGCAAAAACGGCAAAAGAGATAAACACGAATGCGACCCTTGACGAAGTTCGCCATTTCCTTGACACCGACTCAAAGCACAGCATCGAAGGCGAAGAAAATCTGCGTGAGTGGCTGCAAAAGTTGATGGATGATGCGATGTCTTTTTTGATTCGCGAGAATCATTTCGACATTCCAAAAGAAATCCATCGTGTTGAGGCAATGATCTCTCCACCTGGCGGTGCAGCCGCGATGTATTACACACCGCCAAGCGAAGACCTTGTAAGACCAGGTCGCACTTGGTACCCAGCAAATGGTCGCAAAAGATTTCCACTTTGGAGTGAACCTACGACCGCATATCACGAGGGCGTGCCTGGTCACCACTTGCAAATCGGTATGGCGACGGTCAATTCAGAAAAACTCTCACGTTTTCAGCGCAACGAATTCGTCAGTGGACACGGCGAAGGTTGGGCACTTTATGCCGAACGATTAATGGATGAATTGGGTTTCTTGGGCAGACCCGAATACCGGCTCGGCTATCTGTATGCGCAAGCATTTCGAGCTGCGCGAATCGTCGTTGACATTGGCATGCATTGCGAATTTGCGATTCCAAAAGATTCAAAGTGGCATGGAGGTGAAGCGTGGACTCCAGAGTTGGCGCTCGAATTTTTGTCGGCACGCTCTTCAAGCGATGACGAATTCAACAAGTCTGAAATCAATCGTTATTTGGGCTGGCCTGCCCAGGCGATCTCATACAAACTCGGCGAAAGAGTTTGGTTGTCATTGCGTGAAGATGCAAAACGCAAACATGGCGCGAATTTTGACTTACGTGCTTGGCACGCATACGCGCTTGACCTCGGCAACTTGGGTCTCGACTTGTTAAAAACCGAACTCGCCCGTTTCTAACCCAAACCCTTAGGGCAAGACAACTACTTTCGTACCAGGTTTTGCAAAATTGTAAATATATTTTGCGTCGTCCTGGCTCATGCGTATGCAACCACTGCCCTGAAAAGTGCCGAGTTGGTCTTCGGTTTGCAAAACCTTGCCTTCTTTGGTTGGTATTGCGTGAAAGCCGATGTTTCCACCTGCCGGACCTAACGCGAAACGAGTCATGTTGTTAAACCACACGCCGTCAAAGTCGAGACTGTACGAACGCAATGACTGACTTTTGACTTTGTATTCTCCGGGATTGGGCACACCACGTCGACCCGAGACAGGCATCGTGCGAACGATGTTGTTTTGCGAATCAACAACCCACACCCACTGCAAACTATTTTTATAAATGACTCTCCGTCCAACGCCAGATTTATTGGGCAACTGTGGAGGATTCAAGCGCGAGTACGGCGGAAACCTCAAGGCACGGGTTGGATACTGCGATGCGACTTCGGCTGCAGTTGGCGCTGGCACGATCGTCGATGTTGTTGAAGTTGACGAATTCAAATCTGCAACTGTGGTCACGCTTGATTGTGGAGTTGTTGTCGTAGTCGAATCGTTGGTCGCCGCAATCGCAACCGTGCCTGACACTAACGAAACTGCGACGCAAAAGATTGCAAAGAAAATTCGACTAAGTCTTGTCATTTTATTTTTTGAAAAAACTTCTCTTTTTTGATGACCTTTTAGCAGGCACTCCGACAAGTGGATCATCGATAATCTCAAAGCGACTTCCCCAGTTACTAACAATGCCCTGCACCATGGCTGCAAACGGCAACGCCAAGACAGCACCGATCGGTCCAAGTATCGCGCCACCGGCAATCGCGGCACCAAAAGCAACGGCCGCATGCAGCTCGAGCGTTTGTGCTGTGATCTTTGGGGCCAATAGAAAATTTTCTAATTGTTGATAGACCGCAATAAATATGACAACTATTAGAGCCTTGACTGGCGAATCTAGAAACGCCAACAAAATTGGTAGCACGCCTGCAAGGTAGGTGCCCACGACTGGTAAGAACTGCGAAACCAACCCAACCCAAACAGCAAGTGCAACCGGTGCTGGCGTTCCGATGACTTCAAAGACGATCCAGTGGAAAAACGCCGACACGACTGCAAGCAGAGCGCGCGAGTAAATATATCCACCTGTCTTTTGAACAGCTAAGTTCCACACGGCAAGAACAGTTTTTTGTTTTTCAGCACTAAGCCGACTGCAAATCGACCGACGTAGACGAGGCCCGTCGGCAATCAAATAGAACGCGAACAAAGTAATCGAAAATACTTGCAGTAGCCCGCTCAAAGCACCAAGTGAAACATCCACAACTCGATCTTGTTGATTTTCAAAAAAGTTCTGCACCGAACCATTTGGATCACTGATTGATTCGACCCAATCTTGCGCATTAATCGAGGTACCGAGATTTTCGTTGAGAAACTCGACAGTGTCGGTTACATACTGCTCACGATTGTCGTAAAGGTCTTGAGCTTGGGTCGCCACCAAAGTGCCTATGGCAGCCCCAAAAGAAGCAACGGCGACAAAAACACTGACAAGCATTAAGCCCGTCGCTGAACCGCGAGACCAGCCACGAGCCGCGAGGCGATTTACAGCCGGTTCGATCGCCAAGGCAAAAAACAGGGAGATAAGAAGCAAAATGAAGAAGTTCGTCAACTGATGAAACAGCTCGCGAACAACAAGGGTGGCGATAAAACCAACCCAAAACAACAAAATCGCCTTTGGAACCCACCTTGGCATTTTCGCGTTGTTAGTCAAGTCATCAGACTCGGCATGACTCATGTCATCTATCGTACTTGTCGATTACATAGACAATTGTCCACTCGAGATGCCACGATATAACAAACCTTTATGAAGCTTTTCGGCAAATCAGTTTCAATTGAAAATTTCCGCGAAAACATCGCCAAAGAGTTGCGCGCTCGAGTCGTTGGACCAAACGCCAGTCAACGTACGCATGAAATTATGGAAGCACCAGGTGAGCGTTGGTTTGCTGAAGACCGTCCAATTCGACTAGTTCACGGTGATGCTTCGATGTTCATCGGCGGACTTCGGGCATTACTTTTACAATCGCTGCACCCACTAGCGATGGCCGGTGTAGCAAATTATTCGGACTACAGACAAGATCCGTGGGGTCGTCTACAGCGCACCGCCGACTTTTTGGCTGCAACAAGTTTTGGTCCTGCTCACGAAGCACAGCGAATTGTTGATCGAGTCAAAGCGGTTCACGTGAAAGTAAACGGCGTTGCCCGCGATGGCCGAAAATACTCTGCTACTGATCCACATCTTTTGAAATGGGTACACATAGCCGAAATTGATTCTTTTTTATATACCTACCAAAAATTCAGCAAAGCCCGGCTCGATCAAGCAGGCCGTGACGGCTACGTGAAAGATGCTGCGTTTGTCGCACGTGCAGTCGGTGTAATTGATCCGCCAGAAACCGAAGCAGAATTGCGTGAAATGATCAATGCATACCGCCCAGAATTAAAGAGCACTCCTGAGTCGCGAGATGCGACAAAATACCTTCTGTTTAAACCGCCGTTGCCCGGTGCAGCGAAAATCGCCTACTGGCTATTGATGGTTGCAACTGTCTCGACTTTGCCTGCGTGGACACGAATTCCGTTACGGGTTGGCTATCTGCCAATCATCGAACAAGTTATTTTTCGACCACTTGGCTATCTAATGACCAGTGCCATCCGCTGGATAACAAGCACGCCAATCGATAAATCAAGTAACTCGTGAAGAGACTTCGGTGATCTCAAGATATTTTTTTGATGAAACTAATTCTCGTATTCTCTCGAACCCATCAAATACTTCGACGTAACTAGTTGCTAACGGCGAAACCGCCAACCTGATGCAATCAGGCTGCCGATAATCGCCGATTACATTTGCAAAAATTCTCATCGCCTCAGAAATCTGGCGGGCATGTTTGTGACGGACAGAGATATGACCACCACGACGATTTGAATCGCGCGGCGTGACGACAGAAAAGCCGAGAGGCGCTAGCCATGCATCGTGCAGTGCAATCATCAGGTCGGTGCCGATTGCGGCCTTTTTTGCAATGGCCACCAGACCTGCGCGCTCGATCATCGAAATTGCAGTCTCCACACATCGCATGCCGATAATGCTCGGGCTAGCGATTTGAAAACCTCGCATGCCATGCGCACGATCAAAATCTTGACCCATTGCAAATTGATCACGCTGGGCAAACCATCCTTGAATCGGCACCTGCAACTCGGACTGCATTGGTTTGCTTACGTATAGCCACGCAGGAGAGCCTGGCCCTGAGTTGCAATATTTATATGTACACCCAACGGCCAAATCAACTTTGTCACGTTCAAACTGCATCGGTACAACGCCAACAGCATGACTAGCGTCCCAAACAAAAAGTGCACCCGCATCGCGGGTGAGTTGAGTCAATTTAGCGACGTCGTGTAAAACACCAGACCGATATTGGATAACCGACAAAGAAACGAGCGCGACATCGTCATTGAGTACGGCACTAAGTGCTTCTGGTGAGACATACTCTTCACCTGCATCGTCGTTGATCAACACAAGCTTCAAGCCGCGTTGCTCACAGATTCCTTCCAAAATGTAGCGATCAGTCGGAAAGTTTGCCGTATCGGTGATGACTGTTTTGCGATTTGGTTTGGCCGCGACCGCAGCGCTGCACAGTTGAAAAAAATTTACACTCGTCGTATCGACGCAAAGTGTTTGACCTGCCGAAACACCAAAAGTTGCACGACCAACCAGATCTCCGACAGTCTGTGCCTCGTCTATCCAATCCGACCAACCAGTTACGAGTTTTGTGCCCCACTCATCTCGTAAATAGTCTTCGACAACTTTTGCTGTTGCCTTAGGCATACGACCAAGCGAATTGCCATCAAGGTAACTGAGTTGCGGATCTGCAATGACAAACTCATCACGAAAAGCAAATAAAGGGTCTGTTGCATCAAGTTCTTCGGCGTAACTTCGCGAAGTTAAATCGTTTGGCATACGCTCACCGTATATGAATTCTGGGGTAAACGCTAAAAAATTTGAGCCTTCGCTTACCTATTCGTCCTACTTGAAAATTGACGAATTATTGCAATTGCAAAAGCCGCGATCCACTGGACCAGAGCATGATGAGATGCTCTTCATAATTGTTCACCAGACATACGAACTGTGGTTTAAGTGTGTTTTGCACGAGCTCTCCCGCGTTCAGCAATTGCTTGAACTTGGCGATACACATGCTTCATTGCCGGTGCTTGGCCGCGTCCGCACAATTTTTAAAGTTTTGGTAAGTCAAGTTGACATTTTAGAAACAATGACGCCTCTGCAATTCAATTCTTTTCGTGACCGACTTGAAGCAGCCAGCGGATTTCAATCAGTTCAATTTCGCGAACTCGAAGCCGTCCTCGGCAGGCGCGACCACTCGATGATTGACCACCTCGAACCAAACAGCGAACCGCAACTCAGAGTTCAGAGTTCGATGAACCGACCAGCACTATTCGACTCGGTATTGGTTTATTTGGTTAAACGCAACCACAAGATGCCAATTGAAATTATGCAACGCAATTTCAGCGAGTCCTATTCGGCCAATGAACTTGTGCAAGAGTCATTGGCTGACGCATACCGAAATGATCCTGAGGCAGCAATGCTTCTCGAGCGACTGATTGATATCGATGAAGGCCTTCAAGAGTGGAGATATCGCCATGTGAAAATGGTCGAACGCACCATTGGCATGAAACAAGGCACCGGAGGTTCAAGTGGCGCAGCATATTTGACCTCAACCTTGTTTAAGCCAATTTTCCCCGACCTTTGGGCGGTTCGTTCGCGCTTTTAGGACTTCGTCTCGCACATTCATAGATCAGTAGCGTTGTCAACCAATGGGCACCGTTCGTCGTCATGTTTTTGTCGAGTGCAACGCCGACAAAGTATGGTCGTTCGTTGGCGCGCCCGAACGCTTGCACGAATGGTTTCCGATCAACGAATGTCGCGTCAAAGGCAACAAGCGATGGATAACTTTGGCTGCGGGCATTATTTTCGAGGAAGACATAGTCACACTCGACCACGATTTGCGCAGATTTCAATACAAAATTGTAAATAACTCGCTGATCAAGTTTCATCTCGGCACGGTTGATGTAATCCCCGACGGTGACAAAAGATGTTTAGTGATGTATTCAACCGACATGGATCCCGAGGTGTTGGCATTGCCGATTGCTGGCGCGGCAAGTCTCGGTCTCGAAAAAGTCAAGCAAATGTTCGACGGTAAATAATTATGGGTCGCAAAATTTTATTTATTACCACCGATCAGCAGCGTTACGATGCACTTGGCTGCAACGGTGGCACGATTGCGCGCACACCGAATATTGATGCGCTCAGCAAATTTGGCATCACTTTTGATCGTGCGCATCCACAAAATGTCGTATGTATGCCATCGCGTAGCACGATGATCACTGGTCAACATGTCAGTACGCATGGCGTATGGATGAACGGCGTTCCATTGCCAGAGGATGCACCGAGCATTGCCAGCGATCTGCGCCGCGCCGGTTATACGACGGCGTTGATCGGTAAGGCTCATTTCGAGCCACTGCTAGATCCGTTCTTAAGATTCACCGAAAATCGAATCGGCAACCAACGGAAGACAATCGACAACCCCAGTGACCCGCATCGCGGCTTTGATCACATGGAATTATCAACACATGGCGCAGTCGGGCAACTGCATTATTCAAATTGGATGCGCGACAATCACCCCGAAGCAATAGCTGGTTATTACAGCGTTCTAGATCACGAGTTACAAGTAAACGCCGAAGGCGGTGGCGACACAAACGCTCCGCAAATAAAGGTCAATCCAATTCCGACAGAGTGGTATCACACGAATTGGGTTGCTCAACAAACCATCAACTGGTTGAATTCTCTGCCCGCAGACAAAGATTGGTTTTGTTGGATGAGTTTTCCCGATCCACATCACCCGTGGGATCCACCGGCATCAGAACTGCACCGAGTGCCATGGCGCGAAGTCGATCTTCCGAGTGGCTACATCGATGACAAAGCAAAACGCGAAAAAATTATTGACGACAAGCTACGCCACTGGCGTGGTTGGTATGACGGAACATTTGTTTCAAATTACGAAGCACCAGCCAAATGGGTGCCGGCATCGCTAACGGCTGATCAAGTTCGCGAAGTAAATGCTTTCACCCACGTCGAAAACGAACTAATTGACGACGCAATTGGCAACGTGCTCAAGGCGATAAATGCGCGCGGTTGGTCGAGTGACCTAGACGTAATTTACACGACAGACCATGGTGAGTTTCAGGGCGACTTCGGCTTGTTGTTCAAGGGTCCATATCACGTTGATTCTTTAATGCGTCTGCCCCTCATTTGGCGACCGGCACCGAGCGCAAAGACCGCCCCAGCACGAGTGAGCGCACCAGTAGGTTTAGTTTCATTGGCTGCAACATTTGCTCATATTGCCGGCATTGAAAGACCGAAATATACCGAGGCACCGCGGTTGCCAACATCTAACGAGGATGCAACAATTCTGGGCCACGAACGCGTGCTTACAGAATGGGACAGCGTGCTATTTGGAAAGATCGTACATCTGCGCACGATTTGCCGCGATAACTGGGTTTGCACTGCCGCACTTGACGGCACGATGAACAAGTTCGGGGAAGGCGAACTTTACGATTTGGCAAACGATCCGCTACAGCATGTAAATCGCTGGAGCGATGAATCAGTTCAGGCCCTGCGCGACGACTTGCTTTCTGACTTATGGGCCAACCTGCCAGAACAAGTATTGCCTCTGCGCAATATGGACGCCCCTGTTTAACGATTAATCTTCAAAACATGGAAGTCGGATTTATTGGACTCGGCAATATGGGTTTACCGATGTGCAAACGATTGCTTGCGGCTGATAACCAAGTAAAAGTCTTCGACATAGCTACGCAGAATGTGAACAGCGCAATCGACCACGGTGCGATCGCTGCGAACTCGGCAGCCGATTGTGCAACTCACGTTGATTTTTTATTTACATCTCTGCCTAAACCAGAGCACGTAAAAGAAGTTATGGTTGAAAACTCTGCGCTACAAATGCTTAAATCCGGCGCAATTTGGATTGACCTGACAACCAACCGAAAAGAACTTGTAATTGAACTTGCGAGCAAAGCGCCAAAAGGCGTCAAAGTTTTAGACTCACCAGTCACTGGCGCCGTCGATGGTGCGAGAAACGGCAGATTGACTCTTTTTGTGGGCGGTGACAAATCTTCTTTTGATCAAGTTTCTCCGCTGCTAGCAAATCTCGGAAAAGCAATTCATTGTGGTCCTCTTGGTTCAGGCAACGTTGTAAAACTTGTGACAAATCAACTTTGGTTCATTGCGGCAGCCGCGATTGGCGAAGGTTTTGCAACTGGCATCGCCAACGGAGTCGAACTCGGCACACTGTGGAGCGCGATCAAAGACAGTGTCGGCGACAGTTTTGTCGCGCGTCACGACGCACCTTCGATTTTCGCCGGCCACTATGACCCATCATTTTCACTCGAACTTTGTCTTAAAGACTTGGGACTTATCAGCGAACTAGGTAAGCAGGTCGGCGCTGAACTTCCGATGACCGCAGCCGCTGTTTCTGCATTCAAGACTGCTCGAGACCGATATGGAGCCAGCGCCGCAGAGTTGCATGTTGCCAAAAGAATTGAAGACGATGCGAATCTCTCGATGCGACTTGAAGGTGATTGGACGCCGCCATGGGAAGCGTAGAACAATTCTGAATATGGCACGACAATATCGAATTGATGACCTTGTCGACTTTGCGAAATATCCATTAGATCAACCGAACAGCGTTGCCTACAACAGTGCCGTCGCCGACGCACGCACGCAACTTCAAGATGACGGTTGCGCAGTAATCAAAAATTTATTGCGTCCTACTGCAGTGAGGATAATTAGTCAAGAAATAGTCGAGAGAAAATCAAAGACTCATTTTTCGACTACGAAGATGAACCCATATTTTCACTCTGTGAAAAATCCTGATTATCCAGAGCATCATCCGGTCAACACGTTCATCGAACGCTCAAGTGGTTTTATCCCGGGTGATTCATGGAATTCGTCGCTGGCGATCGATGTATTGTTTCGCAGTGACCTATTGACCAATTTCATTCGTGATTCGCTCGAGACTGAAGCAATCCACTGCTATGCCGACCCGCTGGCGGGCTTGACAGCCAACATTCTTGATCCGGGACAACAATTTGCCTGGCATTTTGACACAAATGAGTTTGCCGTTACGGCGATGATCGACGAGGCGGACGACGGTGGCCTTTTCCAATATGTCCCGATGATTCGCAACCCCGACGATGAGGCTTTTGAAAAGATCCAGCACGTTCTTGACGGCAACCATGAGACTGTCAAGACACTCGAACTTCGCGCAGGAGACCTGCAAATATTTCGAGGTCGTCATTCACTGCACAGAGTGACGCGAGTGCCAGAAACGTCAAAACCCCGCCACGCAGCAATTTTTGCCTACACGGCCGAACCCGGAGTCATCGGTCGGGTCGAACGCACGAAACAACTTTTCGGTCGAGTTTTGCCTGCACACGAAGAAGCCGAGCGACAACGCGTGCGCACAGATCAATTAATTGATTAGACAGCGGGTACTTGTTGGGTGATGCAGTGAATGCCACCACCACCGCGTGCAAGAATCTCTCCAATTTCAAGACCGACAATGTCATGACTCGGAATAAATTCGCCGAGTAGGGCCAATATTTCGCTGTCGGCGCCATGGCCGCAAACTGGCACGATAACGGCGTTGTTACAAATATAAAAATTCAAATATGGCACCGCAGCACGTACCGAATCAGTAACTACAAATGGCAACACTGGTATCTCATGCACGGTTAGACCTGCGGCTTTTGCCACGGCGATATTTGTCGCGCACCGCACAAAGTCTTCTTCATCCTTATCGTCGCAACCTTGCATGATCACGGTTTTTGGTCCGATGAACGCAGCCACATTGTCAACATGACCATCTGTGTCGTCATCGAGTGCGAGCCCGAATGGCAGCCAGACGACCTCTTTTTGACCTAATTCTTTACACAACCGATCTGCAATCTGCTCGCGCGAGAGTTTTGGGTTGCGATTTGGATTAAGCAAACATTGCTCTGTCGTTATCAATGTGCCCGCGCCGTCAACATTTATCGAGCCACCCTCGAGCACCATATCGATTATTCGTGATTGATGGCCAGCATGTTTTGCCCAACGTGATGCGATTGTCGCATCTTTGTCGAATGGTACAAATTTTTCACCCCATCCGTTGAACTGCCAGCACGTGGCGAGAAGTTCACCGTTCTCGAATATGTAATTGGGGCCCGAGTCTCGAAACCAAGCATCGTCAATTTCAAGTGCAACAATTTCAACATTTTCAGAACATGCTCGACGAGCATTTGCTGCATCATTCGGATTGGCAATTACTGAAACGGGCTCATAACCCGAAATGGTGTTAGCAAGCGCAGCGTGAGCAGTTTGCGCTTCAGCCAAGCGCGAGCCGTAAATTTCTGAGCGCGCTGGCCAACAGATCACCGTTCTCTCGTGCCGAGAAAACTCGGCCGGCATGCTCACTGATCGAACCCGTCAAGACTTAGTAGCGGTTTATACAACTCAGGTCGACGATCGCGAAACAAACCCCAGAAAGTTCGCGCAAGCTTTTGGGCCTCAAGATCAAAACTTGCCACCAATACTGCCTCGTCGGTGCGATTCGCCTCGGCCACTTTTTCACCAGTTGCATCACAAATAAACGAGCATCCATAAAAAGTGATTTCAGTTACACGGCCAACTTCACGACCTGTGCGGTTTGCCGCGACAACGGGTGTCAAGTTGCTGGCTGCATGACCTTGCATCGCACGCTGCCAATGACCCGATGAATCAAGTTCGGCATTCGACGGTTCGCTGCCAATAGCCGTCGGATAGAGCAAAATCTCGGCACCACGTAGCGTCATCACGCGCGCCGCTTCAGGAAACCATTGATCCCAACAAATGCCGACGCCGATCTTGGCATATTTCGTTTGCCAAACTTTAAAACCCGTGTCGCCCGGACTGAAATAGAACTTCTCGTTGTATCCAGGACCATCAGGAATGTGGCTCTTGCGATATGTACCAAGCACCTTTCCGTCAGCGTCTACGATCGCCACCGAGTTAAACAAAGAATTATTGGCACGCTCATAAACACTGATCGGTAAAACGACACTGAGTTCTTTAGCGACTTTGGCGAAATGCGCAACAGTTGGGTGCGACGACATCTCTACTGCCCGATTCAAATCTTCGGTCGTTTGATCTTTGCAAAAGTAATGACCTTCAAAAAGTTCGGGGATCAGAATTATTTGCGCACCTTGTTTGGCGGCGCTGCGAACCAATCTCTCGGCTGTAGCGATGTTCGCTGCAATTTCTGTCGACATCGACATCTGAAGTGCCGCAACTTTAACAGTACGCATAAATTATTTGCCCAGTTGCTCTTGGATCGCACTTACGACTTCTGGTGCGTCTGGTGCAACAGTTGGATTAAATCGACTAACGACGTTGCCATTGCGATCAACCAAAAACTTTTCAAAGTTCCAGCGAATGTCACCGGAGTGACCTTCTGAGTCAGCCACAACCGTCAAGGTGTTGTACAAATCATGACGGCCGGCACCATTAACCTCAATTTTCTCGGACATAGGAAACGTCACGCCATAATTTGTTGAACAAAAAGTCTGGATTTCGTCTGCTGACCCAGGTTCTTGCGCACCAAATTGATTGCACGGTACACCGAGAACTGAAAAGCCTCGATCTGAATACTGCTTGTGCAGAGCCTCAAGCGCCGTGTACTGCGGAGTCAAACCGCACTTCGAGGCGACGTTGACGACGAGTGTCACTGATCCTTTTAAAGAACTAAGCAAATCTGCTTGACCCGATAGCCCGGCGATTTTTGTATTGTAAACCGACATTTTGTCTCGTCTCTACGATGAATTATTTCTCGTTTGGCAAGACTACTCAAATACCTGCTACACAACACAGGTGCCCAGATCTCAATTTGATGCCGCGTTTTTCAAACGGTTTTATTCGACAACACCAATGCACTCACGACAAAAAATAGAAACTTTGGCGTCCGCTGTTCACGAGTTATGCAAATGGTGGGATGCTCCGGTGCGGTCGGTTCTGGATATTGGCGCAGGCGTCGGCTACTGGTCTGGCTGGTATCGCAAGAATCACAAGCACACCAAAGTTATGTCCGTCGATGTCAGCGAACACGCGTGCCATAAATATGGCCACGACCTTCGGGACATCAGCGTGTGGGCACCGTCGAGAAAGTTTGACCTCGTAATTTGTCAAAGTGTGCTGCAATATTTGAACGATCGTGCTGCAAAAAGCGCCATCAAGAATCTTGCAAAGGCGACTAAAAATGTTTTATTTTTCGAGGTCCCGACCAAAAGCGATCTACGCCACAACGTCGACCGAGATGTCACAGATTTTGAAATCTATGCTCGTTCAGGTTTGTGGTACCGCAACGAGTTGAAAAAATATTTTCATCAAGCAGGTGCTGGGTTGTGGATCGTAAAGACAAGCGCGATCGTGCTGTATGAGTTAGAAGGCGCTACTTCGTAAGGCAAATTTAGTTGGTCGCCGTAGCCTGAATTTATGGAGCCTATAAGTGCAGGCAATGCCTACGAGGTGGCGAAACAAGCCGCTGACGTCGTAGTGAAAAAATTTGGTGGTTCGCACGATGTATTGGCTGTCTTGGGTTCGGGTTGGGCACACGCCGCTTTGGTGCTTGAAGCCACGAATGAAATTTCAGTCACTGAAATTCCGGGCTTTATCAAACCTTCGGCGATTGGTCATGGTGGCACACTAAAGAGTGTTGCCGTAGGCAAGTCTCGAGTGCTTTTACTCACTGGTCGCACGCATCTTTACGAAGGTCACGGTGTCAACGCCGTTGTGCACGCCGTACGTACTGCTGCATTTGCCGGTTGTAAGACCGTTGTATTGACAAATGCAGCAGGTTGTTTGCGCGAAGACTGGGGCGTTGGCGCAACAGCAGTGATTTCTGATCACATCAATCTGACCGGATTCTCGCCATTGACCGGTGCTGATGCACCTGCGCCATTGCATGGGCGTTTCGTTGACCTGACAGATGCCTACAGTCAGCGACTTCGTGCAATCGCCAAGCGGGTCGACCCAACTCTTCACGAGGGCGTATACATGGGATTCCATGGTCCGCATTTTGAAACCCCCGCAGAAATTCGCGCCGCTCGAGTTTGGGGTGCCGACCTCGTCGGTATGTCAACCGTGATGGAGACGATCGCTGCGCGCCACATGGGTCTAGAAGTTCTGGCGCTTTCGCTAGCGACCAATCTTGCTGCCGGCATTTCCGGTGAAAAACTCTCTGGCGACGAAGTATTGGCAATCGGCAAAGCATCAGCATCTCGCGTTGGTGGCCTGCTTGCGGCAATTCTTAAACAAATTGATCTTGAAGCTGAAAAGAAATAGCAATGCCAGCTACCTCACAAGACCGGGTTGCAATAACCAACGCGCAAATCGTGACCGTCGATAAATCTTCTTCAGTCATAGAAAACGGTTCTTTGGTAGTTGGTGGTGACGGTTCGATTCGTGCAATTTCTTCATCACCAATCGCCAACGATGCTCCCGAAACCATTGATGCAAATGGCGCAATCGTGATGCCAGGTTTGATCAATGCGCACACTCACCTCGGCATGACACTGTTTCGTGGCCTTGGTGACGACATGAGCCTTGAGGACTTCCTCGCTCGATTAATGCCAGCCGAAGTACGCATGCTCAATTATGAAGCCGTCTACGCGGGAAGTGAGCTCGCCGCACTTGAGTCTCTGCTCGCTGGCATCACTACCTCGCTTGACATGTATTACTTGCCAGACGCGGCGGTCGCCGTAGCGAAATCAAGTGGTATGCGACTACAAACTGGACCAAACTTTTTAGAGTCCGATGGCCCCGAGCCTCTCAAGTTTGATGATCGTCTGAAGTGGGCCTCTCAATGGCTTGAAGCACCACGAGACACGATCGGCACCACTGGTTGGGTTGCACCTCACAGCACCTATTTGCTCGGCGAAGAGCAACTGCGTGTACTCGCCGACCTAGCGGCAAGATTCGAAGCACGAATTCATGTTCACGCGTCAGAAACAGTTGGTGAAATGCAACTTGTTGCCAAGCGTCACGGTGGTCGCAGTCCGATTCAAGTTCTTGACGATACAAAATTATTGCGCCGAGCCGTGCTTGCCCACGGAGTTCATCTAAGCGATACCGATATTGAGTTGATTGCACAAAATTCAGCGACCGTCGTTCATTGTCCTGCTTCAAATTTCAAACTTGCAAGCGGCGTTGCCAGAGTTTTAGATCTGCAGCGCGCAGGCGTAAACGTCGCACTCGGCACCGATGGTCCGGCATCGGGCAATGACATCGATTTGTGGATTGCGATTCGTCTCGCGGGATACATGCAAAAAACTTTCGCCAAGAATCCCGCCGTGTTACCTGCTGTCGACCTTGTGCGCATGGCAACAATCAATGGTGCTCGAGCACTGCAACTTGATCACATGATCGGTTCTATCGAAGTCGGCAAGCGCGCTGATGTAATCATTCTTGATGCAGACTCACCATCGCTAACACCAAACTTTGATCCACATACAACAATTGCTACGAGCGTGACCAGGGCAGATGTTCGTCACGTACTGGTCGACGGCAACATTGTGGTGCGTGATCGCAAGTGTCTGACTATTGACCACAAATCTTCCGTCAATAAAGTTAAATTGCTGGGCAAACAAGTATTGGCAAGTGTCAACAATAACTAGATCGATATTTCGCACTACTCTTGCCTACGGCATGACTAAACCAATCGACTGGGCGTTGCTTAGAAGCACTGCTTTGGCTGTGGCGAAAAATGCATATGCACCGTATTCAAAGTTCAGAGTTGGTGCTGCAGCACTCGTAGACGACGGACGAATAATCACGGGTTGCAACGTTGAAAACGCGTCATATGGCATGACTCTTTGCGCCGAGTGCGGTGTAGTAAGCGAGTTGGCGCGTTCGGGTGGTGGACGATTAGTTGCCATCTGCACGGTCGGCAATGACGAAGCCGTCACGCCATGCGGTCGATGTCGACAATTGCTTTGGGAGCACGGCGGAGCAAACATGTTGCTCGAAGTAAACGGCGAGCCACGCAAACTCAGCGAAATGTTGCCAGTTGCGTTTCCAGAAGAGTCAGTTTTTGTCAATCCGAAAGCTGACTAGCAACGATGCTCACTCACGACGGTTTAACCTCTGCACAAGTTGATTTCTTTAGTCAAAACGGATATCTAGTTTTGCCTAACTTTGTCGACGAAGACGCCTGTTTGAAACTGCGAGCGCAGGCAATGTTGTTGGCCGAAAAATATTGTCCGTCGCCACAAGAGGCAACAGTTTTTACGGCTGACGGCACAGCTTTGCATGCGTCAGACGACTATTTTTTGACCAGTGGCGACAAGATTCGCTGCTTTTTTGAAAAAGATGCATTCGATGAACACGGCGAGTTGCGCCAAGACGCCCATCTTTGCCTCAACAAACTTGGTCACGCCATGCACGATCTCGACCCTGTGTTTAAAGACTTCAGCCACTCGACTCAATTGGCGGCGGTTGCTGATTCGGTTGGCTTTAAACAGCCGCAACTGTTGCAGTCGATGTACATCTTTAAACAGCCGCGAATAGGTGGAGAAGTCACTTGCCATGTCGACCACACGTATTTATGGACCGAGCCACAATCGGTAATCGGTTTTTGGTTCGCAATTGACGACGCGACCACTCAGAACGGATGCATGTGGGCGCTTCCTGGTGGGCACCGCATACCGGTAAAGTCGCGCAATCGTCTGACTCCAGATCGCAAATCAACCTTCAATGAAGTTTTTGATTCGACACCATACCCAACTGAAGGGCTCGTGCCTCTTGAGGCAGAACGTGGCACGCTGATTTTGCTCAACGGCACTTTGCCTCACCGATCGGGCGCCAACACGAGCGACAAGCCACGACATGCGTACACGATTCATGCCATCGACGCAACGGCGAACTACCCAGATGACAATTGGCTACAACGAAAGTCGTTGCCCATGACAGGCTTTTTGAATTAGTCGGCCAAAATTACTTTTGTCGCAGACGTTCCAAGTCGTGATGCGCCAGCGTTGATCATTTCAAGTGCCGATTCACGAGTGCGAATGCCGCCACTTGCTTTAACCCCAATTGAATCGCCTACTGTCGAGCGCATCAACTGCACAGCATGCACGCTTGCACCACCTGACTTATGGAAACCTGTCGAGGTTTTTACAAAATCGGCACCGTTCGCAACTGCAACTCGACACGACATAACTATTTGCTCGTCCGTAAGTGCTGCAGACTCAATGATTACTTTCAATTTGGCTGAGTCTGCAATGCTCTTGCGAACTTTTGAAATTTCGTCGCCAAGTTCTAGCCACATCGAGCCGAACACGAAGCCTAGATTTACAACCATGTCGATCTCTGAAGCTCCGTGTTCAACAGCGCGGGCAGCCTCAAATGCCTTAGTTGCGGCCGTGTGTGCGCCAGATGGAAAGCCTGTTACGCATGCGAGTGAGATTTCGCCGGACAACAATCCACTTGGTATCGGCAAAAGTGAAGGAGATATACAAACTGCCGCGACTTTCATCTCGTTGGCTTCTTTGCATAGATTGACGATGTCTTGAGTCGTTGCTTCGGGCGATAGCAAAGTGTGATCGATGAACTTCGCGAGCTCAAAGGGCGTCATTACATATTTACCCTAATTCGCCGCTGCGCTTTTTTGAGAACCAGCAAAGCAAGGTAGCGTTTCGCCCTGAGATGGCAACACTTCGGTTCAACTACGGCACGATGGGCTCTGGAAAGAGCACGCTTGCACTGCAGATTAACCACAACTTAACTAGCCGTGGCTTGGCCGGTTTACTGCTGACAAAACTCGACCGCGACGGAGGCCAAGTGACAAGTCGACTTGGTGTCTCAACGCCCGCAATTGAAATGGAGCCCGGGTTAAATCTTTACGAATTAGCCATTTCAAGAATGCCGCTGCAATTTATCGTCTGCGACGAGGCTCAGTTTTGTACAACCGAGCAATGCGACCAACTTGCTCTGATTGTCGACGAACTTCATGTCGATGTTTATGCGTTTGGCTTGATCACCGACTTCAAGGGTTTGCTTTTTGAGGGCACTCGGAGGTTGCTCGAAATCGCTGATCAAAGAATTGAGATGCAAGTCGAGGCACGCTGTTGGTGTGGCGCCAGAGCGACCAATAACGCTCGTTTGGTCAACGACAAAGTTGTGCTTGAGGGTGAAACTGTGATGGTCGGAGATACCGACAAGAACACGATTGCGCCACTGTTTGGTGATGTTGTGCGATACGAATTGCTATGCCGCAATCACTATCGCAAGAAACAAATTTCAGCTGATTAAAAAACGTCCAGCAGATCGACAACGAACACGAGTGTCTCGTTGCCTTTGATCACACCACCAGCACCACGACTGCCGTAGCCCATGTCTGGCGGAATCGTCAATTTGCGACGACCACCAACTTTCATGCCTGCAACGCCCTTGTCCCAACCCGCAATAACTTGACTTGCACCCAAACCAAACTCAAACGGTTCGTTGCGATCCCACGAAGCATCGAACTGCTTTGATGTACTCCAGGCCACACCTACATAGTGAACTGAAACGTTTTTTCCACTCACTGCCTCTTGGCCATCACCAACCGTGATGTCTTCGACGACTAAGTCAGACGGTGCAGGAGTATTCGGAATTTCAACTTTTGGCTTTGAATTTGACATGCCTGCACGCTACTCAAGAATTTGAAAATTCAGCGAAGGCTTGCACGATTTTTGCCGCACTCGAGGCCGTGGTTATCGCATACTTGTCGACGAACTCATTCAACATTTGCAGATCTTCGGGCGTATCAATGTCAAGTTTTATTTCGGGAAACGCCAACTCAGATGGCGCCATAACAGCCTGGATCTTAAACTTTTGCGGATTGTCCCAGATATAACTTGTGACGTGCTCTCGATGCGCTGTCTGAGTTGTCGATTTTGATATGTCGCTGAGTAGTGCAGCCGAAAGTACCTCTGCACCGAAGCCGTCGGCATATCGGCTATCAAGTCGTTGCTGGTGATTACACGAATAGTCGAAACCGCCAGATTTGTGGGCGACCACCAAGCGATCAATCTCTTCGGCGGCAACAAATGGATTATCAGCACATATTCGTACAACTAAATCTGCATTTGAGTCTTTCGCGGCTTGAACAAACCGATCTAGAACGTCATCTTGGCTGCCCCGAACGACTAATACTTTGAAATTTGACGCCACTTTGACAAGTTGGTCGTCATCGTGACTCGTTGATGTTGCAAGAACAACTTGATCAAGTTCTTTGGCATTACAGACACGTGTCAATACCCAATTCAGAAGTTCTTGATCACCGAGTTTCGCCATCATCTTGCCCGGAAATCTCGAAGAACCCATGCGCGCCTGTACGACGGCGACTACCCGACTCATGGTTTAGTGAGATCGTCCCAAGTCACAATGTGATCTTCGGGCAAATCGCGAGACACGCTTCTGCCGATCACTTCATCCCAGTGCATCGGGCTGATGCCAGTTCCAGGGCGTTTGGCGATGAGGTCTTGCTCACTGAGTTTGTGGCCAGATTTCAAGTCTCGCGTTAAAACAATGCTGCGACGGGCATTCAATCGCGAAATTTCCTCGGTAGCGATCGGAGCCTTGACTCGTGATGGACCTAGCAATTCATGAACTTGCTTCACATTTTTCTGAAACCGGAGCAAATCTTTTTCGTCCATTGCGTGATAGTGATCGTTACCAGGCAGTGTTTTATCGAGAGTGAAATGCTTTTCAAGCACGACAGCCCCAAGAAGGTGCGCCGAAATCAGACTTGTCATTTGTTCGTTTGGCAAAGTGTGGTCTGAATATCCGAGCAACAAATCTGGATACCTATTGCGCAAATCAATCAACATACCTAGGTGTGCGTTTTCGTTGCGGGTCGGATAGTTCAAAATGCAGTGCATCAAACAGATCTCTTTGGCGCCGGCGCTTCGCAAAATTGTCAATGCTGCATCAATCTCGTCGATATTTGATGCTCCGGACGACAAAATGACTGGTTTGCCGGTTGCAGCAACTTTTTTCAAAAGTGGTGGATTCGTAATATCTGCAGAAGCAATTTTGAAGTACCTCACCAGCGGATTCAACATTTCAACTGCGCCCAAGTCGAACGGAGTTGAGACAAACTCAATTTCGTGTTTTTTGCAGTGAGTCGCTAACTCTTTATATTCAGCCTCGCCAAAAGCATCATATTTAGTGAACAACTCGTATTGGCTGGTAGTTGGCTCTTTGCTCGTATCCCAATACGAAGGTGAAAACTTCGATGCGATCAAGCCCGCCTTGTATGTCTGAAACTTTGCCGCGTCTGCGCCACCACGTTTTGCCGACTCAATCAATAACTTTGCGGTCTCAAGCGAACCTTCATGATTAACACCAATCTCGGCTATCACATATGGCAAATCGCTTTGACCAACGACGCGATCACCAAACTTGATTTGCGCAGTCACTTTGTTGACTCGCTACCGTGCTTTTCGATAATGCGTTGACGGTGATGCTCCATTGCGGCCGCGTCATTGGTCGCGTTATTCTCGTGGCGGCGATAACGGTAAAGAGGTAACTCGAGTCGATGAATTTGATATTTCTTCGTGAATCGCAAGCGTAGGTCTGTTTCTTCGTGAAGCAAGAAAGTTTCGTCGTATAGCCCAATATCAATCAATTGCTCTGTGCGAAACATGATTCCGCATGCAATCGGATCTGTCAGACAGTTTTTTCGACCCAAGACTTCTTCTTGTTCGTCCACCAAAAGATAATCACATGCGACAGCGTCCATATATTTGTTCTCTCTCAAAAACTCGTGCAACAAATGCAGAAACTGCGAATTGACGTAGTCGTCGGCGTCAACGCGCACTACATATGGTGCTCGAGCTCGACGAATTGCCTTGTTTAGCGATGCGGGCAAACCAATATTTTTGTCGTTGTTAATCAGCACGATCTCACTTGCGAATTCGTTTAGTACCGATGCACTGCGGTCGGTGCTGCCATCATTGATGACAACAATTTCAAACTTGTCACGCGAAATAGTTTGCGAAATCAACGAGCGAAGGCATCGCGAAATGTATTTCTCTTGGTTATATGAAGCGACAATCACAGAGATGACAGGTGAAGTCATGTTGATTACCGTAGAACTTTCGACAGGGCTTTATGCAACCTTGCAGGTACGGCTTCGTCCATTTTCACGACTACTGGCAGAGAAACAGCACGTTCAAGTATCTCGCGCGAGCATGAGAACGCCTTTGACAAGTCGCCACCATGGCGTGCCACAAGTTCGGGCATGTGGGTCCAGGTGCCAGCAAAGTGCCAAGTCACAGCCTCGGGAAGAATCTTGGTTGACAGGCCTTCGGCGACAAGGGCATCTCGACATAGTCGCGCAGTCGCGTTGTCTATGACACTGAAAACTAATGCGTCTGCAGTTTCATATGAGCCAGCAGGCACTTCGCGTGCAGTAATGCCCGGCAAAGCTTTAATTGCTGTCCACATGGCATCTCGATTCTTGCGTTGCGCTGACACCACCGACGCAAGTTTCTTCAACTGGGCCAAGCCAACTGCTCCCTGCATCTCGGTCATTCGATAATTGAACCCACTGCTTGCGCGAGTGTCTTGCCAACGTGGCACAGCAGGATTATTTTCATGCCCGTGATCATGCCATGCAGCAGCCACTTTATAGTCTTTTTCGTTTTGGAAAATGACCATGCCACCTTCACCGGTTGTCATGGTTTTTGCAAAGTCAAAACTAAATGTGCCCATTCGGCCCCAAGCACCTAATGGCCGACTATCGAGAGAACCGCCACAGCCCCATGCCGCGTCTTCAATCAAGGTGACTCGATGTTCACGGCAAATACTTTCGATTTCAAAGAGATTGCACGGCGTGCCCAACATGTGCACTGCAATAACTGCTTTTGTCTTTGGTGTGATTAATTTTTTCAATGAGTCTGGGTCTAGGTTCAATGTGCCGTCGATTTCGGCGCACACGGGTGTCGCACCAGACTCGATAATTGCCTCGACCGTAGCGACAAAAGTAAAACTCTGAGTAATTACTTCGTCGCCAGGTTGCAGATCTAGAACCGCGAGAGCCACGCGAAGTGCGGCGGTACCTGACGTAACCGCAAGCGCATGTGGCACACCCAGCGACTTAGCGAAAGCTTGCTCAAAGTCGCGAACTTTCCACCTGTCTTGTCGTATCGCATCAAACGAGTGCCTGAATAAGACACCTCCATGTTGAAAAATATCGTCGACTTCAGCCTGTTCTTCAGCGCCAATTAGCTCGTATCCAGGCATGTATTGATTTTACTCTGAGATCTTTACATCTTCTCGAAAAGTGAGATGATCCTTGTGTCGGTAAGCGTTGCACGAAAGTTGCTACCAAGTGCATTTGTCAGTGGCTTTTCATGTTTGATTGTCGCAGCGATCAGAGCCGAACGCAGTTCGTCAGTGAGATTTGTGCACACACCAATTGGCAATTCAACTTTTTGCAACTCAAGCATCTTGCGAAATTCGGCATGTGCCTCAGGGTAAAACTCACCCAAAGCATTAAGCACGATGCAGTTCGCAACACAATGATGCAAACCGAATACGACGCTTAACGCAGCCGAAAACGGATGAATCACACCGACATAACTCGTGGCGATTGCACATCCACCTAAATAGCTTGCAACCATTAGATCGCTGCGACGCTCGTCGGTCATCATGTCGTTGCTCAAAAACACGTTGCGACATAGATTCACTGTCTCGCGAGAGTATGCATCGCCAATTGCGTTGCGATAACTGCCAGCTAGAGCCTCAATGCAGTGAATGTAGGCATCCATACCCGTATAAAAGTATTGATTACGCGGCACCGTACGCGTCAAGCTTGGGTCAAGCACTACATGGTCAAAAACTGTGAAGTCACTATTCATCCCCAACTTCAAACCAGTTTCAACATTTGTCATTACACATGTTCTTGTCGCCTCTGAACCAGTACCAGAGATTGTCGGTACGCCGATTTTGTGCACGCCTGGCACTCGCACTAGGTCCCAGCCTTGATAGTCGGCCGCCTTACCGCCGTTTGTCAGCAGATTCGAAATCGCCTTGGCGGTATCAAGAGTTATACCGCCACCAAAGCCGACGACTGTTGCGGGCTCGGTGTGACCAGATTTCTTAAGCACAGCAACTAACTCGTCAATGCCTTGTGTCGTTGGTTCGTCAACCGTACTGACAAAATGCACGGCATCTGTCGGCTTTGCCCCAAGAGAACTTGCGATGTAATACTCATTTTTAAAATAGTCATCAATCAAAAACACGGCGTACGGAGATTTATCACTTCGCTTTGAGGCAACGAGATCAGCTACTCCAGATACGGCGCCATCGCCAAAGGTGAACCGTCCGACATTGCGAACAATCTTGACGCCGGTGTCGAGAGTCGTCACGCGAGACCACGCATTTTGTCGAACATTGTCACCGAGACATCAAATTTGTTGTTGCTTGCTACAACCGTGCAGGGTTCGCCAAAAATGCCTTCTGGCAGGTTGACGCCTTCTAGTTCAAAAGTGCCACCTGCACCGTTAACGATTGCCAGACCAGCGGCAATGTCCCAGAACATGATGTTATGTTCAGCATAAACATCGGCACTACCAGTGGCCACCAATGCAAGTGATGCACACGCCGAGCCGATCATTCGTACTTTGCCAAAACCTGTAAGAATTTCAGCGAAACTCGCCACTGCTTTTGCATCACTGATCGGAAACCGGCTCGGAAAACCGGTTACCAAAGTTGCCTGACCGCGATCTTTGCGATCTGAAACCGTTACAGGATTCTTGCCGACATGAGCGCCAATTTGTGGTCCACCAAAAATCATCTGTTTGGTCATCAAATTGAACATCACACCCAAAATCGGTTCGTTTGCGTCCCAAAGTGCGACTGAAATCATTGAAGGACCAAGACTGCGACTGAAGTTGTAACTGCCGTCAAGTGGATCAATAACCCACAGAAGTTGAGGTAGCGACTTGCTTGGGATAAAACCCGTCTCCTCGCTCAGAATCGCGATGCCAGTATGAGTCAGACCTTTAATCAGTTCTTTTTCGAGCATTACATCGGCTTCAAGTTTTATTTCACGACCACCAATCTGGAGATCAGTTACATTTTTTGCCGCAGCGTTGTTCGCACGAATGAACTTTTTGCCAACTTTTTCGACAAGTTCTGTCACCAATAATGCAAAACCGTGAACGTCGTTTATCGTGATGCTTGCCACTATTCAACCTCTGGGTTTTCAATTTTAAATTGCTCTCGCCAAATTGGATCAGCATAATAAATTTTGTAAACAAGTTTCATGGTGCGATATGCATCTTGCGAGGTGCCACTTTGTACTGGTTCATCGTTGAGAATGCTCTGTGTAAATGCCGCAATCTCGCGATCCCATGACGGGTCATCGTTATATTCGAATAATTCTTCCTTGGGGTCGCCATTATCGCGGTCCGGATCAGCCGTAACGAGAGTCATCGTTTCGTTGCCATAACTTTTTGATCCAGTCAAGATGCCCCGCAAAATCACGCCACCGCGTTGCATGTTTATGTCCAGACTGAACTGATGTCGCCATTGAGTTGCGGAACTATTTAGCATTGCCACAACACCTTGCTCTGTGCGCATCAGTGCGTATGCGTTATCTTCGACGTTGTAACCCCAATGACCGTTTGAAACAAAACTTTGTACGTCTACAAACTCGCCGGCAATCAGTCGCATTAAATCGACCATATGGATGCCCTGGTCTAGGAGCACCCCACCGCCAGCGATCTCTCGTTTCGCGCGCCAATCGGCTTGATTAAAAGTAATCAATTTTGATTTGCCGTAAACGCCGCGCATGTTAATGATGTTGCCGTATCTACCGCTTCGAATAATTTTCATGGCGTCTTGCACTGAATCGTGGTATCGATGATTGAATCCGTACATCAATCGGCATTGCGGATTCTTCTTCTCTGTTGCGATCACGCTTGCTATATCTCTCATATCTCGGCCCGGTGGTTTCTCACAAAAAACATGTAGGCCGAGATTGAGACCGGCAATAGTTACTTCAGCTGCAATGTCGTTTGTCATGCAAACAATAAGCACGTCAAGGTCTTGTTGCAGTAGTTGTTGATATGTTCGAAAATGTGCGACTCCATTCGGCAATACGCCATCGGTCGTAAATACACGGTCACAAACTGCTACAAGTTTTAGGTTCGGATTTCGCTCTACACAATCACCTCGCCGCTTGCCAACGACGCCATAGCCCGCAATGCCGACTTTTAATACTTTTGCGGTCATTCGCCTAGTTTAAATTCTCAATCACTTGGGAGCGGATGCGCCGTGATTCAAAAAGACCGTATCTACGCCGTAAGCAATAAACGTGTAGCCCTCGCTGATTCGGCGATTGAGCATTTGTGTATCAGGTTGAACTACATGAATGCCACATGCCATCTTTTGTTTGGCACAAACATCGAGAATCTTGCTTAGTACATCTTTGTATTTTTGATTCTCAAAATCGCCAGTGATGCCAAGCGAGGCCGACAAGTCATATGGCCCGACCATAATTGCGTCAAGACCATCAACTTTGACAATTGAATCAAGATTGTTGACCGCATCAATGTGTTCGATTTGTGCAATCACCAACGACTCTTGTGCTTCTTGCATATACGCATCAAAGAATTTGCCGAAAACATTTGCACGTTGGAACCCAACACCGCGACGACCGCGTGGTGGCCAGTGACATTCGCTAATGATCGATTGCAATTGCGCTGCCGAAGAGACCATCGGAACAACCACGCCTGCCGCACCTTGGTCAAGTGCCTGGCGACAATTAATCGGTAACGGGCTGGCAACACGGGCTAGTGGCAGAGTGCCACCAAGTTCGAGCGCGCGAAAAATATCTGGAAGCTGGTTTACCGAAACCGGACCATGCTCCATGTCGATCGCTACCCATTGATAACCCGCGCGTCCCATGATTTCGGCGATATTTGATTCTGGAATTTGCATCCAACTGCCAATGGTCGGAGTTCCGCTTCGAAGCGCCGTGCGAACCGCTCGCACTTGTTCAAGTCTGTTCATTGATACCTCGATGAGCGAAAGTGATGATTAGCAACTTACAGAGAATTGGTGGCGGGGGTAGGATTTGAACCTACGACCTTTGGGTTATGAGCCCAACGAGCTACCGGACTGCTCCACCCCGCGTCGTGCCACTCAGGCTACCAGCGACATGACATAATCGCTGATGCGATGCCACTCTTCAAGCGAACACCCAAGGCGACACAGTCAGACCTCGAAGTTCTGAAGAACGAATTGGCAGAGCTTCGCAGCGAACTTACAAAACGAACAAACGCACTCTCGTTGGTAACTGCTGCGACAAATGGTCTTGACCAGAAAATAACAATTATTGACGCACGACTCAAAACAATGACTACCGAGTTATCGCATCAACTTCACGAACTTGGCACTGAAATTGAGTCGCTTGCAAAAACAGCAGACGAATCAGCTTCACGCGAAGCGCTCGAACAACTTCGCACTAATCAAATTCGCATTGCCAACGAGCAAGCACGATACGAAATTGCATTTCGACAAGATCTCGCCGAAATTATTGAACAGATCAGAAAAGCAAAATAATTAAAATCAATTGCCGACGAGGGCAATTGCGCGACTGACCAATTCGCGTGCTTCGGCCAAACGCTTTTGGTAAAGCGCAAAGTCTGGCGGTGTGCTGCCAAGTGCGGCATCTGCTTGTGCAAACAACTCTTCTGCTCGAGCGAGCAATGCTGCAGGAGTATCGAGACTCTCTGAACTTCCGCCAGTCGATGGCAATGTTGATGCGGTCGATGAACCTGACGAGTCGCCAGAAGTATCAGGAGATACTTCAACTGAGCCGTCATCAATGCGGTCACCAAGATTTTTGTCGAATCCAGGGAATAACTTAGAAATTGCAGCCGTTAGATCATCAGCCATTACAACGCGGTTGTTATAGGACGCCAAAAACTTTCGAACAAAAATCTGCTTCGCGCTCGGGTCGTCAGGTCGTACAAACAGTGGTCGAACATAGACCAGACCTTTGCTGACGTTAATTATCTGCAGGTCGCCGTAAATAACGCGCGAACCTCGTTGGTCGAGCAAGGTGATTTGCTGCGAGACCACAGGATCGCTACCGATTTCTGCTGCAACTGTTGCCGGACCTTCGGGCAATGGCTCGGCAACTTTGTAAATCGTCAATTGTCCGTATGTCTTTGGGTCGCTTGAAACGACCATGAACGCACGAAGTTCTTTTCGAGCATTGTCGGCCGAGAACGGAACGAACGGTCGCAACATCGAAAACACGCCCGTCTTCTCGCTCGAACGTGGTTCGTGAAACATCGTGTAATAAGGCTCGAAACGTGCCACGCTTGCATCTCTAACTTCACCGGTGTTCGCAGCATTCAAGTCAGTCGTGAAATCTCCAGCAACAACACCGGTCAAACCCTCAGGTTCAGTCGCAGGCGCCTGAGCAACGCTCCATGCCGCATTGCGATTGAAAAACAAGGTCGCATCTTCAAACTGATAGCGACCATAAGTATTTGTTTGAACTCTAAACAGATCTTCTGGATACCTGAAGTGATCTACCAATTCTTTTGGCGCAAGATCAACTGAAGTAAACAATTTTGGAAACACTGCCTGCCAAGTCTTGATGATTGGATCATTTTGATCTACAACATAGAAAGTCATCGAACCGTCGTAGGCATCTACCGCGATTTTTACGCTGTTGCGAACATAGTTAAACGAAGTGTTTAAACCGCTGCCAAGTGTCAGTTGATCGA
>Ga0214919_10001758_pt1 | contig 34990 bp, 30 predicted proteins | sample LL1503_MetaG_FD_177994 | JGI IMG/M metagenome (GOLD analysis project Ga0214919, IMG submission 177994) | Freshwater microbial communities from Lake Lanier, Atlanta, Georgia, United States - LL-1503 | ecosystem: Environmental > Aquatic > Freshwater > Lake | place: USA: Georgia | collected...
CCTTTACTTCATTCTGAACTTCCTTTCGAATCTTTATTTATTAATAATCATTCCTATATTACGCCTCACTCTCTCTCTATCGCACCTTCCGATCATATTGACCTCTCTGATATTTAATTAAGGGAACCTACGGTTCCCTTAAGATCCCTCCCTTGCATGAATATATATATTTCAAATCGTAAATGTGTTATACCATAACAAAAACAAAATCGTCCTGCAGCCGCTTCAATATATAATATACCCGCGTATTACGAATTTCAGAAAAATCGACCAGTACATCGCCCTGTTTTTTCCCAAATATATCAAAAATAAATTGCAATACAGCGGTGCTTGCTAGTGTATCTCGAACGTTTTTTGTATCTAATCGTTCAATTGCGGTCCCGTCCAGTAAAACAAACCGGTCCTGTATCACATATACAAAATCAGTCGAAATTGTTGATAATGTATAACCATAATCATGCAAATATTCTATTTGTAAATACAAATCGGTAATAATGCGCTCAAGCAATTCATACGAGATAGTGGTTCCTGGAAAAGAAAATAGCGACGACTCATTCGACACGTGTTCATCCCTCCATGCCTTGTATGTTTTGATATTATGTGGTGGAAACGCGATAGTCATAGATTCAATTTGTTCGGGCAACTGTGGCCCGACCTTACTCGACGCGCTCGTCGTTGTAAAATATTCCGTATATTTTTTGGTATAATCATATATTGTGTTTAAAATACTACCTCCTATTTGCGGTGAAGGTTTTATCTTCAACGGCAATTGTGTGTATCCATTCGGGAATCGTTCCCTACCTAAAAATTGCTCGGATAAATCGCGTTCTTCGTTTTCTAAATCTTGGACAGTTTCATTAGCAAGTTGTTCATCCCCTATATTTTTCGTCGCTATACCCGGACGTTTTATAGATACATGAAACTCGGCAAGTCCCAATCGATCGAAATATTCGCGTGAAAAAACGCGTGTTATATCTACGTCAGGACGACCTTCAATAGTAAATAACGCGCGCGTATTTGTTTTATGAAAGGTGGTCATTATATACATATCAGGATTTTATTTTATGCAATCGGTGCCGAACGCAAGATTCAGCTAAACAAATACTGATTTACGAAGTGTATTAAATATCCGGCCACCCACAACCACATATTGCGTATTTGAATTCCGGTATTATAAACTATCCACCGGAGACCCTCACATTGAGGCGATAATGCGAGGAACGGAGTCATAATGAATCCAATCAGGGTTCGCGGAGTGCAGAAATGTGGATACAGATTCGCACTAATATAATGAATTGAAATAATCAACACGTATATAGAGAATCCACGGATAGCCAGATTTGATAACAGCCCCAAGGCATGAGTGTAATATTGCTTTAACATAATGCGTTTTATATGAATGACTGTATCCGTCATATAAAAATCAATTTTACACCATTGAAGATTTAAATCCACACACCCAAGGCGTGCTATTTATTTCTTTCAATGTAACCGTCTGCGATAAATGAATTAAACGTGCACCCACCCTCTGTGGGTGTGCGGATTTAAATCTTCATCGCTGTATCACCTTTTACTGGCGCGTTTCCGCGCGGGTTTTGTAGAAGCTCCCCAGTCATGTTCCCACGACTCTAATACTTTGATCGGTATTACAGGCAAAACCGCATGCGCTTCCCAGAAATATCTACAAAACGCCCATTGAAACGGGAATTCACTCACACAATAGTCCGACCATTTAGATAACATATCATCTCGGACATGTCCGGGCAATAAACTGTACGACTGTTGCGGCAATACATATGCAAGTTGCACATACGGCGAAAACGGAGCGACATTTTGCGTAAGAAAGAAATCGTGCGTGCCTGACGGTACATATTTAGTCAAATCGGACAACAATGGCGGATAATAATAATTATATTTCCATTTCCAATCAACACAATCGTTTGTATAATAAGAAAACACCCACTGCAATCCTTGTAAATAATTTAGGCAAATATCTTGTCTCGCGACGTCTGGTTCAAATAACGTAGCATAATAGCGTTGATCCCATTGTTTTTCTTGTGGGCAAATATACAATTCTTCCGATCGATAAATAACTGGAACACTTTGCATAGTAAAATCGCGTTCTTGCTCTGAACCAACAAGCCATTTTCGTGCCGACCATTTTGCGCGCAAATCATATTCTGAAATAAATCGGTCATGTTCATATTCCGCCAAATGTTGAATAAATAGCGAAACCCATTCCCATTGGATTTTCATAGATCGCGAAATAAAAAATCGATCGGGTACTTTACCAATGAATTTGCGATAAGTATCCAATAGTGTATCTATTCCAGTTGTTCGAATATTTAATGAGGGAAAATGAGGTAAAAAATCGTTCCCAAGGAAAAAACACAAAAACACATAATCGTAAATTCGATGCGGATCGGTTGCGCCGCATTGCATTTCGGATAATATTGCGCGAGATAGTGAATGAATATCCATAAACAAGCAACTATTTTTGTCCGTGTCGATTTTCATATCCTGCGGTAAAAATTGCTGCCCAAATTCGGGAGTTTCTCGAAAAATAAACATATTTTGATACAGACTGCAGTGGAATACCGAAAGCATGATTAAGTCTGAATCTAAACCATATACTGCACATGTATCCGTTGCGGGCATATTATGTTGTCTCATATACTGAAACATCTTGTGTTCTCCCTCTCCGCACGAATCTGATGTGGATATAATCAAATTCTTTACTTTATAATGAGTTTCTAGTCCCTTGAATGCGGTAGTGACGCGTTCCCCTAATTTTCGCATGAAATTTGTCCCGGGTGTAATATTGGAAGTACTCCACGGCGATTTTTCAATATCGGTTTGCTTCACATGTGCAGTTATTTTAGACAACACGCTTCCTTTGTATCTACGATTTCGCTGTTGATCCATTTTTGCAAACGGCGCCACCCCATCAAACGCGACGTATGCAGTAGTTGTCGGGTTTATATAGAGAATATAATCCGAAATTTTTCGAATAACGGTCTGGATTATAGTTGTTTCCAACTCATCGTGATTATCCAATAGTTCTGGACGCGTCTGTTCAAGAATACGAAATGAATCATATATGATAGAGTTACAATCCATAAATAAATGATGAAAACAGGTTACGTCTGCTTTCACATTTGTTAGACTACGTATAATATTAGAATAATTTTTAATAATATACGAGAAATAACTCGGGATTCCCATTGCGATGTAGTATATAATAGTAGCAAACGTTTAAATCGTTTCACCCAAACATTTAGAATAATTCGCACATATTCATATGAACCAATCAATATAATATAGATTACACGGGCGAATATTTCAAATTGGGTATCGTGAATTTAATGGAAAAATTTAAATATATGAATAGACTATACTCAATATTTATAGTATGACTAAACCCACTCCAAAACACCCCCCAACCAAATCTACTGTGCAAAATGCAGTTAAACATGAAATGACGCATATGCACTCCGATAATTCAGACGAATTTAAAAAATTCATGTCGCTGAAGATTAAACAGGTCACCGATATCATCCAGCGAGCATTTACATCAATCGATTATTGCAAAAAATTCGACATATTCAGTAACAGTACAATAAATCAGTGTTTAGACCACTTATATACGATATATGAAAAGACACAAAATATAATGGCCATGTTAGACACAAAGGAACAAATGGATAATGCAATCAATGAAATGCAACAAGTGTTCGACAAGCTATCCATATTTTTCACGAATTATGGTGCGAATTCGATACAGGATATAGCATATGTCGTATTTGGTGCCCGTTATAATAAATTGCAGAGCATTTCCGATACAGATGCAATTCAATTATCAAAGCTAGAATTGATCGAAAAATATGTTGTACCGATTGGTTATAAAAATACAACTTGGAGTGCAGTTAAAGAGCCTGAAAATGGGAATCGAATTACAGACAAAGTAGCAAAACCCGAGCTTCATGCACATATGGAATGTTTTGAACCGGTTACATTATATAGCTCTCTACATCAGTCGGTGTATGGAATTCGTATTATATCACGTAACGAAACGGACAAGAAGACTATTATCATCAGTGGTATCATTCGTGATATCCCCCTGCAATACTTGAAAGAGCATATTTATGTTCAAACCCGCTTAACGGAAATCACCAACTATTTCAATGATATATGTGCAAAGGATGCATCTATAAATGCATCCATAGTCAAACGATGGGTCGATACACTTACGTTAAAAGACATTTTTATTTATACATGCGAAGACCTGCAAAAGAAATTCAGTGCAATGTTAAGCGACGCAAAATACGTAAAAAGTAATAAAATCGAGGCGATTATTAAGCGTTTTTTCGACATGGACATCACATCGCGTCGCAAAATGTTGATGAATTTATTTACATATGATGTAGATACCGAGATACAATACATAGCGTATATGCTGTACGACTTGATTGGTTCGGTCGATAATACGGATGGTAGCGATAATTACGAACAGCGCCTCATCTACGAAAGTATGCCTTGGAAATTAAAGGAGTATTTCAAGGATACCATGATTAATACGATACAATACACACAGGACACCATTTCAAAGTGCGACGGATCAAAGGTTTCATTGGAGCAGCAGGTGCTTTTAATGCGCGCAGACGATAAAATACGTGAGCGCGCGATTATGAAGTTAAAGGAGATCAAAGGAAAGCCCGAAGATCAAGCCAGCAAATCAAAACAATATTTGGAAGGGTTGCTCAAAATCCCATTTGGTGTATATCGTAAAGAACCCATTTTATGTAAAATGGAATTATTAAACGATGCATATAAGAATATTATTAAAAAGAACAACCATAGTGGCGAGAATAAGGCCAAATACACATTATATGAAATCACATGTGAAATTGATGTACTAATAAAGGAGTGTATTTCCGAATTCATAACTGAATGCAAAGAACGAATGAAAAAGAGTCAAAAAGATATGTTAATGCACGTTGTTAAGAAATTCAAATTAAGCCCGGCTTCTACATCAACAAAACCGGCTTTGCTCGAAATTGCGAGTGACCAATTCGATAAGGTATTGGACGACTGTGAATTATATAACAATATGATTGAAGTTGTCGAGCTATTTGTACCCGGTCATCCGAAAATCGCATTATTTAACGAATTGTCCGCATTTAAGCACTCGGCGCACGACGTACAGGACCAAATGACTGTTATGAATGATCGTTTAGACGAATCAATCTACGGACACGAAGAGGCAAAGAATCAAATTTTAAAAATTATCGGTCAATGGATAAATGGAGAGCAAAATGGATATTGCTTTGGGTTTGAAGGGTCGCCTGGTGTTGGAAAAACATCACTTGCGAAGCGCGGATTAGCACAATGTTTGCAGGACGAGCTCGGTAACGCGCGCCCATTTTCGTTTATCGCATTGGGTGGTTCTTCGAATGGTTCTACGCTGGAAGGGCATAATTATACCTATGTGAATTCAACCTGGGGTAAAATCGCGGACATATTGATGGAGAGCAAATGCATGAATCCAATTATTTACATCGACGAGTTGGACAAAGTAAGTAAAACCGAGCAGGGGCGCGAAATAATCGGTATCTTGACTCATTTAATCGATACAACACAAAACGACGAGTTCGAGGACCGGTATTTTAGTGGAATCCACATTGATTTATCAAAGGCCCTGTTCATTTTTTCATACAACGATCCTGAATTAATAGATCGAATTTTATTGGACCGTATCCATCGTATTCGGTTTGATAATCTAACTTGGACTGATAAACTGGTGATCGTAGATAAATTTATCATCCCCGAATTGAACAAAAAGATGGGATTTGAAAACACAGTGAAACTATCAGACGATGTTGTAAGACATATCGTAGAGACTTATACCATGGAGCCCGGTGTTCGTAAATTAAAGGAAACACTGTTTGACTTATTTGGTGAAATCAATTTGCAATTGTTAAACTATGAGAAGGCAAAGCCGGATACTCAGATTCAATTGCCCGTCGTTGTGAATATAGAAGATTTAGGAACAAAATACTTGAAGAAATACAGAAAGGTGCATAATATGTCTATTCACAAAGAACCTATGATTGGAACGATCAACGGTATGTGGGCAAACGCGCTTGGTAAGGGCGGCATTATACCAATCGAATCGCGATTTTTCCCATCATCCACGTTCTTGGAATTGAAATTAACCGGTATGCAGGGAGATGTGATGAAAGAAAGCATGAACGTAGCAAAAACAATTTCATGGTCGTTACTCCCCACAGAAAGGCAAGTTGAGTTGATAAAACAGTTTGAGGAAACCAAGAACCAAGGATTACATATTCATTGTCCCGAAGGTGCCGTTCCCAAGGATGGACCGTCTGCCGGTGGAGCAATTACACTTACATTATACAGTCTTCTCATGAATAAAAAGATAACAAACACAATTTCGATGACTGGCGAAATAAACCTGCAGGGGCGAATCACGGCAATCGGTGGTTTAGACTCAAAAATCATAGGTAGTATGCGCGCCGGTGTAAAAACAATATTATTTCCCAAGGAAAATCAGCGCGAATTTGATGAGTTCCATAAAAAATATAGCAGTGCATTGGATTTGTCTGATATGAAATTCCACAGCGTCGAAACCATTCATGACGCGATCAAGTTGGCCATCGAATAATATAAGTATCGGAATAAAATGTATAATCCCGGCATAATTTCGTTAATATATTAGTTTCTACTATTATATTAAATAGCATGAAGTTAAATCTTATTAGTATTTTCTACTTATTTTTCCGGTTTGCGCCGTTTATAATCGTATCCTATTTTGCACTGCAATCGATATTCAATCAGGATTTAAAGGGTGTAATCTATTTGATTGGGTTATTAATCGCGTCGGTAATAACTATGTTATTGGGCAATATAATACCCAATACAAGCGATGCGAGCGGCCCTCCGATCCAGTCTGCATTTGCAAAAGCCAAATGTAACCAGCTTACTATGGGTTCGGATGGACCGATATCAAAATTGCCGTTAAGTCAAACGGTATTTGGTTATACAATCGCATATCTGTCCTATTTTATTAATATTAATAACTTGGAAACGCAAAATATACCAACATTTATTTTATTTCCCATTTTAATATTGGCGGATATGATGTGGAATACGTCGAATGGGTGTTCAACCGGTATTTTATTGCTATGCGGGTTAATAATTGGTGGTATTATTGGTATATTGTGGGCAATGATTATTGATTCGACAGGTTCAACCAACCTATCCTATTTTAGTGGTATTAGCAATAAGGATGTTTGCTCTCGCCCATCAAAAAGTCTTTATAAATGCAGACCAGTCACAGGATCATCATCATCATCATCATCATCGTAGAATAATTGCACTGCATGAAGAAAGTGTCCCCGCATTGTCGAGATGACTGCAGAATAGTACTATACATAAATAAGTTATGTATAGGATTTACATTATGCATTAAAATGTCGCATATTCGATTTCATCCATGCTTTAAAATCATTTATCGTGCGCGTTCGATGAAACCCATCGGTGCCTGACCTCATACCGTACCCACGTTTTTCGTAATGATATAGAAAATTGCGAATGATATTTTCGGTATTCGCTCGACCATACACACTGTCTAAATCATTTAGCGGTAGGATTTCATAGCGTTTTTTTTGATTTACTACATTATGAAACCGCCAAACCATTTGTTTCAGGTCATCCTTTGTTTGTATAGCATCGAAATTCACGCCCTGCATATAACGTGTCGCATGATTTGCACAATCAGGGCAAGGCAAATTATTGCAAATCCGATAAATCATGGATAATAATTCTTTGCGAATTTGTGGAAAAGACTCGACCTTTACCTTTTCGGCCAATGTATGAAACAAATACCACGTGGGTTTCCCCCACAACATTGTTTTCGGTCGTGGTTCCGGTGCTGATTCCGGAACCGATGACTGTACTTTAGTCGCACCCGGTCTAAATCGGTTTCGACCCATTGGTTGTATCATGCTTATATTCGTTGTATTTTCCGGGTACATTGACCCATTGGTTTGCCGTTGATTTTGAAATAACATGATATGCCTTAATATATACTATGTAGTAAATAATAACCGGAATTCATATAAAAATATTGTGTGGTTGTTTATATATCAAACACATGGAAACAAAAGAACAATTAGTACAATCTATCAGGGAATGGGTAAAAATGGACAATGAGATGCGCACTCTAAAAAAAGAACTAAACGACCGTAAAAAGGCAAAAGAAGCGATTTCTGTAAATTTACTTTCTGTAATGAAACAAAACGCGATTGACGGGTTTGATATCAACGACGGGCGCATTGAATATACAACACGAAATGTAAAACGACCAATTACAAAAAAAATGCTGCTAAATATATTATCCCAGTATTACGAGGGAGATGAGGTAAAAGCGTCCAATGTGAATGAATATATATTAAGTAATCGCGGGGAAACCACAAAAGAAGTGATTGTTCGAAAAATGGACAAAAAATAAACAGTTGTATATGCGCGCGCATGTGCGTTAAATAATCCATTGGTTTATATTAGTCCAAAATCGGGTATGGTATATTGAGTACCGTTAAGTACATATTTTGCTATGATGCGAGGATTTTCGGTGGAAGCCATAACATCCTCTGTTTTATACACATTACCAAATTTATCCAAATAATAGACAATTCCGCGGATTTCCTGTGCGAAAACCTCCATTTGTTGATTTGGTAATATATTCGAATCAGTATCATTTACTAGACCATGAGGGGTCCCTTTAGAATGTGTCCCACAGAATTCACAGTCATCCTTTCTTCTGCGAGTGCATTGTTCCCCACTTGCGCGTTTTGCAACACAGCGATTCACTTCAGGAATGGAGTTCTTCACCCTCTTCCGCTTAATGAAGTCGTCGTGATCCAACGTCAAACGATTATAATCGTAAATAAACTCCATCAACTGGGCGTTTTTTTTCACATCGCCCATATTCAATTCCACCAGCTTATCGCGTATCCCATTTTTAAAGGTGGTGATATATTCCTCCAGTTTTACGTTGAGTCGTTTCTCCATATTGTATTATATTGTATATTGTGTTCAGATATACAATACAAATCAATTTTATCTAATAATAAAGAATTTTTTCGACCGTTATGGAAACACGATTAATCTAATTTCAGTGAATGCATAGCTAACACACATGAAACATTTATATTTTATGCGAATAGTTATTTATACGCAATATATAAATGTTTGTATTAATCGGTGCAATTTGTTGCTGTATTGGCGGTTGTATAGTATTCACCCAGTGTCGTCCGGATCACATTATTGAAACCGACGAGTATTGTGGTGATACCGCAGGCGTCATATTACCCCGCAATGGCTATTTTTTACCATCACATTTATCTGCATAATGATGATCTAACATCCATTTATTTACATGAAGATCATTCAAATATATATCCGCAACTATTCGGCCGTTTTTTTCAGCAGACACATTTTGCAGAATAACGATGTTATCGTATAATAAACTGTTTAACGCATCTCGCGAAAGGATTGCGGCGTGTTTTTCAAATGGGTTTGGAGTGTTAAATTTAGGGCTATCTATACCGCGCAAACAAACCGAGAACCGAAAAATTGAGACCATATGATGCGGCATTTGTGCTGAAATTATAATAGTGTGTCCATCACACACCTTTAGTACCTTCCCATATTTTATTTGTGGTACAAACGGGCTGGTATTTAAATATGTCGATCCAGATAATGCATGTTTTGTATGATCAATATCAGCCTCCATTGTACTTAAAGGATGCGGTGTGAAAAACAAATTACGAATACATGCTATACACTTATTCATATTGCAATTTATACAATATGAATACAAATTATTTTTATCAACGCAAAGGTTGCCGTTACACGAGTGAAATAATCAACAATGATTAATCGAGTATGATACTTGAACGCATCAGATTCGGATACGTTCGGATAAACGATCGCTTTTGGTAGGCAATCCAATATGATGACGGATATATCCGCCGGATTTCATTTTTCTCATTGCAATTACCAAATATCGGGCGCCCTTCTTTATACAAAACAGATATTTGTTTTTGCCGCCATTTTTCCTGACTTCCAATCGAGTTCATATTTATATAAAGTAAGTAGATATTTATACATGCTATTTTTACACCGAGGCACATTTGATTGCCTTTCAATTGATTTATCGCCAACGGTTGCCCATTCACATCTTGCGGAAGGCCTAATGGCGTTCCATTATAAATGTTCAAGGGTATATACGTACCTATAATTATTTTCTGTCCCAATATTCTTCGATCAGAATGGTTAAAATTCCTTGCAACAAGGCAAATGTAATCATTACTACTACTATTTTACTCCAATCTAAGGCAGATGGCGATGAGAATTCAATTTGATATCCGTTCTCTTGGTTTCTGCCGATATTATAATGAATATAATTTTCCACCATGTTTATGACGGCATATACTAAAAAAGATATAATGAATATGTGAAATGCTCGACCGTGGTAATAATGTCTTAATTTTCTAAACAAATAATACATATATTATTACACGGGAAAAATAAACATACAGAGTAATATCCATTCCGTTTTACTTGAACATCGCATATATGTCCTTGAACAGTTGTTGCGCTTCCACACATGTCTCCCGCAAATACTGACTCACAATTGGTTTATCTGTACTCTTGTTGAATGCAACACGAATCGTCGCGTCTGTATTATGTGGATGGAATTTCTTAAACCCACAAAAGCCTAGTGTCTTGTCTCCCACACAGTGTCTTTCGTACAATATATGTTCGATGACCTTACCCACCGTATAATCCTCTCCTTCAAGTATTACATCATAGCAATGTTCCATCGTAGTTTCGCTCACGAAAATCGGAACCATATTCGAATCAATTGCCTGTATAAAATCAATAAACTTATTCTGCAAAACAACGCAGGCTTTGCGAACTAATTCGCGATTCTCGTAAATACCAATTGTCTGAATCACAAAATCAAAACTATTGGGTACGAATTGCCGCTGTGCATCTAATAACCTAAAATTTTCCTTTTGAAATTTGATATCGTCCGCAGTTTCGCCCTCTGCGCGCAGCTTATTTTCATGTGCTTCCCAAACGGTTGAAGCCTTTGTCGCATCCATGGTATTCCCGTATGCGCATTTGGAAACCACATTATACATACTGTTTGTTTTTGCGGTACTAATCGAAAAGTCGGCGCTCAATTTTAATTGCTCGCCGTATATACCTTCACCCATCTTGGGTCTTAAGCGGGCAAAATCAATATACGATCGAGTAATTGAGTTCATTGGGAACAACTCGGGAAATAATGTATTCATTTCTGATTTCGACAAGAGTTTGTTTGTTGATTTATCACGCAGCATAAAATCGCCGCTCGTAACAAACATCATATTTTCACCGTCATTTTTTACATCCATTTCCAATGTATAATTACCGGGAAGAGCCTTGCCGTCATCATCGTCGCGCAATTTCCGTGTATGGATTGGTATGCAACTCAACCGTTGTTTCAAAATTTCATTATGCAACCGGCCGGTATTTATGTGAATATTACATTTGTTATTCTCATACGTGTCTGTTTCAATCACAACAATGGGAATATCCGATAGAATGGTTCGGCGAATCGCATTCGCAACACTCACATCCACGCCATGCAACGTAAAACGCAATAAATCACCTTCCTCGGAAATGTTATTTAGTTTAGGATTCATATTAATATATAAAACGAAATATACTCATTCTTTATTCCATTATGTTTAAATCAATTTTTAGCAATATAGTGAAGTCGGCAAAAACGCCTAAATATTTAGGTATCCTAAATATTTAGATTATAGCGGTGAATGTGCCCCCATTTAAATTCGTTCAACGGTTTAAGCCTCATTGGAAACCATCATCAATGCGAGCAAGACAAACATCAGAATCATCGGGAGAAGTAGAACGAACCAAGCAATACCGGGAGCACCTGAACGGCAGATCAGATTCAAGACCCATGTCCAGAATAAAATATAAATGGCCTTGATGATGAAAATCAAAGCGGTACTGGACACAGTGCAGGTATAAGAACCAAGGCAGTACTTATCGACATTGCCGATATTTTGGTAGAGCATCACTACCAGAGATATGGCGGAAACCACCAAATAGATGTACGAGGGGGTGCATAATTTGCGCAAGCCGCTTACAGACATTTTATATGTAATCATTAGAAATAAAATTCGCAATTTCCATGCCGCAAATAACTTATACCAGGCTGGACTGTACTCTACCAGAATCAAGGTAAGCGCCAACTGGATGTTTTACGGCATCGATTTCGTTAGTGATCCATTTCGCACCCATTGTTGTTCCAAACGCAAGAGGTGCATTTAAATTGTCGGTGGAGCCCAACAAAAAACTCGCCCCTCCCTTCATTCTTCGCCGTTTCGCGGAACGCTTTTTATTTGCGCGCTTTCCTGCGACCTGATATGGTAATCCTGTTTGCAATCGAGAATCGAACAATAATGGCGCTCTATCTGGTTGCACATCATACTTGTCCAGTACATATGTATATGCGGAAGAATCTCCAATAACCGAATTAAACGATACACCACCTTTGTATTTGCGAATCGTCTTGTTTGCGCATTTCTTGCGTCGCTTGCATGACTTTTTACGATGAACCTTTGTGGCGACCATAAATGAAAAAGTATAACATATAAGCATACTTTTTCATGGAGTGAATATTTAAATCTTCAATGGTGTAATATCAATTGGCGCAGGTTATTCAATATCAACGTGTGTAAGCATATGGCGACGGCAACATACATTAGTAAGACCCAAATTGTCTAAAACTGTTCCCTCTGCCGTTTTCTCAATACGTTCCTTGGTTAAATATACTACTTTTTCTACATCCACACCCCTTTGTATTTTTATTTTGCGAACTTCATCTTGATAAAACCGATACTTATCGGCCAGCACATTTCCACATGTAAAGCATTTCACCGGGATAATCATTGTATTCTGTAATATACCTATTTTTTTATATTGGTCAATAACTTCAATTTTATAGCAAGTTTTTTTATCACAATAGTACAAGAATGTCTGATTACGCAATATTTATTATAAGCCTCATTATCGTTGGACTGTTTGGGTTATATGATTTAGGTGTTATAAAACATTTAATGGTCGGAAAATGGATTCCGTCGGCGAGCATTCATATTTTTCGGATTATAATTGTTACAATCTGTATTTTTTCCTTTGTTCGGCTTATCGTCAAATATATCACCCCATATACTGCTAAATCATTGGAGGGTTATACTCCATCTACAACAACACCTGTACCTCCAACAAAAGCACCTGGATCATCCACAACTGCGCCGCCAACAAAAGCACCTGGATCATCCACAACTGCGCCGCCAACAAAAGCACCTGGATCGGATGGTATAATCGCAGGTGGATATGTAGCAAGTGCAACTGACCAGCACGGCGAATACTACGAAACTGACTATGCGGAACAACTCGATGTACCAGCAGCCAGCGAACAACAATTCAAAGTTGATAATTTATTAATAGAAGGGTCTCCTATATGGAGAGAGCCCGGTTCATTGAGATATCCAGGAACAGGTTATGTACCAAATTACGAGGATAGTGTTCATCTAAACAGTCAATTTCAGTCAAAGCCGGAACATCTATCAACCACTCCATATTTGAACGGCGGGTTTTGCAGCGCTCTCGCAAATACGCCACTGCAACTCGACGACAAATGTGGATCATTGCCTCGTGAAATATGCGCATCAACGGAGTGTTGCGTGTTGTTGGGCGGGCAAAAATGCGTGAAAGGAAATACGAATGGCCCCTTCTTCAAAGACAATTATAGCGATTTCCTAATACAAAACAAGGAATATTACTATTACCAAGGCAAATGCTTTGGGAACTGTCCGAATTAAAATGTATGTTCTTTCAATGGTCTAAACATGTTGATAAAATTGAATAAATATTGACCAATGTAATATTGTATTATAATCGTGTAAAATACAATATGCCCATTCTAAAAACCGTTGATTTTCCAAAATTGGGGGTGTCTGTCGATTTTCATATTGGTCAAAATGCGGCTGATAATTTCGATCTCATTGACGCCGCAGATCCCCATCATTTGTGGTTTCATGTCGCCGGGCAATCGTCATGTCATGTAATCGCCGCCATACCCAATACATTTGACCGAAAAGAAATTAGATATATTGTAAAACAGGGGGCAGTGCTATGCAAACAGCACTCAAGCTGCGCTAGCCAGAAAAATATATCAATCACATATGGCCGTGTATGCGACGTTCAAAAAACAGTTATAATCGGCACAGTAATTGTGCAAAACCTAAAAACAGTATGTATCTAAACATAGTCCCGCATTTTCGCATATTTTTATTTGTGTTATGATTTAGGCATTCATATTCTCCTGAAAATGTTTATTGTGACGGATGCATGTGTAATAACCCTTCGGTATAATATCCAGAGCCACCCATTCCAGATTCGGCAATACCTTCGTCTTCGTACCATTCACCTTCGTAGCTCATAAAATCGGTCGGCCATTCTGGTTCGTAATCGGGTTCATCAAATTCCGTCGAATTTAATTCGTCGAATAGTTCAAGCAATTCGTGAATACTCATATCCATACGAATGGCCAATTGTTCAACTTCCGTGTCTCCAATGATTTCCGGTGAGAAGTCCGGTTTTACGCCACCCTGAATGTTTTCCGCATCGGATGGCTGTGTAAATGTATCCATATTCATTTTAATTTGTTTGATTGGGTTGAGTTATACAATATAAAACCTTTCAATTTTGTATCATTTTTTATACATATATTATATAACATGTCGGCATATGAAGTATTTCAAAAATTGTTCAGTTATATTGGGTATTTTGCCCCAAGTTATTTATTTTTCCTATCCGTTTTTTTATTATTGCCTAACCGAATGGCTACCATTGTGTTAATCGTTGGTTATGCGGTAAATTTGGCGTTAAATGCTGGATTAAAATTTTGGGTACAAGAAGTCAGACCTTCGCAAAATCAACATTCATTCGCGCTCGATTTATCGGATGTATATGTCCAAGCAAGCGAGTTGGGAGTGCATGAATATGGTATGCCGTCCGGACACTCACAGGCCGTATGGTTTTTGACTACATATACCGCACTGGCCATAAAAAATAATTACATTACGGCTTTATACGCGAGTATATCGATATGTACAATGATACAGCGTGTGAAATACAAAAATCACACGATACAGCAAGTATTTGCGGGAATGATTGTCGGTATTTTGTTCGCATATGGGTTATACCGCACAGTGTTAATCATTTGATTGCGCAATAATTTTATACCCCTTGCTGGTTTTCTTACGAACCAGCATGGGAGCATTTGCCCCCTGTGCGTGATATTTATCGTGACACTCTTCGCAAACAGACATTAAATTCGCAGGATGATTTTTATGAAGAACCGATCCGTCATCCTGCTCAATAAACCCATTTTCATCCGCATTCATTTGTGGCTGTAAATGATGTATTTCGTCGCCCATTTCGCAGTCACACATTTCACATGCACCGCGAATTTTAGATGCATTATATTTGCTGACTGAATGAGACAATTCGCCCTTCGTGTCCGGGAAATATTTGTTGCGAATGTGGTAGGCCTTTGCGAGAAAGTCGTCGGATAAATGAAGCGATTTGCATACTTCCAATCCATACATGCGATTTCCAGGCCCATCTTGTAATTTGCGGTCATAAATCAATGCGTCGAATTCGCGGTCATAATGAACAGCCATATGTTTTAACGCCAACCGTTTCAACATTTGCACTTCATCGTAATGTACAATTTCATGAAAATGTGTGGCGAATAAATGTGATGATTTCTTAGCATGCATATTAATCAACCCTGCGACAAATATGCTCAATGCGGATTCCGTTTCCGTTCCAGAACACAATTCATCGCCCAAGATTAAACTGTTTTCGTCCGCCATTTTCAAAATCACTCGCAGTTCCGACATTTCCACAGCAAATGTGGAGAGACCTTTAAACAAATTATCGTTACCTAAAATGCGCGAAAAGATGGCCGAATATGGCTTATATTGAAATTGACTGCAAGGTACATATAGCCCGGCCTGCGCCATAATAATAGAAATGCCTAAAGCTCGGATAAAACTCGTCTTGCCTACGGCATTTGTTCCGTATAATAAAATACCGTCGGGTGCGCCATTGCCTAAATTCACGTCGTTCGAAACATACAGTTCATTTGTTTGAATATGTTCAATCAGAACATGCCGCAGTGCTTTCGCATCAACAAACGCTTTGGGTGCGTCTTCGACGATTCTTGGACAACAATATCTATATTCTTTCGCAATGTAAGCCTTGTTCGTTAAAACGTCAATCTTTGCTAAATAAGTAGCAATATATTCCAAATCAGCGTAGTGTGTGTTTTCTAATAATTCCAATGCTTCAAAATACGCCTTTGAAATTAATTTGTTCATATAATCACGTTGGTGAAGCAAATCGCGGCAAATTTTGGTCAATAATGGGAATTCGATTTCGTCGCAACTACCCGACGCCGGTAAAAGTTTCACTTCGTTCCACAGCGCACCCTCGATATCATGCATCTGGCTTACACCCATGTTTTTCACAATCGTTTTTAACAGTAAGCCGCGCTTCTTGGTGATCTGCAAAGAGAGACCCGACTTTTCGGTTGTGTGAATTTTCACATAATCAGTATCCGAATGGATTGTATTGTCGTGAGAACGAATAATATTATTTAGCACCTCGTGAATTTTATGAAAGGTTGATTCGTTGCGTGCATAGCTTTCAATAACATCGTCCAACTCTTTGCAAAACCCGGCTTTAATTACACTATCATCGAACGACGTCATACTATTTATACCCTTGCATCTTTCAATCCAAAAGTGCTTGTCCAAGAATCCCAACACACAAAGACAGGTGTTTGATATTCGGTCGCATTTATTATCCAAATAGGAGACCATTTTTGGGGTTTCGTCCAAACATATACGCATTTGCTGTGCAGTTTGTATTGATTGATATAAATAGTAAATCGACGATGGGTATATTTTTCGCAAAACGATTTGCCTACATAATTTTTCAATGTCGCGCACCTGGCCAAGAAGCTTTCGGAACGCGGGAATCATATGCGCCGTGTCTTCGTGTAGCATCAATTCCGTTGTCGAATATTCTTGATTTAACCAATTTATATCCGTCGTTGGACATACTAATTGCGAATAAAACATGCGGCGCCCCATCGGAGAAGAGCACTTATTTAAAAACGAATTTACAGAGGACAAATGTCCGTGTTGGTGACCATCCGTCGAAGGGTCGTCCAAGATATTCAATTGTTTCAATGTATGATTCGCCAAAATAACCTCGGAATTAGTATGAAATTCCGGGATCGATATATTCTTCACCAAATTTGGATTGTGTTCTTGGACAAAATCCAGCAAATAGCAAAATGCTTGAGTTGCGGTTGGATATGTTTGAAACTCAGCACATGTATTTAGCGCGTCCTCTCCGTAAAACTTGGACAATATGTGTGAAATATATTTTTGCTGGGTGCAATGTTCTGCCGTTTTAGATTCGCGCGAATCTACATTGTGTATTGTTGTCGATTTTATTCCTGAATATTGGTACAGTTGATTTCGTTGCATTTCATCAAATGGCGAAATTAAAATTACTTCACTTGGAGAATGTGTGGTAATAATCCGTTCCAGTTCATCAAATGTGGTCGGTTGAATTACAAATGGTTGTTGAAATTCGCCTATATATGATTTTCCAGTAAATGTATTTGCGATGGCTATTCCACACGATAGATTATCACGAGTCTTGGACGCGCCATGAACCAAGCCGCGAGCTTGGACAACTGGTTTATAAATATCGATCCAAATACACGCAATATTATTAGTCATCTGACGTAAATTATCGGTTTCGTATGATACATATGTGCCGGCAGAATGAACACTGTCCAAGACGCGGGAGATATTTTTCCCATCTTTAACCTGTACATATACAACAGCTGTGAAACTGTTTTCCGTAAGACGTAACAAATATTTGTCCAAAGTATAATCGCGAAATCCTGCCATATATACTTGGCGACCTTCGTATGCGATCTTCTTCTCTGAAACATTCAAATTGCACACTTGAGAAAACTCGGTAATAAGTGTGTCTTGTATTATATTCGTGGTCGGGCATCGAAACCCATATACCTCAAAAAAGGCTCCAACTTGTAAAAGTACAATTGTCGAATGGCCATATTTTTCCTGATATTGTTTGGTCAATTGGATATATTCACCATATATGGAAATATTTTCAGAAGCCATGATTTACGTTATTAATTCAAATATAATATTTATATACATTTGAATTATTCACAACAAAATTGATTGCTTTTTTATATGAGGGTAATATAATTATACCAAAATAATTATAATATGGCTTCACCGATTCAACCGACACCCATTAAACATATTTATACGATAGACGATTCGGAATATGGTCAATTTTGCGATATAGATGATACAGATATTATCATGCCGTCGCGCATAGACAAATATAGATATAAAATGACTACAATAGAAGAAAGTTGGTCGGCACATTCACGCGATTCATTAGACGATTTATATATAAGCCAATCGCTATCATTCGATAAGAACATCGATGTTTCAAATACAACGAAATACTACATTTGTAATATATTAGTTTCATCACTACTATGTAGTGGTATCATAGTATTAAAATATTATATCATGTAATTATGCCTGGCGTTTGAACTTTTGAATGCACTCCCAAATCTTTGCCGATTCGCGAAGATCGAACGCACCCCTCTTATTCGCCAAATTCACAAAATGAACTAGCACATTTAGCGCAACATTTTCATTTGCGATTTCAACATCCAAGATATTACTCTTTTTCTCGTCATCATGTGCAACCTCCACGGAAGACTCATGTGCAACCTCCACGGAAGACTCATTTGAAGACTCAGGTGCAACCTCATTGGAAGACTCATGTGCAACCTCCACGGAAGACTCAACGGAAGACTCATGTGCAACCTCCACGGAAGACTCAACGGAAGACTCATGTGCAACCTCCACGGAAGACTCATGTGCAACCTCCTCAGAAGACTCGTGTGCAACCTCCTCAGAAGACTCGTGTGCAACCTCATTGGAAGACTCAGGTGCAACCTCCTCGGAAGACTCGTGTGCAACCTCCACGGAAGACTCATGTGCAACCTCATTGGAAGACTCATGTGCAACCTCATCGGAAGACTCATGTGCAACCTCATCGGAAGACTCGTGTGCAACCTCCTCAGAAGACTCAGGTGCAACCTCCTCAGAAGACTCATGTGCAACCTCATCAGAAGACTCATGTGCAACCTCCTCGGAAGACTCATGTGCAACCTCCTCAGAAGACTCATGTGCAACCTCCTCAGAAGACTCATGTGCAACCTCCTCAGAAGACTCATGTGCAACCTCATCAGAAGACTCATGTGCAGACTCAGGTGCAACCTCATCGGAAGACTCATGTGCAGACTCAGGTGCAACCTCAACAGACTCGTGCGAAACCTCATCCCAGTGCGATTCATCTTCACCGTCAGAAGCCTCATTGAAACAATTATTCCACTGCGATATATCCTGTGCAGCGGACCCATCTGACGAAGCATTATCATCGTTATATGCTAGATCTTCTTCAAACATTGCGCCTTCAATTTCCGTTTCCGATTCAGATGAAGAATCCATTATAATATAAAGCAATATACTTATTACATTTAAACCGTTTTCATTATTTAGTTATTATTTTGACTATTCGTGTCGTGAAAAAAATTATAAAGTAAATTGTCCGGATTATGATTATTAATTTCACCGCACATTAGCATCGCAGTTTCATGCATTTTTCGTAAAACCTCGTTGGGAGCAGACGACCCGACTTTAATGAACCCATGTTTTACTAAATATCTACGAACGTCTTCAATGGGTGTTTGTTTCATTAATTGAGCATTGGTCGTCGTGATGTTACGAAGAGTTTTATTTGAAATAAGAACGCTAACTACCGGCTTCGTAGCACATCTCCCTACTTTATACGTTCGTCGAACGACCCTTTTTTGTTTTGGATAATACATTTGGGGCTTATTTTTATTGTCTAATTGCGTCGTCATTGCCTGTATTTCACGAATTCTCGACGACGAAGATGCATTCATAATTGGCGTAGAATTATTATACATATCTTGGTTGATTTGAGGATTATGATCAATTACGTCAATTCGTGAAGTACCAGGTGGATCCGCACGCTGAGTTACATTTCTCCACGATCGAAATGTGGGCAGCGAACCATTTTTTAAACACCCCCATGTTGGCGATGATTGATATTTGGGAGGAGATAAATGCACCGCACATTGATCAATCGATTGTGATGGTATATGGTATTCATTATTTAATACATCCGATGGGAAATCCAAACTAACATTTTCGTTTGTAGCCATCCGATTTCGCATAGTATGATTAGTTGCACCATGCGTCTTGATATTAGCGGCTTCCAATGATTGTAAATACTGTAACGATTTATCAAAATCACTTTCAAATCCAGTCGTAGCATTCTCATGTTTATTTTCAGATTGTATATGGTCATCTTCTGCAATCAACTTCTTATAATTTTTATCTTGTTGTTCGCGTATAAATCGTAACACGTGATTTCGGCGCAAATTTTGTTGTTTCCGCCGTTCTTTTACCGGGGGGCGAACTTTAATTTCATCGTCTGGTTTGGGTTCGCGTCGGTTTCGGGCGGTTTTTGATCCGGACGGTTTAAATAAATCATGATTAATAGTAATAGTTTTATTCATAAAATAGTTTAGTTATTAGTTTAAACTATTTTATTTTCAAAAAATAGACCAATGACCATTATACATATAACCCCATGATTTCAACATGTTTTTCTTTTTTGGTAGAATGTGCCCTAAAACTAACCAGCCCGGCATGAATATCATTCATATCGATTTGTTTTCGGAAAGATGCGTCTTTTCCATATACGCGACGCCCATGCGAAATTTTCGTATAAGAAAACAACAATTCCACATCTCGACCAAAATGCTTAAAATTATCATGATTTTTCGAAAACCACTTTTCTAAAATGGGTATTTCAACGGAACATGTCCATTGATTGTCCGCAAACTTTTTCAAAAATATTTGCATTAATTCCTTATGTGTATAAGGATCAATTGTGAATCGCCATATAAATCGAGACTCCATTCCAGGGTTTGCCTTAAAAAATGTACTGTTCAACTCTTTTTCATATCCAGCGACAATTACCATAAGTTCTCCCTTATGACTACTTAACGCCTCACACAATGTATCAATGCATTCGCGGGAAAAACTATCCCCCTCATAATCATTCGCCAAAGAATATGCTTCATCAATAAATAAACACCCCCCCAGACATTCATCAATCACCTTCTTTGTTTTAATCGCAGTTTGGCCTAAATATCCGGCAACTAAATCGCTTCGCGTGACCTTCTTGAATACACGTTTATTCAAGACCCCAATTTTAGAATACATCTTGCCCAACAAAATCGCAATTTCCGTCTTACCTGTTCCGGGTGGCCCACACAATACCGTATGCATAAAATCCGGATCCTTCCCGCCGTGCAAGTTTTGAACAAAATACAATATCTGGTCCAGAATATCATCCTTGAATTTGGTCAAACCGATCATTTGATCCAGCGCCAATAGTTCGTCCTTAATTTGCATTAGCGCCTTTAAATCGATATTATATTCAGTATTCTCGCAATATTCATTTTCCTGAATAATTTTCAAAATGTCCTTAAACCCTTTGATCTCCACATCAATGTGTTTTTTTTGCGTAATTTCAACCTTGGGTGCAGCAATTCCTGTGCAACAAGGCTGGTTGGGGGGCTTTACATCGAAGAAGCCCCCTGCAATTTCAAGTTTGTTTTGACCTATTGGACGTGTGGGTTCGATCATCGGAAAAATACCAGGAAACCACTCCTTAGTCACATCAGGTGTAAATGTATTCATCCAAATCGAGTTTACGGGAGGCGGTTTTACGGGTAAACTTGGCCAATTACACGTTTCCGGTGAAAATAGTGCAGGAATATGGGTATAACCGCTAAACTCTGGAGAGCCATAATTGTTTGCCGTAAAATGATAGTCGGATGCTCGTAAAATATTCATTATTTCGAATATATTCGAATCTACATGCGCGTTTCGTTGATCCAATACATCGACAAATTTTTTAGTATTCATCTAATTGGGTACACTATTAACACAGTGTTTAATACGTTTTCACCCATTACGTTTTGAACCGCAGTTTAAGGTGTAGTACAGTAAAAGTGAAAATGATATAGAAAATTGATTCATAATTTATGTTAATAACTACCCACAATCTTTCATATTTATAATGTCTTCAATTTCTTGCGAAGCAGCCTCTCATTCGGCTTCATACAGTCGAACAGAACTTTATAGTGTCCCGGATGCTCCACTACCGCGCGGTAAAGCGGTTCGTATTCGCAAACCCAAAGCGATCATATCGGCGGAGTCGTATGTAGAGCAAGCGGCAATGAATATTGCCGAAGAAATAAAAAACATAGCCGAACCGGTTGTCGATACGGAAGTGCTATCTCATCTTGGAACTTATACGGAAGAACCGTATAGCATTGTAGAATCGTATTTTGAGGGGCAACATTTGGACCGTTTGGTACGCCATCAAATTGAGTCCTATAATCATTTCATTAATTACCAAATTCAGCGGACGATTCAAATGTTCAATGCGGTAAATATTCGATCGGAAAACGACTTTGTTGCCGAGCACAATAAATATTTGTTGGAGGCAGATGTGTCCTTTCAAAATTTTAAATTGTATCCGCCTCAAATACACGAAAACAACGGTGCGACCAAAATGATGTTGCCTGATGAAGCCAAATTGCGCAATTTCACATATGCTTCGACGATGACCGTGGATGTGAATATCGTATATACCGTTCGCAACACGGCGGAAATGGACACGCCTAAAATCATTCGCCGAACTTTGCCGAAAATCAATATTGGGAAAATGCCCATTATGTTAAAATCGTCGGTTTGTGTATTGTCGCAACACAAACACATTCATCCATCTTTTACGGGCGAATGCGAAATGGATTGTGGCGGATATTTCATCGTAAAGGGATCCGAGAAGACGGTATTGGGTCAGGAACGTGCTGCGGAGAATCGCGTATATTGCTTTGACGGTAAAAACACGACAAAATGGACATGGTATGCCGAAATCAAGTCCGTGCCCGATTTTAAATGTATTTCTCCAAAGCAAATTGAAATGATGGTCTCCAGCAAAAACAATGGTTTCGGATATGGATTGTATATTCAAATACCGCGTATTAAGCAGCCGATCGAACTGTTCGCATTATTCCGTGCATTGGGTGTAATCAGCGACAAGGAAATCTGCGAGTATATATTGCTCGATTTGACTGACGCGAAACAGTCTGAGCTAAAGGATTGCTTGCAGGCATCTGTGATTGACGCGAACAAATATATGACGAAGGAAGATGCACTAAAGCACATTACAGCATATGTCGCATATACGCCAATGAATATGGACAAGGAAACGGGACAGCGCAAAAAGCACGAGTTCGCAGTAGAAGTCTTGAGCAATGATCTATTCCCACATTGCACCACACAGTCGCAAAAGTTGTATTTGTTGGGTTATATGGCGAAGAAACTGCTCCAGACAAGTTTGGGGTGGATTCCGCCGAGTGACCGAGATTCATATTTAAACAAGCGCATTGAATTAACGGGAACGTTGCTAAACAATCTCTTCCGCAACTACTTTAATAAATTGGTAAAAGAGATGCAAAAACAAGTTATCCGTGAAATTAACAATGGGTCGTGGCGTTCTTCCGAGGATTACGAGAATATTATCAACATGACGAATATTTACAAAATTGTAAAATCGACAACAATTGAAAATGGTATTTCACGCGCACTATCGACTGGCGATTTCAGTATTAAACAATCAAACAGTAGTAAAGTGGGTGTCGCACAGGTTCTAAATCGCCTGACGTATGTCGCGAGTTTGAGTCATTTGCGCAGAATCAACACACCACTTGAAAAGAGTGGGGAACTGATTGCGCCGCGCAAATTGCACAATACAACCTGGGGGTTTCTATGTCCTGCTGAAACGCCAGAGGGTCAATCCATTGGTATTGTAAAGAACATTAGTTATATGGCGCATTTGACTATTCCCACAAACAGTTCATCGCTTTACGATTATGTATTACCCCACGTGATTCGCGTAGATGATGCTAAACCCGCCGATTTGTATCAGAAGACAAAGGTGTTTATTAACGGTGCGTGGGTAGGTGTTACAAACACGCCCGTCGAATTTTATGAATATATGAAAAATAAAAAGTATCGTGGTATCATTAACATATATACATCGATTGTATTTGATTATAAGACGCTGGAGATTCGTATATGTAACGACGGGGGGCGTATTACCCGCCCGGTATTGCGCGTGCGCGATAATAAGGCATTGATAACGCAGGATATCATTGCACAATTAAATGCGAAAGAGCTTGCTTGGAACGATTTGTTAACCAGTTGCAAATTGGATGAATCTGTGATTGAATATATCGACCCAGAAGAGCAGAATTATGCGACAATTGCAATGAAGGCAAAAGATACCTATTTGCAAGGCGGTGCGACAATAACCTACACACATTGTGAAATTCATCCGAGTACCATATTCGGCGTTCTAGCGTCCTGCATTCCATATCCAGAGCATAACCAAGCACCGAGAAATACATATCAGTGTGCGATGGGTAAGCAAGCCATGGGTGTCTATGCGACCAACTACGACAAGCGTATGGATAAGACGGCCTATGTATTAACGTACCCGTCGCGTCCGTTAGTCGATACGCGTGTGATGAATTTCATCAAGTTGAACAAGATCCCTTCCGGGACACAAATTCACGTAGCGATTATGTCGCACACTGGATATAATCAGGAAGATAGTGTGTTGATTAACAAAGGTTCGATTGACCGCGGCCTCTTCTCTGCTACGATTTATCATACAGAGAAGGACGAGGATAAGAATATTATTCGCGATGAGATTATTCGTTGCAAGCCGGACCCGGCAAAAACAAAGGGGGTCAAATTCGGCAATTACGACAAACTCAATGCGCACGGATTTATTCCGGAAAATTCATTGGTCGCAAACCGCGATGTTATTATTGCGAAGATTGTTCCAATTAAAGAGAATCGCAATGACCCGACAAAAACGGTCAAATACGAAGACCAAAGCAAGACGTTCCGCACTACCGAGGAGACCTATATTGATAAAAATTATACCGGACGCAATGGCGACGGGTACAATTTTGCAAAGGTCCGTATTCGGACACATAGGAAGCCGGTATTGGGCGATAAGGTCTCCTCTCGGCATGGGCAAAAGGGTACTGTTGGTAACATTATTCCCGAATGCGATATGCCCTTCAGCAAGGATGGTATTCGTCCGGATATCATTATCAATCCGCATGCGATTCCATCCAGAATGACCATTGGACAATTAAAGGAAACCCTATTGGGAAAGGTGTTGCTTGAACTGGGGATGTTTGGCGACGGTACCAGTTTCGGCAACCTGGATATCAAAACCATTTCGGCAGAACTGCAAAAGGTTGGGTATGAGAGTTACGGGAACGAGGTGTTATATAATGGTCTCACTGGAGAACAACTGGAGACGAACATATTCATTGGACCCGTATTCTATCAGAGACTGAAACACATGGTTAATGATAAGCAACACAGTCGCGCAATCGGCCCAATGGTGAATCTAACAAGACAACCCGCCGAAGGAAGAAGCCGCGACGGTGGTTTCCGCATTGGTGAAATGGAGCGTGATGTGATGTTGTCTCACGGCATTTCCCGATTCTGCAGAGAACGGTTATATGATGCATCCGACAAATATAGTATTCACGTATGTCGGAAATGTGGTATGACTGCCTCATATAACGACGGTGCGAATAAATCCTTTGTAAAGGATGATTATTCAGTTCATTTATGCAAGACATGCGATAATACAACCGATTTCGCAAAAGTAGAGGTCCCATATGCATACAAATTAATGTCTCAAGAATTGCAGACAATCAACGTTGTCGCACGATTGATTACTGATTAAACTATTAAATCTCAGTCCAGTTGCGCATTAGATAAAATGCTCGACACTATAATATTGTGTATATCAAACACAATATTATTTTTTATTACATATCTTGTTTTTTGTAGTAGTTAAGTTCCCGTTCAAGTTGTTCCTGTACGATATGTTCCTTACGTTTTATCGCAAACTCGGTTTCGCCGTGAAACTCGGATGCGAGTTTTCCTGCCCCCTTTTTTAAATAAGGGCGTGGTGGCTTACCGGCATGTTTGTTAGAAATACGTTTTCCTTCACCTTTGCGCAAGAATTTATGTGGAGCCTTGTCTGATTTGAAATCCATAATATATAGTGGATATTCATTTAAAAAAATACAAAAATTATACTGCACCTTCGGAGTCATCTGAATTCTCAAGCAGATCCAAAAAATCGTCTTCATCTGTACTCACATCCTCATTATTCGCCACGCGATTCATCGTGAGCGTTAGCGTTTCCAACAATTCTTGAATGCGCTGCGTTGAATTCATCGTCGTTTCATATTGTACATCGTCTTGGTCCGCATTCACATCATCATCATCATCCGCATCCTCGCTGTCGCTATCTTCATCCGCGTTATTAAAATTCAATTCTCGAAATGGAGTATATGTAGTCACAAAACTCTCGGTATATCTGCGAATGCGACTGCGGCTACGAATCATTATTTTTCGACCAAAGCACGGGTTTGCTTCTATAAATAGAGACACGTTACTTTTTAACCGTAAAAACAATTTTCGACTATCCACGTTTTTATATAACGAGTATTGTGAGATAAAATAGTCTTTTAAAAATGGTCGCATTGCTTCCAGAAATATATTATTTGGGAAAGATTCGTCCATTATTAATTTTTTATGCAATTTTAAGTGCTTCAACATAGATTCAACCCAATCAATCAGGTCCGCCGTGTCGCCGTTATCTACATAATCTATTATATATTCATGTCGTATAACTGCCTCGTTTTTTTTCAAGAAATGGTCTATATTAAATTCCGACAAATAATACAATTGCAGCAATGTTGGTATGCGATAGTTTGACTTTCGAACGGCAAAATATATTTCGTATAAAATATTTGTAGCAAATTCAATATTTGTATATGGATTCTTGGGGACCAGGGGTGTCGCAAAAAAATTGTTCACGTATATTAATGCCGATTTGCATATGTTTATCAAATCGGACAATTTGAACATATATTTCGACCCATCTTGATAAATAATCATCGAATTCGCACTATGTTCGTTAATCGGATTCAAAGACAAATCGCAATCAATGCGTATTTTCGAACGTTTCACGCGCCATAAATACGCAAATCGGGATATACCAAAATAGGTTCGTTGGGTTTTTTCAAATATATTATTGACTACAGTCAATGAATTAAACGTCAGAAACGGGTTTTTACATAATCGGCCAAGCAATTGATATTTTAATTCGCTATAAAATGGAATGTCTCGATTATATTTGCGCAAGCCAACATATTGAGTATATTCAGCAACGAAGTGATGCATATTGATGTATTCCGGGGGATAACTATTCTGATTCACATATTTATATATGTGTCCCCAGTGTTCAAAATTATATTCACACGGCCCGTCATATTTAATGACTTTATACATACATTGTACCCACGTGAGCATTTTATTATTTTCGTTATGTATTGATGTGTATATATATTTATATGATTCTGATAATATATATAATCGAATGGTCAATATGTGTTGTTGTTGAAGAATATTTTGCACCAATTATTACGGATTTGTCCGATTTTAAACCTTCGAAGAATTATCGAGAGAAATATTTTTATTCTTTAACTCGTTTTTTGTAACTGCATATTGACCGCATGAACCACAATGGTCTTCGTTAGATAATCCGACCTTGTTATTTAATTTTAGATCACAATATTCCAAATTCCATCTACCCAATGGTTTCGGTAGTTCTTTTCGTAAGTAATTGTGGGTCCCAATAAACCAACACTACCCATTTCCTTCATTATATTCTTATCAAATTTTTCATTTCTGAATGATGAAACCACACTCGGTAATAAATATTCTTTTGAAAAATTATATGCTACATATCTAACCGATTTTTCGTCATCCGTTAATTGGGTTTCTAATAAAAATGGGTCCTTATAATTAAAAATGCTTCTCGTAATAGAATGAATAACATTCGTAGCCTTTTTTAAATTAGATCGAATCATCATATGAGAAATATCAATATATCAATATATGGTTTAAATTGTTTATTATATAATATAAAAAGGTGCGCTTTTTTCGGGAACACGCCGGAAAAACAAATGTTGTATAAATCTACTATTTTTGTTACCATAATCAATATCAATACATTCATAAAATTTGTAATATGCATTTTACCCGATATATATAAGCAATAAATGGGAAAAACATATATATTCGGTTACGGTTCATTAGTCAATAACTATTCATTCTTATCATCCGTTGGTGGTATTACGGGGTTCAATGAAACGCAAATGGATTCTTTGGAAAATGTATTCTGTTTCGGAGTTTCGAAAAGAAACGGCGAATCAAACAATATGAAAAAGGAAACCGTGTTTTGTCGAATCGCCGATATTCAACGTGGATGGTACATCCATGATATAAAACGAGGCGGGCTTGCTAAATATCCAACATACTTGGGTGCATATGAGAAATTCGGCAGCACATGCAATGGTATTTTAATCGAGGTTGACGAAGAAGAGTTGGCTTGTTTGGTCGAGCGCGAAAAGGGATATAACAAGGTCCAAATTGATCCAAAACGGATTACAATATTGCATGGCTCTATGCCCGCAGCAGCAGATGCGAAAGTATATTATTTTGAAGTACCCCATGCTGCTTTGTGCAAACCCACATCAAAACACCCGATCGTGCAGTCTTACGTCGATTTATGTATGAAGGGTTTTATCCAAATCGACGAAATATTAGGTACATCTAATTACAAACATACGCGAGAATTCATTCAAACCACCAAGTGCTGGAATAAACACTGGGTCAATGACCGACTACATCCGTATCGCCCATTTGTATTTCTAAATAAATCGGCCATAATCAATAAAATATTATCGAAAACAATCCCCATGCATATTTTGCATAATATACAATCCGTTAAACACTATTGAATTTGCAGTTATTTCTTGATATATTTATGTAGCTACACCATATAAATATAAATATCCACACAAAGAACCCATGTCTGAATTGGATCCCGCTCTAACAAATCAACATCTTCAATATAATCCAAACATACTTGACCCGATTATCGTACCGGCAAAACCGCCTCCGGCAAATCCATCGAATGTGGCCATCGAGGACTCCTACGAAATCAATGATATACGAACACCTGCCGATTTCAAAGGCATTTCATTTTCCAAATACAAAAAAACGGAAGTACGTAAAGCATTTACGGAAGCAATGAAAAAGGGTAAAATCGAGCCGGCATGTCACTGGTCGGCGGAACTGATTTGCGCAGGGCATTTCGCTGATCTTTGGGAAACTATTTTACATTATACTGCAAAACATATCCATTTAGGCAATCCGAAAGTGGCTATTTATTTGGAAATGAGATACAATGTATTTCGCAACATTATGAGCCAAGGACATTGTGTAAGCGAATTGGATGTCCGAAACGACATGAAAATCCGCCAATTATTTGCTGAAATTATTTGCACATTATCATTGTCTGTGAAAAAACCGAGCATAGAGCCCGTGAAAATAAATCGCGTAGAGGAGTTTGATATGACTCAAATGACTGAACGGTTAAAGGCGAATTCCATGGATTTTGCACAAGCGATTTTCCAGCCCAAAGATCCCAAGGAATTGTTTATCGCAATCAATGAATTTGCCTATTGTCTGAGCCCCAATGTTCGCAATATGATGTCGGCGTGTTATTGGTTGGAATGGATTATTGAGTTTGAAGCGATTTGTAAAAAACGCAAGGACCCCATATTTTGTGTTCGCCGATCGCAACATCCTGTGGATACCAAATCGCAATGCGACGTTATATGGCTGGTATGGGATGCGATTTTATTGCAATCAAAACAGCAAAAAAATTCGCTAATAACCAAAACACACGATGCATTGGCCCGACTATTTTGCATCAAATATACGACCGCTGCATGTAAAAAACGGCGGTATTTGTTATATTATGCGATCAGTCTATTAACCGAAAACGCTTCGATGAACACGGAAATTCTGCCGGACCGCGCACTATTGCAAAATGTGGTGTCTAAAATTAACGAAATATATAAACAGATTAAGAAAAACGAGGAGGCACCAAAAACCGAATATTTATTCCACGGCTTGGACAAAAAACGCGCTTTAGAAAAATCGCTCAAGCAAATGGAATTAATTGGTCAAATTGAACAAACTCGGGTGCAAAAACCAACCTCATAAAAAATAAATGGTAGAACCTCGGTGTATTAACATGTATGCAAAAAACCGCTCATATGCATGTTCAATCATCGCATCGCGCAAAGCAAAACTCTGGGATTGGTGTTTGATACAATGTAGCAAATTTCCTGACAGACCATTTGACCTCCCTTTTTGTATATAATGGCTATGTAATCTTGTTTTATTAAACGGCGTTGTTCCGATAAATGGTTTATTCGCATGAAAATACCACACCCAGTCAAACGAGTCTGTGCCGTTCAACGCGTTGTAAATATTGTCCATTCTTTTCGTCATAAATATGGATTCTAGTAATTCAAAACGCATCCAAAACATGGTGCCCGAAACGTATGGAGTTTTAGCAAGCAAACCTGGTTCTACTTGTAAATATTGTCTCAGTAACATTTGCAAATAAGTGGTATTTCGGTCAAAATCTGCTTTGTTATCTAGACACTTTCCGGATAAAGCTCCAATACATCCAATATTCTGATTCTTATCCAGCAAGCGAATACATTTCATGATTTGCACAGTTGAACCGGCAATAGGTTCAAGAAGTCCTTTTCGCAATGTGGGATCTGTCTTTGTGTGCAGTTTTAGCACATAATCGTATTTTAAACCGCGATGTTTTACAATATCTAATATGTGAAAAAAACTGCCTATATCAAACCCGTAGTTTTCCGATATTACAATATTTTCGTCAGGGAAAACATTGCGAATATATTCTATCTGTTCCGTTGAAATACTATCTATTATATTGAAATACACGTCCAAATTATATTCTATATCCCGAAGATCAATCACGTTATTTATATTATCAATCATATCAATAAAAACTTCCATATCCCCGACGTGGACAATAAGTAAAACCGTTTTCATACTAGGGTCTTTTTCCGGAAGTGGTTCTATATCCACGTGCCGAATGCGTTTTTTGTAAATAGCATTCTGTTCCCACAATTGACTATAATGCAAATTAGTTTGATTTGTGACTTGTTCGGCTCTATATTGGTCATATACCTTTAATATGGGGTATTTTTTGTAAAAGATTTGATTATCGTTATAAAACAGTTCTATATCATATATTTTGTCTATATAGGCATTCAGATCATTTTGAAAATATATTTGTCCAAGTAATCCCGGGCCAGTGGGATACAGCGCATTCCATCCATAATTGTTTGTTTCTACGTTTTCAATTATGGCCTGAATACATTCGTACAGGATCGGATTGTTGGGGGGTGTTACAATACATGCGGTGTATATACCATACTGATTTTCCGACCAATTATCGATATTATCTAATACAAAATGTTGATGTGTGCATAAATCGGCCAATTTAAAATTTCCGACACATCCATATTTAATATCCAAATAAATTCCGCCGTATTTATACAATATGCAAAACCGCCAAAGATCAGACTTGTACGATGACGGAACTAATTTGTCGTATGCATTCACTATTGTAGAATCAAAATGCTCTACGATAAAGGACCTACACGAGTCGTCATCATACAAATGAAACTGCAACTCCAAATTTTGCGATTGTAATTGTGCATAATTTTCGGCCATAATCGGTGGTAAATTTTGCGTATGCCAATGCGAATAGCAATCGAACGGGATTACTTGTTGAGAATTATTCGGACGCGGCTGTAACATTTCAACGTGTGGTAAAATAGATTTTCGTAAATTCGCATCAATATATTTCTGGATTTTATTTAGCGTTGGATATTTATTATATGATTTCATTCTCTCATTATAATCGCTTGTTCGTTCGGTTGCCTGTATCAAATTATACCCAATGGACTCTTTATCTATACTCGTCCCGCTCTTATATTCTGTTCGTTGTATTATTTGCGTTTGTATCGGCATATTCGCATTATGTGTGCGGTGCCTCCGCATTAGCATCTGTATATAATTAAGTTACTATATACGGATTTTTTATTTCATGTAATCAACCATAACTGTCTAAAAAAACGATCCAAATGATCCACCCAATACACTATTCGCCGCTTGCGGGCCGCCCATTTGCAAATCGTTTAATGACGTAGTTCCGACGGAGCCAGATCCGCCTCCTCCTCCACCACCACTTGGTTTTGACGTCATTATCGGGGGCGGAGGAAAAGCGTCTATATTATTCATCGGAGCCATGTCGTAATAATCCGCTTGGCTAACTACGTGATTCGACTGCTGCTTTTTACTCACACGAACATCGTCACTTGGCCCATTCCACATTTCATAGGCTCTATCTGCTAAAATATTCACCTTTATGCCCAATTTTGTTTGAATGCTCAAAACCACGATCAAAAATGTTAAGATTACATTGGTCAAAGTCAGGTTCTCGTATTTAAATCCACTGTAGGTCGGGAGGTAGGTAATCATGCGATGAATCGCAATCACACCACAGAACATGATTAATAATTGCAAAAATATTTCGACCGCCAATTCCAATGTCGAGTTTTCACCATCCGCTTCGGGAATAAATCGCTGCACCAATTTGTTTAAAATCACAATCGGAATAACGCCTAAAGTAGCATATTGAACCACGTTTAACACTTCTGCCTTGCCTTCTTCAGTAGTTGAAAATACATGCGAAAGAAATGATTTCTTATGACTATCGCGAGCTTCTTGTAAAATATCCATGGTATTTACCTTCGTATATAAATGTCTTTAGAAATTTATCACGACAACCACATAAAGGGTTCCTGTATCATTCTTTCATATTCTACCTAAAATATGCCCAAGCACGATGAATATCAGTATTTGAATTTAATCTTGGACATTATTGAAAATGGTTCCGCTGAAATATCTCGAAATGGGAATGTTCGAGCCCGTTTCGGGCATTCTATGCGGTTTTCTTTACGTGGCGGCATTTTGCCTCTTTTAACCACAAAACGTATTGCGTGGAAGACATGTTTCGAAGAATTGCGATGGTTTATTCGCGGTTCGACAAGTAACCATGAATTACAACAGAAAAATGTGCATATTTGGGACGATAATTCAACCCGTGAATTCTTGGACGGTCGTGGTCTTCAACATCGTGCAGAGGGCGATTTAGGACCGGTGTATGGTCATCAATGGAGACATTTTAATGCGCCGTATGTCGATTGTACAACCGATTATGGAGGACAGGGAATAGACCAATTGCAAAATATCATTAACGACCTAAAGGATCCTGCATCGAGATCGTCACGACGGTTGGTGATGTCCGCGTGGAATCCACAACAATTAGACGAAATGGCTCTTCCGCCGTGCCATATATTAGTGCAATTCAACGTGCGCGAAGGGAAATATTTATCATGTGCGCTCTATCAACGCAGTGGCGATGTAGGTTTAGGCGTTCCATTCAATATAGCATCATATTCCTTTTTGACCCATATTTTAGCAAAACATTGCGGGCTGGAAGCCGACGAATTTGTCTATTTTTTAGGGAATGCACACATTTATGAAGAGCATATGGAACAATTAGAAGAGCAAATTAAGCGCGAGCCATATGCCTTTCCTAAAATGTGTTTTACGACGAAGCACGATAATATTGAAGATTATTCGATTGACTCAATTCAATGGACTGAACCCTATATACACCATATGCCTTTGAAAATGAAGATGGTCGCATAACGATTTCTATGACTAATCTAATCGCTAAAAAGTAATTCGTTTAGACATAATAAAGGCTTTTCATTTATAATATATAACTTATTCAAATGAGTAATTCGAATAGTGCCGCAAAACGTCGCCGCGCAAATCTTGTTGCTTCCCCGATGTTTCAGTCAAATGGACAACCTGTACCAAACAATGGTGCATCCGCTAGCGTACAACAACCAACCGCGCCTGTACCAAGACAACCATTGTCGCTTCAACAAGTCGTTGGAGTATTCGACCGTCGATTGTTATATTTAGAAGAGTATGTAAGTAAGCAATTGAAAAAGGTCCCTGGGGTAGAAGTCATACCCACTTCAAATATGTCTGCATTAACGCCGTCACAAAATATGAATGCTCCAGATATTGAATCATTGGTGCAGAATATTCTCCATGAACATTTATCTGAATTCAATCACCGTTATGAAGTGTTAGCAGAAGAAATCATTGATCTTAAACACATTGTGATGAAGCTGCAATCATATACACTGGATGTGAATAAAACATTAATTGAGGAGCGTATTCAAATACTATCAGAAATACGTTCGACCGCACCAGTGCATGTACAAAATGTGGCGATGTTGAGTCAAATATCAGACCAGTCAGTTAGTGAAAATATTACAGCATCACTCGAAGAAGATGCCTATGTTGAACAAGAGGCGTCTGTTGAACAAGGACAAGAACAAGAGGCGTCTGTTGAACAAGGA
>Ga0214919_10001760_pt1 | contig 34957 bp, 36 predicted proteins | sample LL1503_MetaG_FD_177994 | JGI IMG/M metagenome (GOLD analysis project Ga0214919, IMG submission 177994) | Freshwater microbial communities from Lake Lanier, Atlanta, Georgia, United States - LL-1503 | ecosystem: Environmental > Aquatic > Freshwater > Lake | place: USA: Georgia | collected...
AGCCTTGAGTAGCAACAACGGTATTTCCAGCCTTTAATGAATCATTTTCTAAGGCAACAGCTAGATCTATTCCTGGGTAACGAAGTGCCATCTGACGATCGGTAGGTACAAAGAGGTCAACAACTATTGGATCAAAGCTTTCAACACCGTAACCAGCATCGAAAGAGATCTGAGGACCCATGCCGCGGGTAATTCCAGCTTCATCTAAACGTTTAATGCCAACATGATCAACATGCACCCATTGCGCCCCAGCAATTAATTTCTTAGCAGCATCATTGATGGGGGCTTGAATAACTGGTTGACGAGTGCTGATCGCTCGAGCGCTGTGTTCCTTTGAAGCAACGATCACGCTTCCGGCTGTAGGAGATGACCCGATTGAAATACCTGAAGTTTCCACGCCTTCTTGTGCAAAAATCCGAAGAACTTCTTTACCATCTGCATCATCACCAATTGTTCCAACAATCGCGCTCTTTACTCCTAAACGGCTTAAGGCCACTGCAGCTACAGCAGCAGGTCCGCCGCCCGCACGAGTAATTTTTTCTGCAAGAACTCGTTCATCTTCACTCGGGTACTTGTCAACTAATGCAACAGTATCGATAGTTATAACGCCAACACATACCGCTTGAACAGAACTCAATTGTTCTCTCTCATCTTTGCATCTGCTAAAGCTGTTGCACGCGCTCCCGTGATATGTCGAAGTGTTAACTTAGAGGCCAGGTCACCATCTCCATTTTCAATCGCAGCCAAAATCTCATTGTGCTCGCTCCGTGAAATCTCTGATCGTCCAGGTAATCGCAAGGTTGTTTCCATAGACATCTTCATTACATCTTGCAATACATTTAGTGTCTGATTAATGAAGCGATTTCCAGCGATTCCAACAATGGTTAGGTGGAACTTCGCATCCAATGCCTGTAGTTGATCAAAATCAATTGGCTCAATTGCTGTGATGGTATCTATCTGATTGAGAGTTGCACGAAGTAAGCGAATATCCTCTTTTGTAGCCTTTTCCGCTGCCCATTTAGAGGCAGGCACCTCGAGAACTTCGCGTGCATCAAAGAGTTCATTAAGTCCGTGAGTCTTTGTCATTACTGAAGCGCGAAGCTCTTGAGCAACAACAGGTTCTTGAACAAATGTTCCTTGGCCATGCTTTATCTGAACTAAACCCTGTGCCTGCAAGATATGAAGTGCTTCGCGCAAACTTGGACGACTTACTTCAAGTAAATCAGCAAGCTGTCGTTCTGGTGGCAGTTTGTCACCAGGCATAAGCTTTTGAAGTTCAATCAACTCCACAAGTTGTCTTGCGATTCGAGCTGCTCTTTGAGGAGCTATCTGAGTTACTGAACTCATGGCTAGCCCTTTACAGCGCCAGCGGTGATGCCCGCGATAAATGATTTCTGGAAGAACAGGTACATGATCACCATCGGTATTGAAGCCACAAAGATTGCAGTGAACAACATACTAAAGCTAGAGAAGTACTCGCCTCGGTAATCAATCAAAATCAATGGAAGAGTTTTCTTGCTGAGTTCGCTGATAAGCATCAGTGGATAGAGCAAGTCGTTCCAGCAAATCACAAACAAGAAGATTCCAGTCGCGCCCATGGCTGGTCGACATAAAGGAAGAGCTACAGATCTAAAGATTCGCCAGTGTCCTGCACCGTCGATGCTTGCCGCTTCAAACATCTCCTTCGAGAGATCCTTAAAAAATGCACTCAAAATGAAGATTGATATGGGAAGAGTTAAGGCGATATTTACCAGGACTAAGCCGATCAATGAATTATTGAGGTGCAACTTAACAAAAAGAACATAGATTGGAATGATATTAACCTGACCAGGAATTGCTAGACCAAGTGTAAATAGGAAAAACAAGACTTTTCCTGAGATTGTTACTGATCGCGCGATTGCATATGCAGCCATGCTCGCCAGCAAAAGTGTAATAAATACTGATGAAATCGAGACTATTACGCTGTTCTTAAATGGCGTAATTAAACCGCCTGAATCAAACAATGTTCGGAAGTTGTTTAAAGTCCAACTCTTTGGCAATGCCAATGGAGTTGAGTAAATCTCTGCATCGGTCTTAAAGGTACCTAATACAACAATTGAGCAAGGTATTAAAACAATCAATGCAAACGCAGTTAGGAGAAAATTCTTCGTGGATTTATACAACATTATTTATCACCGTAATTCACTCTTAGTGTGCGTCTCTGAAGCCAAGTTATGAGCAAGACCATCACAACAAGCAAAACTGATTGCGCTGAGGCGTAGCCAAACTTGTAGCTAGCAAAGGCTGTGTTGTAGATCAATGTAACCAAGACGTCAGAGGCGTTATTTGGACCACCTTGTGTCATTGCATAAACCAGATCAAATGCTCTAAAACTCTGAATAGTTGTATAGGCAACAACAACCGCTGTGGTTGGAAGTGCCATCGGCCAGGTTATGCTCTTGAATTGCTGCCAGCGAGAGGCACCATCAACTTCGGCGGCCTCATATAGCTCTGCAGGAATTTGTTGTAAACCGGCTACATAAATAACGACCATCTGTCCTGTGTGGAACCAAACTTGCGTAATTGCAATCGCATATAAGGCATATCGGCCATCGCCAAGCCAGTTGACCCCGGGATCATTCATGAGGCCCACTTTTTTAGCTGTGGCGTTAATCAAACCGTAATTTGGGTTGTACAAGAAAAGCCAGATTAAACCAACTGAAACAGATGACAAAATTGTTGGGAAGAAGTACACAACGCGTAGAAAAATTGTTGTTTTAGTGTTTTTCAAAAGAAATGTTGCAAATAAAAGTGAAAATGACGTTTGTAAAACTACGACGACCAAAGCAAAGCGGATGTTATTTCCTAATACTCTTAAAAATAAATCATCATTTGTGGCGAGATAAGTGAAGTTCCTTGCACCAATAAATTCAGGTGGAAGTACGCCATCCCAACGCTTTGTTGAGTTCCATAAGTTGGAAACTGAAGGGTAAAGATACAAAAATGAATAAATCGCAAAGGCTGGCAAGGCCATCAGCATTAAAACTTTAGAGTCGAAGAATTTAGCTCTCTTCTTTTTTGGTAGGCCAGAACTAGCCCCGCCGCTTGAAGCAGCGGGGCTAGCCTGGTTAGTTACTGCTGTGCTAATTAGGCACCTAGTCCTTGCTTGATGATCTTTGAAGTGTCAGTCAGTGTCTTTGTGATATCTGCACCGCCAACAATTGCGATCAAAGCATCTTCTAGCTTGTCACGTACTACACCTTGATTTAGGAACAAGAAGCGTGGAGCTAGTAGAAGCTTCTTACCCATGATGTCTGATGTATTCAGTAGATCCGGATTAGCTGAGTAATCCACATCGATGACTGATACGTGCTGAGAAGTTCCAACTGCGTATTCCTGAGCAATTGGTGCTGTAGCCAAGTATGAGATGAATGCATTTGCAATCTTCTGATCTGTTGAAGAAGCCTTTGCATTTACGCTCAAGATGAAGGTGTTGTTAGTAATACCTTCGTAGTATGGCTTTGAATCAGTTGTGATGAGACCAAAGATCTTCATCTTTCCGGCCATCGCTGGGTTGAGCTTTGTAACTGAGCTCATTCCGAATGTTCCAGTTGGATAAATAGCTGCCTTACCTGCTGCAAAATCTGCAGGTGCGACAGTGTCTGTATAACCGGTTGGATTTGGAGGGAAGCATCCAGCATCAGCCATCTGCTTGTACTGCTTTGCAATTCCTGTGAACCAGTCATTAGTTAGATCTGATTTACCAGTATCGATATCTGTAGCGTTCTTTAGAACTGTTGCATATGGCGCAGAGTTCATCATGAACGCATTTAGAATTTGACCAGCATTACCGCGGGTTGCACCTGGCCAAGCAAATGGAATGTATCCAGCCGCCTTGATGGTCTTACATAGTGCCAATGTTTGTGACCAAGTAGTTGGAACCTTCCAACCATTCTTTGCAAACATTTCAGCGTTGTAAATTGGGTTGTTAAATAGTGACTGGTATGGAAGTCCATAGATTCTTCCATCAACAGTTCCTGGAGTTAATGCACTCTGGATAAAGTTCTGTTTTGCATAGCGCTGTGATGTGAGATCCTTCAATAGACCAGCCTTGTAGAAGTTGGTGAACTGTCCGCCGCGCATAGTTACGAAGACTGCAGCCTTAGGGTTTGCGCTGATCTTTGTGAGGGCAAGGTTTCCATAATCACCAGAGGTCATGATGACCTGATTGATCTTTGTACCAGGGTAGCGAGCTTCAAACTTATCGATGATGCTCTGTAGTACTACCTTGTCTTCTCCGCGCCAGTGGTGGAACTCAATTGTTCCCTTTGGTGGAGTTAGTGCCGCAGCTGGGGCTGCATATGAGCTACCGAGTCGAACGCGCTGCCACGTTAGCTTGCCTGCAGAATTTTGCTGGCAAATAAGAGAGGTTGTCTTCTGTCCTGTGCTTACACCTTCTGTTGTACAAGCTTTACCGAATGTTGGAACTTCGGCAGCTTGAGCAACCGCAAGTGGAGTCACAACAAGTGCCGCAGCAACTGTTGCAATTACACCCGCACGGAGTGAAGCAAAGGCTTTGTGTCCTTTAGTTTTCATTTTTATCCTTGCTTTCGAGGGTTTGTAGTTGTTGTTTACCATTCTGTGAGGGGAATCCCTAACATCTTTGCCATTTGGCGAATACCTGGTCGCACATCGATCCACGAGATGACCAAGTGGTGCGGGTATCCACCAGTGACTATTCCATTCACTAATGCAGCGGCATCGGGTTGAGTGATAACCGTTGCTGTATTGCCTTGGAAGTGATTGGGAGCTGGGATTGATTCCCCTCGGCTCACAACCATGCGTAAACCCGTGCTGTTGCTCGGATCTACATCCCGATCAATGCGGAACAGCGTTACTGGTCCGGTCTTGAGCGGAAAATTACCTGCAACGCCTAGTTTGCGATTGCAGTGGATTGATTGCGTTGCATTCTTTGGATCAGCGGCTAGCTTTGTTGCTGCAGATCCGCAGTGCCACAAACGCACTAAACCTTGTGAAGCATCAAGGTCTACGATATCTACCAAGTAGTTTTCATCGGAACCAAGTGCCTCGCACATCATCATTGTGACCGCACCTAAAACATCCCGCTCGCAGGTAGTTACTGTGCCGCGATCTGCAAGGCGTCCAAGTGATGAACAAATACATGCGCCCATTTCAGTTGGGAACTCAGGCCAGCAGCGAATTGCAATGGCATCAAGTAGCTCATCTTCACGCCACTTATCTAGCGCAACTTCTACGCCATAAACCTTTTTCGCCTCATCAACATTTACTGAAGCAAGTGATGGTTGTGCAGCAAGTGCACCTGCATACGCCAATTCTCGTGCCTCTTCTTTAACCTCTGAGATTTTCCCAAAGGCGTCATCAACTGTGATCTGACGAATATCTAAACCAAATAGAGAGCGGATTTGCTGTGCGTCATAAACGCATGGAGTAAAACCAATTGGTGCATCTCCGACTGCGCCGATCTTCTTACCCTTCATCCAATCAAAAGCCTTTTGTGCATCTGCTTCAGAACCAAGTTCACCAGTTACATTCTTTGGAGTTGATGCTTCAGGTAACTTTCCTGCGAGCGCATCCTTAATCGCTGCACGTACTTGTGGTTCATCGGCATTGCCGTGAATGTGGCGAATAGATTGACCAACATTCATCAACGCATGTGCTGCAAGATTTACACCGCACATTGAATTCAACTTCAATCGCTCCCCGACCTCACCAGGTTCGCGCATTGACCATCCAAGAACAGGTCCCTTTACTTTTCCAAGGAGTTCAACCGCTGGTGAAGCATCTGAAAATGAGGCCATAAATAAAATATGTAGATCAGCATCTGGAAGAGTTACCGCTGCGACATCTTCAACTGTCATCACTAGATCTGTTGGGCCCACAACCGTTGCCCCTAGCTCGGTAAGCAAAGCACGAGCGGAATCAAAGTTGGCTTGGGCGCAGGTGAGGTCGAAGGTAGGACGCGCTAGTGCGACGAGAGCAACGGTGCTCATTAAACCTCCAGTGGTTTGACCTCTTGGCAGAGCGTGCCAGTGGATCAGAGCCGAGTCAATGCTAGAAGGGGGTTTTTACGCGTCGTTATAAGACTGTGATGCTCTCTATTTCTGAAGGAGAAAGGCTCTGGTCCGACCATTGACCTCAAAAGTGGGCCAATCTGGGTCGATCGTGAGCATCTTTACGCCTGAATCTGTGGCCACGATGGTGTCCTCAGCCTTCCAACCCTTGCCCGTTGGGTTCCAGGCGATGGGCTGGTTAGGCGCGATCAAGCGTGCGCTGCCCTGATTAGCTGGCCAATCGCGGGGCAGGAAGCCGGTTGGCCCACCTTGGTGGTGCTTGGTCCATTCATCGGCATCAAAGCCATTAGCTGGATATGCCGCAATCGCAGCATTGATTGGATCTGAAAAAGGCTTTCCGACAACTGTTGCATCTAGCAGCGCCGCTTCAACTTTAAAGATCGATGTGTAATCAGAAACCATGTGATCTGTGAATGAACCAAATGTCACGATTCTTGTGACTGAAGCGATGAGCCCCTTTCGCTTTGCACAAATTGAAGCAGATACTCGATTGCCCACTACGGCATCGGTTGGCAAAGGATGTCTAAATTTATGAACACGCTCTTCGCCTGCAACTCCCAAGAATGCAATCTCAAGATCTGCTTGCCACAATGAATGTGTAATCAGACCTGCAACATCGATTTCGCGATCTGTACTTTCTACCTGTTTCATCGCGTTGCCTAATGCAACAGCTGCATCAACGCAGATCTCTTTGAAACGTGCAAGATCGGAGTCAATCAATGATGCGCGAATCATTTCTACTTCAACACCAAGATCAAGGCGATCTGCACCAGGTTGATCACTTCCAACCTTTGAACCAGTTGGCAGAAGTGGATCACGACCTTCTGACCACTTAATTGTTTGGACCGTTACTTCACTTGGTAGCTCTTCGGCAATCAAACGTGGTGCTTCTACAACATTAGTGATTGCAAGTGCTGAATCGTGGGTGATGATTAAATCAAAACAGGCCATATCAATTGTTGTTGGAACATGTGCACGCCCTGCAATCGCCCAGGCTAAATTTGGATTACGGCGCAATACAAAGGCATCAAGGCCTTTAGCTTTCATTAGCTCGCGAAGCGGCTGAATTCGTTGATTAAATGCGCTCATAATGCCGATTCTATTCCCCACTCCTTGCGAACAAGGTCAAAGGCTGGTGGAATCGAGGAGTTAACTTGAACAGAAGACGCTGCCCATTGAGAAGCGATTAGTAGGCAGTTCGCAGCCTCAAGCCCATTCGCTAAGCCCGCCAAATACCCACAAATAAAAGCATCTCCAGCTCCCGTTACATCCAACGGTTGAACTTTAAAAGCAGTTTGATGCAGCTCTTCTCTCTTTGAATAGTATCGAGCTCCATTAAGTCCATCGGTCAACACAATCGCATCAAATCGATCTAAGTGATCTTTGGGATTCACTTCGCTTGGAATATCTGAAACCGATCCAAGAACCAGATGTGCATGCGAAACCTGTGCATCAACTAAGGCCGATGCACCAACTACTGTGAAACAACCGGACTTTTCAGCGCGTTGTAAATCGCCAAGAAACTCTTCACGCCACAAAATGAAGGCCACAATATCGGGAGATGCAAATGGGACATTCTCCATGCGAAGTTCACGTAGGTATGGTGTTGTCATTGAAATAATTGTTCGTTCCGCTTTGTCATCTACCAAAATAAGTGCGTGTGAGGTTGGTCCATCAATTTCGGTGATGATAGAGGAATTGATCTGACTATTATCTAAAACTTCACGTAGCTTCTTTCCATTGTCATCCTTACCAAGGTACCCAACAAAGTTTGTTTCGACACTTGTTGTACATAGACCCAAGGCCACATTGGCAGATGTTCCACCAGTTCTCTCGATAGTTTTGACTGAGTTCATAAAACTTCCGGGTGTAGGAAATTTCTCAAGGTAAACAACGGTGTCGATAGCGATAGGTCCCTGAACCCAGACTCTCTTAGCCATTTCGTCTCACCAACATATCTGCACAATTGATTAAATCATCTTCTACTTCATCCCACGCTACATCTTTGATCCAGGGAATTGAATAGAAATCCGCTTTCTCTGGCCACCTTGCTGCAAATAGGGCACCTGAAAGCGCAGCGACAGTGTCTGTATCTCCACCCAAGGAACACGCTAATGCAAAGGCATCTGCGCAATTCGTAGCTCTTTTCACTACCCAGACAACTGCTTGCAAAGTCTCCAAAGGATCTAAGGAAATACCAGGGGCTGGTGGAGTCCAATCTGAGTAATCAGGAAACTCTTCACCAGCAAATAATCCAGCAGCAATTTGTGCACACTGGATAGCTTTTGGTGATTTATGAGTCACCTCTACCAACGCCTTAATCCACTCATCTCTATTCTCATCTAGATAAAGACCACATAACGCTGTTCGCATAATTGCGCCGTTTGTTTCCCCAATTACTCCACGCTCTCCTGGCTTAACCTCTAAACCAAGTGCTGTGCGTGTAGTTGGCCCAAGCCCTCGCAATCGAGGAACCGCAATACGTAACTGCGACAAGAAATCATCTGCTGCTTCTGTAGGTGAGGATTTTTTCAATGAGTTAATTGTTAAGACAGAGAGCAATGTGTCATCACTAACTCCGCCAAAAGGCCAACCATCTTTGCCCTTTAACTCTTGTGGAACATTCTTTTCGGGCACATCTAAGAACTCATAAAAAACACCAAATGCATCACCAGCTGCGTATGCAAGTAACGGAATGGCACGACTGGGAAAGTCACTGAGCCTCTGATTGGACATTAAAAAATTGTAGTCGCTATGTCAATATATATAAATACTTGATAAGGTTTCAAATGTGCAAGGGGAATTACTTTTAAAGAAGTCTTTTGATGATGGAACTTATTTCTCTAATCCCTTTACGTTATTTGCAGAGCTGCGTAAACATCACCCAGTCTTCTACAGTGAAACGCTGGGAGGGTGGGTAGTCACTCGCTTTCAGGATGTATCTGAAATCCTGCACAATCATCAAGATTATTCCTCAAAAGGTAGAGTCCTTCACTTAATTAATAAACTTGATCCATCTGTGAAGGAAAAGCTAACCCTTCTACAAACCCACTTCGCTACTGGCTTGGCTCACTCCGATGCTCCAGAGCACAAACGATTGCGAGGGCTACTTGCGCAAGCCTTCACTCCTAAAGTTTCTGAAGCCATGCGTCCGATTGCTCACGAAGTAGTTAGCCGACAAATTTCGGGTCTAAGTGAATCCTCGGATTTGATTCATGATGTGTTCACACCCGTGCCTGCCTTAGTGGTTGGTCGATTATTGGGATCGAGAGAAGAAGACATCCCAAATTTGATTCGGTGGGCTGGAGCAATTAATGGGCTTTATGAAAAAGGTGGAGTAATTGATCCCACTAAAGCTTTGTACGCAGAAGCGATGCTTGAAGAGATTCGTGAATTTGTGACTCGATTAGCAAATGAGCGCAGAGCTCTGCGAGACAAAGGTACCTTGGATTCTTCTCAGGACATCTTGGCTGGTTTGGTAAATGTTGAAACCCAAGGTGATTCCTTATCTGATTCAGAACTTGTTTCAACCGTTGTGACACTTTTTGTTGCAGGACATGAGACCACAACGCACTTACTTGGAAATGGCATGCTTGCACTCTTGAATTCAGAATCCGAGATAAAGAAGATTCAAGAGAACCCAGAATTAATTCCAAAGGCCATAGATGAGATGGCGCGTTTTGATGGATCCGTACCTCGTTCTTGGCGCATAACTAAGAGAGCGATGGAGATTTCGGGAATTCTCATTCCTGAAGGAGAACTTGTGCTTCCAATGCTTTCGTCAGCTAATAGAGATGAAAATGAATTCTCAAATCCCGATGTATTTGATTTGTCTAGAGATTCTCGTAAGCATTTAGCATTTGGTAGAGGTGTACATGTTTGTTTAGGAGCACCACTTGCACGTATTGAGGGCCAAGAAATAATCAAACAGTTGCTAACTAAATTTCCAGATATCTCTTTAAATGCAAAGGTAAATGAACTTGTTTGGCGTAAAGATGTTGCGCTGAGAGGCTTAGAGGCTTTACCGGTACTACTTTAAAGCCGACCTGCTTGGTGAACCCGCTTTAAGAACTCCTGAGTCTTTGGATTCTGCGGATTATGCAAGACCTGATCAGCGGTTCCGCGCTCAACAATGTTTCCTGACTCAAGGAAACACACCTCATCTGCAACCTGCGTTGCAAAACCCATCTCGTGCGTTGCCAGAACCATGGTCATTCCATCACTCTTCAGATCACGCACTGCACTTAGAACTTCATTGACTAAGACAGGATCTAGCGCTGATGTAACTTCATCAAGAAGAAGCAAACGTGGGCTAACCGCTAAGGATCTAATAATCGCAACACGTTGCTGCTGACCGCCACTGAGACGATCTGGGTACTGATCTGCTTTGTCAGCTAAATCAAAACGCTTTAATAGGTGCATCGCGTGTGAGTTCGCTTCATCTTTGCTCTTGCCATGAACCTTGATCGGCGAAAGGGTGATGTTTTCCAGAACGGTCTTGTGTGGGAAAAGGTTAAATGACTGGAAAACCATTCCTAAACGGCGGCGCACATCATCCACATTGATTAGTGGATCAGAGATCTCTTCGCCATCTAAAAAGATTTGTCCATCATCAATTGACTCCAGTAAGTTAATGCAACGAAGCAAGGTTGATTTACCCGATCCAGATGCACCAATCAAAACCGTTGCTGTGTGTTCTGGAACTGATAGCGATAGATCCTTCAAGACAAGTTCAGATCCAAAGGATTTACGCACATTTACTAGCTCTAAGACATTACTCATCAGATTGAACCTTCCGAGTTCTGAGCACTGGTGCGCTGTCTAATGGCTCTATCTGTATAACGGGTCATTGGAATAGTGATGAGCAAGAACAAGATTGCAGCCACTACATAAGGGGTGTAGTTAAAGGTACGGCTGGCATTGATTTGCGCAGCACGTACCGCATCTGTAACTCCCAGAATAGAAACAAGGCCAGTATCTTTCAGGAGCGAAACAAAATCATTGAGCAATGGTGGAACAACTCGGCGAATCGCTTGCGGCAAAACAACAAAGCGCATGGTCTGTCCTGAGGTTAAACCTAGGGATCTGGCTGCTGCTCGTTGACTTGGGTGAATCGACAAGATACCGCTTCGAATTACCTCTGCAACATATGCAGAGTAAGTAAGTACGACTGCAACTGTTCCTAAGAAAATTACATTGCTTGATACTCCACGCAAACCTAACGCCGGAACTCCGAATCCAACTAACAGGATGATCAAGATAAGTGGTGCGCCACGGAAGATATCAACGTAGGCGGTAGCTAAAAATCTAAATGGGGTAAGTGCAGGAGACCTAGTAGTTCGCAATAAAGCTAGACCTAATGCGATAACTCCGATTGCTGCTCCCCCGATAAATGTGAGCTGCAGATTGATCCAAAGACCTTTAATAACTGTTGGGAAAACCTCTTTGCCATATTCGATATCAAAGAAGGTCGCCTTAACGGTTTCCCAACCAGGACTGGTTACTAGAATTACAAGAAGAGTTCCCAAAACAAAAATAGAAGAAGCCGCAGCAATACCTGCTTGCTTGCGGCTTATTGAACGCCGAGACTTCCGGCGTTGAATCTCACGTGAGCTTGGCGACCACGCAGAGCTTTGCTTCTCTGACATGGTCGCCAAACTACCGCTTCTACTTCTTATTCTCTATTAAGGCTTCAATACAGGAGCGCCAGCATCAGTTGCTAGCCACTTATCTGTAATTGCTGCCAATGTGCCATCTGCAGTAATTGCATCAACCGCACCTGAAACACATGAAGTCAGCTTGCTTCCCTTTGAAAGCAAGAGACCGAACTGATCTCCTGAACCAGTTGATGGAAGCTGACCAACGATTAGACCGTTAGGAACTTCAACACCTGATAGGTAGAAAGCAGTTGGTAGATCTACTACTAGACCATCAATCTGCTTGTTCTTAAGTGCTGATACACCAGCCGCGTTGTCATTGAATACCTGTGGTGTTGCACCAATCTGGCTTTCAATTGCATCAAGTGATGTTGTTCCGACAGCTGCACCAAGCTTTGCACCCTTTAGTTCAGCAAGAGTTGTCTTACCTTCGATCTTGCTTCCCTTAAATGAAACGATCGCTTGTGGAGCTGTGTAGTAAGGAGATGAGAAATCAACCGCTGCCTTGCGCTCTTCTGTAATTGAGAACTGCTGCAAGTTAAAGTCAAAGTTCTTCTCCCCTGGTGTTACAGCTGAATCAAATGTTGTACGAACCCAAGTTACATCTGCTGCATCAAAACCAAGTTGCTTAGCAACTGCGTATGCAACCGCACCTTCAAAACCATTTCCAGTCTCTGGTGCATCATCAATGATCCATGGGTAGTAAGCAGGCTCGCCTGTTGCAATAGTTAGCTTGCCTTCAGTAACTGTTGCAAGATCAGCCTTTGCACATGATGCCGCCTCAGATGTTGCTGAATCTGATGATGAACATCCTGAAAGTGTTAGAGCGGCTGCAATTACAACAGCTGAAAAAATACCGAAACGCTTTTTCAACGTAATCTCCTAATGTGTCAGGGGATCATCACTAACCAAACTAACGGGTTAAGTGCAGTTAGTTAGACCCACGCTTGCCGATGATGGTGTCTATCGGCCTGGTCTTCACCCGGAGCACCCCGCCGCGGTGGAGGGTTGCCGTCCAGTTAGCCGGGGCTTGATGCTGGAACTCGTGACCACTGCAAATGTTATTGGTGGGTTTACGAGTTGTCGACTTGCAAATGAGATGCAAGAAAGACTCGTGGTGGGTGAAGGATTTAAACCTTCGAAGGTATAGCCGAGCGTCCAATGGCAGGGGGTTATAGGCCCCGAAACCAGGATGGGCGAGCTAAATCTCGCGGCTTTGAAAATTCCGATAAGTTCGAAATCTCAACCAGGCCCAAACTAGTAAGCCAACTCCAACAGCGACAGCACCTGCTTTGTCAGAAAACAACTTTGTCTGAGTTGAGTCGAATAAAAGTAGAAAACTCACGACGCCAATTATGGCGATCCAAATAGTTGCAGTCTTGTTTGGAGGTTTCAATAACAGGTGCTGCTGTTTCACGAAATCTCTATATCTAGAAACTGCAGAGAATAGAAATCCAATCCCAATAACTATTGTTAAAATCCTTTCATTCATTTCCTGCTTTTCAGATGTATCAAAAGCTAGAGCAATTGCTACAAGACCACATATTCCCAGGAAGGCGGTCAAACTTAGTCTCTTTGGCTTAGTGATTTCTTTAGACTTCTTAAAAAAATTCATTTCAATATTCTCACTTACTTATCCCACAACCCTTTAAGTCCACGACCTGTCTCCACTATGAGGTTACCTATCATTTTTAAGGTCGGCTCCAATATCATCTTCAGAAGAGAGCCGAGTTTCAATATCAAGGTCAGCAACTCATTGATCAACTTAGGAATCAACATAAGCCCTTGCAACAAAAGCTTCATTAAGCCGTTGAGGACCGTAAAAACAAATCGGCAGAACATAAACACTAGTTTCATACTATTTTCAGCAGACATGGCAGACTCCACTCAGACTCTCAGTAAGGTATAAACCGTAATTTCTGCTCCTATTTATGCAGCAAATTTCCCCGATTAAATCTGCATAAATTCGCCTGCGATTAGCGGTTCTAGATTTAAGTCTCTATTAAGGAGTTAAAAATGGTTGAAGTTCTCTTGATTCTGGTCTTGCTAGTGGGAATATGTGCTGGAATCTTCCTCAAAATGGCATCCTCTTTTGGAGGCATTAAGCCATTCCTTGCGAAAGAACTCAAAGAGGAAAGGGCCGCGCTGACTGCCCATCGCAAGAAAGCGAAAGAACTGGAGAAATCAACAAAGAGCGAGCTCAGTTCTGTCACCAAAGATCTCAAGACTGCTCAAAAAGAATATGACAAGCGGGTAAGTTCTGCTGCATCAAAACTGGAAGCGCTACTGAATCCGGGTAAGGGCGCAAAAGTGGCCCGTGTTGGAAAGGTTTATCTCTATGAGCACGAGATCGAAGTCAGAGGAAATCTATACAGTTTAAATGGTTTACGAATCTCGACAAACATTACTCCAAATGCCGCAATGCTCACTCTCCTTTTTTCAAATGGAATGAAACTTGTCGAAACTTACGATACATCTTGGCGCGATGCTGGTGAAGGTAAACAAAAGCGCGATTTCACTCATGAAGAGATCATTCAATTTGAGACCATGATTAATAATCACATTATTGTTGAAGAGGATTTCGTTCGGATGTTGCCAGAAATGATCGAAGAGGCAAAGAACACTCTCTCTGACGAAAAGGAAAACACTCATGCTATTGATGTTGCAAATGAAAATCTGCAACGTCAAGAAGGTGGTAGTCAGACTGCACAAGCTGCCAAAATTGCCCAACAAGATTTGGCTGCACAAGAAGTTCTTTACAAAGTTGCCGTTGAAGCATTTCTGAGTGGAAAGGCATAATCAAAATGGATTTACCAAAAGATAACAGCATAGTTTTGGGTTTTAGATTGATGAAATTTCTTTACAAATTGGTGGTTCGAATTATCATGTTTTTTGTTCGGTTAGTAAAAAACATCATTGACAATATAAAACACAGATAAGTAAAGGTATCGATTAGAATGCTTACCTATTACTCAGTATTAGGCATTAGAGAAGATGCTTCCACGGAAGAAATCAAAGCAACCTATAAACAGCTTGCAATTCGAAACCATCCCGATCGGGGTGGATCCGAAGAAGTGATGAAGATGATTAATCTTGCCGCCGAAACGCTAAGCAACCCTCAGTTGCGTAAAGATTATGATGAATCACTTCGATCAGGGCAGGGTGCAAATCAAAGCAATAAGCATGAGAGCACTACATCTTCTAACATCGATGTGAAGGACTTTGAAGAAGACCTCTCTAAGTTCCAAGCGACCTTTAGTTCCAAGGATCGCAAGTATTCAAGGGTGTTCTCGTGGATATTTAGATTTTGGGACTGGTTTAAGTTGCGCTATATCTGGATATCAGGATTATTCCAGGTGGCTGCTTGTGTCATTTTGCTAACGATGCACCTTGATAACGATAATGCGACCCAAATTCGTATAGGTGGCTTTGCTGCTCTTATAGCCACTATTTCATTCTTAGTGTTCATTCTTTACATGGAACAAAAAGGCGAGCAAGGCAAAAAACTTAAATATCTCAAGATTATCTTTGGAGTTTTTACCGCCGGACCAATTCTCTACAGTTTGTTATTTTCTTTAGCGGTAATCGCAACTTTGCTCGCCGTAGCTGCTGTATTAGCGGGCACCTTATTCCTGTTGGCTCTTTCTAGTTAATTACGCCCAAGAAGAATTCCTACGCGGACTGAACCACGATAATTCAAATCGTTAAAGGAGTAGACAAAGTCGTACAGTCCTTCACTATTAATGTCTCCAAACTCATTGTTGCCTAAACCTGAACCAATTTCATAACTTTGAACAAACACACGATTGCCGTCGGTATCTCGCTTATAGACACTTAACTCACCAAGGATTCCACCGGAACTTTCGTGGGGATCAGTAAATATCTCGACCATTTGCCCTGGCTTGAGTGAAAAAGTATAAGTAAAGGTGCGCTCTTCAATAGTCGTGCCGTTGAGGCGAAGGTTGGCATACTGAGGCAAACTAAAGCCCCCGCTCTTATCGGCGGGAATTACATATGAGTTCGACTCAAAGACTGGTGCTTTTGATGAAAATAGAGTGCTCGTACCAATCACGTAAGAAAGTGAGGCAAGTGCCGCTAAAGATAGCGCCACTACTCCAGCAATAATCCACTTTCGAATTCGTCGCTTCTTCACTCTCTCGAAGACTAAGTCGACTAGGAGATCGTTGGAGACAATATTGAGCCCAAGCGCTTCAAATTCGCGCTTGATTAATGGGTCGAGATCATCGTTAATCATCATCGCCCTCCATCTCAATTAATTCTGCATCGTTACTCAATGCCTTTTGTTGTGAGGAGTTGATAGCAGGCGCAAATTGAACATACTCACTTACCGATGAACGACCTCGAGCTAAATGTGAAGCTGCGGTTCCTGCAGGAATCCCAAGTTTGTTTGCCGCCTCTTTGATGGAATACCCATATTCGTAAATTAACAATAAGACAGCGCGCTGTGCCGCAGTTAGGGATTTCAGCGCAGCTTGCACGAGCAATCTCTCAGAGACTTTTTCAGCGTTATCACTTGTTTGCAATAAGGTTGCCACAAGCTCAAGTGAAACTTCATTCTCCGCTTTCTTGCGCGCATACTTCCTACGTATATCGGCATGCTTACTAACCATCACTCTAATCACGTACGCTTCCAAATTTTCATGAGCTTTAAGTTTGCTCCACCGTGGATAAATGTCAGCCAGTGCTTCCTGAAGAACATCCTCGGCATTTTGCACATCAAAACAAACTGCCCTTGCTGCACGAATGAGAGATCGCTCTCGCTCTCGAACCCAGTTCGAGAACTCTTCCTGATCACCGCGGGCCATAAATCTAACTGTATCGGCCTTTCATCGAAAACAGTTTTACGGAAGCCGCTCATATCTACTTAGCCGTTGATTGCCCCCCGATTTATGCACTAACTTGAGTATTCGATGCTCAATTCGAGTATCAGCCCTTATAGACAAGTTCACTGCTATTGAGAAGTAGGTCTTCTAACTCTCGTCTTTAGTCATTCTCCATATTCAGCGAGCATTCCGGTTTCTCCATCCACCACATAAGTGCGATCGACAAAGGGTGCGGTTGGTTTAGGGGTATTGAATTCGAAATAATGAGTCTCTCCATCCAATTCTGAATACTGTTGTATCAATTTGAACGTACCATTGGTGTTGAAATCCACAGACGTAATGCACTTGCTTGTAACAGTTTTAGTTGTGATGTCTCTATTTGGATTTGTAAGGTTCTCTGGAATGTTCAGAACTTGTACTAGACATGTGCCAGTTATTGTCCACCGCTTGGATTTCTTGTTTTGAGATATTGATTTTGACTTTGTAACCGCATCCTTAACCTTACTTACCGGCCAGTTAAATAACTTTTGATACACCTTTACATCTTTCCCATACAGATTATTAGGATTTCGAACCAGTGGATCTGAAAAGCTATTTCCAGAGTATCCACCTGCATAGCGAACCCAATCAATCCGGTTCATTCCTGCCCTGTCAAGAAAGCGCTGCGCGTCGATGCCTTTATAGGGAAACGGTGTGTAAGTGTAAAGCGGCTCAAATACTTGTATCTCCCAAAACGGAGTTCTATCCCTATCAAGCATTTGGTACATGTGCTTGAGTTGATCGTTATAAAAATGGATTTCAATAGAACCCATTTCATCGGGATTCCTGTCGATACTATAAGAACCAATCTTGGGCCAAGTCGCATCTGCCTTATTAACAAGAGTCTGCAGTTGGGCTTTAAGAGTTGGTGCAGCAGTGGCCGGTGCCTGAACTGAAAACATCACGAGTGCAGAAGTAAGAACGGTCGTAATGGCTAACTGGTGAATTTTGATTTTCAAGGTGAGAGCTCCTGACTTGGATATCTGCTACACCGTGATATTTGGATAGATTTATGCAGCAATTGGAGCGATTGCGAAAATCTGAATTACCTGCCAAATATTTGATTCAACATCGGCCTCCTCAAAAGCAAAAACGCCCCTCATGCTGAAGGGCGTTAGTGGTGGCGGGTGAAGGATTTGAACCTTCGAAGGCAGAGCCGGGGGATTTACAGTCCCCTCCCATTGGCCGCTCGGGCAACCCGCCAAGGTCGAACAAGTACTGCGGCAATTATGGATAGTGCGAGGGGAAAGGATACCTTAGGCAGGTGCGCGTAGAAACCGCGCTTTTCCGAGTGAAGGAGCCCTCAAATGGCAGCAGATGCAAGTTTCGACGTAACCTCCAAGATCGACCGTATGGAGCTCGATAACGCCATTAATCAAGCGGTCCGTGAGATCGAGACCCGCTTTGATTTCAAAAACACAGGTTCAAAGATTGAACTTGAAGGCGACAAGGTTTTGATTGAAGCAGATACTGAAGAGCGTGCAAAGGCTGCTTTAGATGTTGTGAAGGACAAGATGATCAAGCGCGGTGTTTCATTGAAGCATCTTGATGCTGGTGCTCCTCAACTATCAGGAAAGATTTACAAGATCGCCGCACCTTTGAAGGAAGGCATCTCAACTGAGAATGCTAAGAAGATTGCAAAGAAGATTCGCGATGAGGGTCCAAAGTCTGTAAAGACTCAGATCCAGGGCGATGAACTTCGAGTAACCTCAAAGAGCCGCGATGATCTGCAGGAAACAATGGCCATGATCAAAGATGGTGGCTGGGATTTCGCAGTTCAATTTACGAACTTTAGATAATTGAGTAAAAACAAGCTCGGCCTTTTATTTGGTATCAGTGCATACTCTTTGTGGGGTGCATTCCCTTTGTACTGGCCGTTGCTTGAACCAGCCAATCCCCTAGAAATCGTTTCGCACCGCGCAGTGTGGACATTAGTTTTCTGTGTCATCGTCCTTGCCGCGACAAAAGCGTTGAAATCAACCTTAGTTACTTTAAAGAGACCGCTAGTTGCTGCAAAACTCTTTTTAACCTCCATCCTTATTTCGATTAACTGGCTGGTTTACATCTGGGCAACTAATAATGGCCATGTTGTCGAAGCCTCTTTGGGTTATTACATAAACCCTTTGATCATGATCGGCTTTGGTGTAATTCTGCTCAAAGAAAAGATGCGTCCACTTCAGTGGGCTGCGGTCAGTATTGCAACAATTGGTGTTTTGGTTTTAACAATTGATTACGGTCGTTTGCCGTGGATCGCCTTAGCGTTAGCGATCTCGTGGGGAAGCTATGGATTGATCAAGAAGCAGCTAGGTCTTGGTGCGCTGGAAGGTCTTGCGATTGAAACCTCTATCTCGGCCTTCTTCTACCTGGGATACCTGGTTTATCTAGGAAATCAGGGCACTGGGCAGTTTGGACAACACTGGGGTTTAACCCTGTTGCTCATGAGCGCAGGTGCAATTACCGCAATTCCGTTGCTCTTGTTTAACGGATCAACAACTCGATTGCCCTTTACGACTATTGGCTTGCTGCAATACATCACACCAACATTGCAGTTTTCAGTAGGAGTCTGGATCCGTCATGAAGATATGCCAACTGCACGTTGGGTTGGATTCTTAATTATCTGGGTTTCACTGACAACCCTTGCAATTGATTTAGTTAAATCAGGCAGAACGGTCAATAACAGCATCGCATAGCGACATCAATGCACCTGTTGCATCATTAATTGGCAATGGACCAAGTGCGCTGCGAGCCTCTTTAGCGATCATAAACAATTGCTCACGAGATTCATCAAGTGCTTTGTGATTGCGAAGTGCAACCAAAACCTGCTGCACAGTGGCTTCATCTTCAATCGGAGCACTTAGCAATCTCTTCAGATCAGCATCTGCTGGATCATTTGATTTCATGACATTTAAAGTCACAAGTGTTGGAACACCTTCACGAAGATCTGTTCCTGGAGTCTTTCCAGATTGATTTGATTCACTTGCGATATCAATAACATCATCTGCTAACTGGAAAGCAACACCGATCTTTTCGCCAAAGATTGTCACTGTGTCAGTAATTTCTGCAGGTGCACCCGAAATCATTCCGCCATAACGAGCAGATGCAGCGATCAAGGAACCTGTTTTATCTGCAACAACCTTGAGGTAATGCTCTAGCGGATCTTGCCCAGGGTTAGGACCCTGAGTTTCCATTATCTGTCCGATAACTAAACGCTCAAAGGTGCGCGCTTGTAAACGAACAGCTGCAGGTCCAAGATCTGCCAATAGGTCAGAAGACTTTGCAAAGAGAAAATCTCCAGTCAAAATTGCAATTGTGTTTCCCCATCGCATATTTGCGCTTTCGACTCCACGACGAAGTGGTGCTTCATCCATAACATCATCGTGATACAGGGTTGCAAGGTGTGTAATCTCGCAGGCAACAGCTGCAGCGATGACTCCTTGGCCAGATGGATCACCATATTGAGCGGTTAAAAGGGTCAATAACGGGCGTAAACGCTTGCCTCCAGCCGCCACAAGGTGGTGTGCTGTCTCATCAACAAATGGGTACTCGCTACGAGTGTGACTACGTAGCAGTGATTCAACCTCTGCCATTCGGTTGATTAGGTGCGCCTCTAATGCTGGTGCAACATTGGGAATGCCAAAGGTGGACATTAGCGAATGAAGATAGCTAAGTCGGTAATGAAATCTAGTACTGGTGCTGGATAGATTCCCAAAACCAAGGTGATTACCGCAGAGATAACAACAGTTGCGCGGGTAAGAATTGAAGGGATTTCCACCGCTGTTCCATCTTCAACCGCATCTGTGAAGAACATCAGCACAATGACGCGAATGTAGAAGAAGGCTGCAATCGCACTTGAGAGCACACCGGTGATAACAACCGCTGTTGCGCCATTTTCATATGCTGCAGAAAAGATTGAAAACTTTCCGATGAAACCACTTGTTAGTGGGATTCCAGCAAAAGCCAATAGGAAGAGAGCAAAGGCAGAGGCTGCAAATGGTGAACGCTTTCCGAGACCCTTCCAACGATTGAGATCGGTAACTTCGCCAGCTGAATCGCGTACTAAGGTCACAACAGCAAAACCACCAACTGTTGCAACACCATAAGCAAATAGGTAGAAGATCGTTGCATCAAGACCAGCCTTATTAAGGGCGATAATTCCTGAGAGCAAGAAACCTGCATGCGCAATTGATGAGTACGCCAACATGCGCTTTACATCGCGCTGCGAGATTGCAACAAGAGATCCAAGCAACATGCTGATGATTGCAATGGCAGAGATGATTGGAGTCCAAGACCATTCTGCGTTGGCAAATACTGTGTAAAAAATTCGAAGCATCGCACCAAAGGCTGCAACCTTCGTTGCCGCTGCCATAAAGGCTGTGATTGGCGTTGGTGCACCTTGGTACACATCTGGTGACCATGAGTGGAATGGAACTGCGCCGACCTTGAAGAGCAATCCAATTGATAGGAATGCCATACCGATCAAAAGCAGAACATCATTTCCGCTGCCACCAATTACTGATTCACGGATTCCTGCAAAGGTAATTGAGCCTGAGAAACCGTATAAATACGCTGCTCCAAAGAGGAAAAATGCTGAGGCAAATGAGCCCAACAGGAAGTACTTAAGCGCTGACTCTTGTGATGCCAATCGGCGGCGGCGAGAAAGACCTGCCATCAAGTACAACGGCAATGACAACATCTCGAGCGCTACAAAAAGCATGATCAAATCACTTGTAATTGGGAAGATCATCATTCCGGAAACAGCAAACAAGGTAAGTGGATAAACCTCTGTGACCTGGTTTCCAGCTTGTGCTGCTTCACGCTCTTCTGCAGATCCCGGAAGAGCTGCAGCAAGTGGTGTGAAATGCTCTGTATCGGCAATTAAGAAGATAGAAATAATCGCAATAACAAGAATTGATCCCTGCAGAAGAACCGCAGGACCGTCGATTACTAGTGATCCCATTGCTGGAGTTAATGATTGCTCTCCACGAATTCGCCATACCTGGAACAAAGAAAGCATGAGCGTTCCAAGTGTCAGCGTCAACTGAACTACTGGACGCAGAGCCTTAGAGACAAATGCTTCTACAAGAACACCAATAAGTGCTCCTCCAAGCAAAATCAAGATTGGTGAAAGTAATGTGTATGAAAGAACTGGTGCTGTAAATGTCATTACTTGTCCCCAATACTTGGTACAGGATCTGTGAATCCCATTTGTGAGATCACATGCTTAGCTGCGGGGTTGATTACATTCAACAGTGGAGATGGGTAGAAGCCCAAAACAACAATGATTGCAATTACCGGTCCAATTGCTAGCTTTTCGCGAAGGTTGAGATCCTTAAGGTTTTCATTACCTGCAGTTGTTGGACCATGCAACGCCTTTTGTACTGGAATCAAAATGTACAACGCAGCCAAAACAATTCCGAAGGTCGCAATAATTGCATGCACTGGGTAACGAGTAAATGTTCCAACGAGAACAAGGAACTCGCTAACAAAGCTGGAAAGTCCCGGAAGTGCCAGCGATGACATTCCTGCAATAAAGAAGCTCCACCCCATTACTGGAGTAACTCGTTGCAAGCCACCAAAGTCAGAGATCGTTGAAGATCCACGACGTGCAATCATCCAGCCAGCAACTAGGAATAGCGCAGCAGTGGAGAATCCATGGTTAAACATGTACAAAGTTGCTCCGCTTTGAGCCTGGCTTGTCATCGCAAAGATACCCATTGTGATGAAACCGAAGTGAGAGATCGATGTGTAGGCAATCAATCGCTTAATGTCTTTCGCGCCAATGGCAAGGAAAGCACCGTAAACAATTGAGATAACAGCCAAGATCATGATCAAAGGTGTAAATGTCTTACTTGCCTCTGGGAACAAGGTGAGGCAGTACCGGATCATTCCGAATGTTCCGACCTTGTCGAGAACACCCAACAACAAAACAGATGTTCCTGGTGTTGCTGATTTTGCTGCATCTGGCAACCAGGTATGGAACGGCCATACCGGAGCCTTGATTGCAAAGGCGATGAAGAAGCCAAGGAACAACAGGTTCTGAGTTGTTGAACTCATTTGTAGTTGTGACAACTTGTCTAAATCAAATGTGTGGCCACCTTGTGCACCTGACATCACATACAAGGCGATGATTGAAGCAAGCATCAACAATCCACCAAATAATGAGTACAACAGGAATTTAACAGCTGCAGCAGAACGTTCTCCCGTGCCGTATCCGCCAATAAGGAAGTACACCGGAATCAACATCGCTTCGAAGATCACGTAGAACAGGAAGAGATCAGTTGCCGCAAATACGCCGATCATCATTGTTTCAAGAACAAGGATCAGCACATAGAAAGTCTTAACACTCCATCGTCCACCGTGTGCTTCATTCCATCCAGCAAGCACAACAACTGGTGCAAGGATTGTTGACATCAAAATCAATACAAGCGCGATCGCATCGACACCTAGCGCAAAATTAATTCCGAAGCTTGGTATCCATGAGTAGTTTTCAACAAATTGCAGATTAACGTTATCGCGTTGGAAGCCAACCGCCATTGCAATGGTTGCTGCCATTACAACAAGAGTTGTTCCTAGCGCTGCTTGCTTAGCAGCCTTTTCATTGCTCTTTGGAAGGGCAGCGATGATTGCTGCACCTGCAAGAGGTAGAAGCATTAATAGTGATAACCACTTCATTACTGAACCACCACCCAAATAGCGCCGATTAACGCAATTGCGCCAACCAAAATCATTGCTGCATAGCTGCGAACATAGCCATTTTGAAGGCCACGAAGCGCTGAACCTGAGCCCATAGCTACCTGACCGACGCCACGAACAGCACCATCGATAACAGCATCATCTGCTGCAACCAGGGTTGTTGTTAATGCTTGGCCAGGACGCATAAATACAGCTTCATTGAAGCGATCCTGCATCAAATCTTGACGTGCAATCTTGGTGAAGATTGAAACATTCTCAGGAGCAACTGATGAAACTTCCTGGCGTGCATACTTAACAAAGGCGATCGCAACACCAATTGCCACCATTGTCAGCGCCATTGCAGATACAACGATCGGCTCCAACAAATGAGCTTCGTGCTCTGCGTGGTGATCAAATAGTGGGTGCAACCAGTTTTCCAAAGCATCGCCACGTGAAAGTAGGAAACCAGATGAAACTGATCCAATTGCAAGAACTGCCATTGGTAACCACATAAGCCATGGCGACTCATGTGGGTGCGCATCATCATCCCAACGCTTTGTTCCGGTAAATGTAAGAATCATTACGCGAGTCATGTAGAAGGCGGTAATTGCTGCACCGATCAAAGTAGTTACACCAAGCATAATTCCCTTGGCTCCCCCAGCGTTAAACGCTGTTTCAATAATCATGTCCTTTGAATAGAAACCAGCAAATGGTGGAACACCCAAAATCGCAAGGTATCCAAGACCAAATGTCACAAAGGTGATTGGCATGAACTTACGAAGCGCGCCGTACTTGCGCATATTTACTTCATCATTCATTCCGTGCATAACAGAACCAGCACCCAAGAACATTCCTGCCTTGAAGAAACCGTGTGTCAGCAAGTGCATGATTGCAAATGCGTAACCAACTGGACCTAAGCCAGCTGCAAGAATCATGTAACCGATCTGCGACATTGTTGAAGCAGCAAGTGCCTTCTTAATGTCATCTTTAGCGGTACCGATTAATGCACCAAACATCAAAGTAATTGCACCAACAATGACAACTAATAGCTGCGCAGTAGGTGCTGCATCAAATACAAAGTTAGAGCGAGTAATTAAGTACACGCCAGCGGTAACCATGGTTGCAGCGTGAATAAGTGCAGAAACCGGGGTTGGGCCAGCCATCGCATCGCCCAACCATGCCTGCAATGGGAACTGAGCTGATTTACCAGCTGCAGCAACCAGAAGCATGATTCCCATACCTGTTAGCGCTGCTTCAGATGCATGGTGTGCATGCTCTTGAACGCCAGCAAATGAAACTGTGCCCATAGTTGCAAAGGCGATCATGATTGCAAATGACAATCCCATATCGCCGATACGGTTCATAACAAAAGCTTTTTTAGAAGCGGTTGCATATGCAGGCTTTTGATTCCAGAAACCAATAAGTAGGTAAGAGGCAAGACCCACGCCTTCCCAACCAACATAAAGGTTGAGGTAGCTATCACCTAGAACCAAAAGCAACATCGCTGCGATGAAGAGGTTTAGGTAAGCAAAGAATCGACGACGATCTTTGTCATGAGACATGTATGAGATCGAATAAATGTGGATCAGTGTTCCAACACCTGTGATCAGAAGAACGAAACAGATAGACAGCTGATCAAGTAGCAACCCTGCATCTACCTTGAACTCTCCAACATTGATCCACTCAAACAACTTTTGACCAACGGGACGTTGTTCAGTTGGACGATCCAGCATCAACATCAGTTGATAAAGACCTACGCCAAATGAAGAGGCCGACATTGCTGTGCCTAGTAGGTGTCCCCACTTATCGGCACGACGTCCAGCTAATAGAAGAATTGCAGCACCAGCTAAAGGCAGTGCGATTAAGTAAACGAGTGAGGTTGAAGTAGTCATCGTTATCGCTTCAACAAACTAGCATCATCAACAGATGCTGATCGGCGTGATCGATAGATCGTCACGATAATTGCTAGACCAACTACTACTTCGCAAGCTGCAACGACCATGGTGAAGAAGGCCATAACTTGGCCATCTAGATCGCCATTGATACGAGAAAAAGTCACAAATGAAAGATTCGCAGCATTAAGCATGAGCTCAATGCACATGAAAACGACGATTGCATTGCGGCGAACAACAACGCCGACAGCTCCGATAGTAAAGAGGAGAGCTGAGATGTAAAGGTAATTAGCAGCGTTCATTACTTCTCCTCCTCAATCTGAGTATTGACTTCAGATAAGTCGAAGCTCTTGTAATCCAACATATCTCCACGAGCCTCAAGGCTTGCGTTAACCGATGTTGGAGCAGGAGTTCCATCTGGAAGAAGTGCTGGAACATCTACCGCGTTGTGACGGGCGTAAACACCTGGACCAGGAAGTCCTGCTGCACTACCCAGTGATTCACCACGGAAACGGTTAATTGATAGTTGACGCTGTGTTGGGCGAACAGTTGTGCGTTGGTGATGAGCAAGAACCATTGCACCCATCGCAGCCGTGATCAGCAGCGCTGACACAACCTCAAATGGAAATACGTAGGTAGAGAACAATTCATTTGCAATTCCTTGAACATTGCCATCTGCATTAGCGGCAGACAAACCAATTGCTTGACGACCCAAAGTCGCACGACCTAGAAGTGAAACCATCAATCCACCAAAGCCAACCGCAGCAGTAATCGCAATTGGGCGAAGACCGGCGATAGTTTCAGTTAATGAGTCAGATGAATCAACACCAACCAACATCAAAATAAAGAGGAAGAGCATCATTACCGCACCGGTGTAAACAACTACCTGAACGATTCCGAGGAAAACCGCATCTTGTGCGATGTAGAAAATTGCCAAAACAACCATTACAAATGCCATCAAGATCGCAGAGTGAACAGCTTTCTTAACGAGCAACATTCCAAGTGCTGCAACAACAGCCATTGGTCCAAGAATCCAAAACATAAATGCTTCAGGTTGTGCAGTCTTACCTACTTCAAGGGCTAGTTGCATCATGGTTGGCCATCCGTTGCCTGTGATGGGTGCGCACCCTTCACATCACCGTTGTAATAGTTGGTATCAGTCATATCTGGATACATTGGGTGTGGTGGCATAAGCATTCCTTGGCGCAATGGAGCCAATAAATCCTGCTTTTCAAAGATCAACTTTGCACGAGTGTCATCGGCGAGTTCATACTCATTTGTCATTGTTAATGCGCGAGTAGGACAGGCTTCAATACACAATCCGCAGAAAACGCAGCGAAGGTAGTTAATTTGATACACCTTGCCGTAGCGCTCACCTGGAGACATACGGTTTTCTTCAGTGTTGCTTTCGCCTTCTACATAAATTGCATCTGCAGGACATGCCCACGCACATAGTTCGCAACCGATGCACTTTTCTAAACCATCTGGGTGACGATTAAGTTGGTGGCGGCCATGGAAGCGCTCTTCTGTTGGTGCTTTAACTTCTGGATACTCAACGGTCAAAGGCTTCTTGAACATCGTTGAGAAGGTAACCCAAAATCCCTTCATGTGGCCCATAAAGCCAACTGAAGGTGTTTGTTCTACTTCGTAAAATTCAACATCGTTGATGCCAAGATCTTTTGGCTTTAACGGTTCGAGGTTTTCAGCCACGGTCGCCTCCTATGTTTTTTGAGACATTAATAGTTGAAACCTCCATAGGTAATGAAGGAACAGCAAATGAAGGAGCTGCCTTGTTGTCGCCATCGGCAACAGCTGCTTCCTTTTTCTTCTTTGAATTTTCAAATCCGATATTTACCGCCATGATCAGAACCACCACGGTGCTTGCAAATGCGATTACTACTGAACGCGGAGCGCCCTGTAGTGAAAGAACACGCAATGTCGCAACAACCAAGATCCAAAGAATTGAAATTGGAATCAATACCTTCCAACCAAACTGCATGAACTGGTCGTAACGAAGACGAGGAAGTGTTCCGCGCAGCCATACGAAGACGAAGAAGAAGGTAATTACCTTGGCAAAGAACCAGACCGCGGTGAACCAGCCACCCAGCCAGGCTTCTGTAAAACCAAGCCCTGGAGGTGCTTTATAGCCACCGAGGAACAATGTGGTTGCAAGAGCTGAAACTGCAACGATGTTTACGTATTCAGCAAGGAAGAACAAGGCGAACTTAAGTGATGAGTACTCGGTGTGGAAGCCACCCACGAGTTCACCTTCTGCTTCTGCAAGGTCAAATGGTGCACGGTTTGTTTCGCCAACCATTGAGATCGCATAGATCGCAAATGATGGGAAGAGAACTACTGCGTACCACCATGAAGATTGAGCTGCAACGATGTCTGATGTTGACATCGAACCTGCGTAGATAAAGACGGCAACAAGTGAAAGTCCCATTGCAATTTCATATGAAATAACTTGCGCGCTTGAGCGCAGTCCACCAAGCAGTGGATAAGTAGATCCTGAAGACCAACCCGCTAAAACGATTCCGTAAACACCAACAGATGCGATGGCAAGAATGTAAAGAACTCCCACTGGAAGGTCGGTTAACTGCATCGCAGTCTTTTGACCAAACATTGTGACTTCGCCGGTAATTGGAATAACTGCAAATGACATGAATGCTGTTGTTGCGCTGATGATCGGTGCAATAACAAACACAACCTTGTCTGCAGCTGTAGGAATGATGTCTTCCTTGAGCGCTAACTTCACACCATCTGCAAGTGCTTGAATCAAACCAAATGGTCCTACGCGGTTTGGTCCTGGGCGTTGCTGCATACGTCCAACGATGCGACGCTCCCCCCACACAGACATAAGTGTGAGCAGTACGCAGACAACAAAAACTAAAAGCGCTTTGACAGCAATGAGCCAGCCTGGATCTGCTCCAATGAGTTGTGCAGTTGTCATGCCTTCACCACCGTAACTACTGCGCCATGTGCGACGCCTAGGTTTACCAACAATTGAGAACCACGTGAGTTACGTGGTGCCCAGACAGCATCATCATGAATATTTTCAACAAGTGCTGAAAGGGTTACAGAGCCTTGCGCAGTAGAGATTTTGAGCTGATCTCCATCGACAACACCCATTGATTGAGCACGCTTTGGAGAGATAACTGCAACTGTTCTGCGAGCTGTTCCAGCTAGGTGCTCTTCGCCCTCTTGCAAAGTTCCAAGATCCAACAAGCGACGCCATGAAGTAATCAAAGCTTGATCCTCATTGAGTGCAGGTTGTGATTGCGGTGAAACCTTATTAAATGTTGCGCGTGCACCATCCCATGCACCGAGAGATGCAATCTCCTTAGCTGCTGCAGTTACTGTTCCAAGGTTGAGTGAGATTCCCATTTCATCGGCGATCATAGAAAGAATTCTTAAATCGCTGCGATTCAGTGAATCAGCAACCGCTGCATCAAATGAGCGAGCACGACCTTCCCAGTTAAGGAACGATCCAGACTTTTCTGTTACCGCTGCAACTGGCAGAACTACATTTGCACGAGCTGTTACCGCACTTGGTGCGATTTCAAGCGAAACAACAAAAGCTTTCTCCATTGCAGTAAGTGCAGCTTGGCTATTGTCACCATCGAGTGGGTCGACTCCACCAACAACAAGTGCACCAATCTGTCCTGCATGTACTGCATCAATAATCTGCGAAGTTGAACGACCAACTTCAGCTGGAATTGAATCTGTATTCCAAACAGCTGCGATATCAACACGAGCTGCAGCATCTGTTACTGGGCGACCGCCAGGCAAAAGATTTCCAATTGCTCCAGCTTCGATCGCACCACGTTCGCCTGCGCGACGTGGAATCCAGGCAAGCTTCGCGCCAGTTGAATCTGCTAGTGCTGCAACAGCGCTTAGAGAACCTGCGCTTTCTGCTGCGCGCTCTCCGACAAGGATTACCGACTTATCGGTCAACTTCTGAGAAGCAATTGCTGCAGCTTCTTGTCCTGGGGCAACCTTTACAAACTCAGCCTTTAACTTCTCTACAGCAATAGATTCCTTGGAACCGATTGAAATAACCTTCAAAGCACGCTTGCGGAACTGCTTATTGATACGTAGGAAAACAATTGGTGACTCTTCTTCTGGCTCAAAACCAACTAGAAGAACTTGATCAGCCTTATCAATATCGCGGTAGGTAGTTGATGATCCAACAACTCGTGATGCGATGAACTCACGCTCTTCATCTGATGAAATACGTGAGCGGAAATCAATGTCATTGGTACCAAGTGCAACGCGTGCAAACTTGCTGTATCCATATGCATCTTCAACAGTTGCACGACCACCAACAAGAACAGCAGCCTTTGCAGATTTAAGTCCTTCTGCAGCAACAGCTAGAGCTTCTGGCCATGATGCCTCAACAAGTTCACCTGATGCGTTACGGATCATAGGAACCTTTAGGCGATCCACCGCGGTTACATACTTAAATGCCCAACGGCCCTTATCGCAGTTCCACTCTTCGTTAACTGATGCATCTTCTCCAGCTAAGCGACGCAATGTCTTTCCGCGACGAACATCTGTGCGCATATCGCAACCTGATGCACAGTGCTCACATGCAGATGGAGTTGACACTAAATCAAATGGACGTGCTCGGAATCGGTAAGCCGCACCAGTCAGTGCACCCACTGGACAGATTTGAACTGTGTTACCAGAAAAGTAAGACTCGAATGGTTGGTTCTCATAAATACCAACTTGTTGCAATGCACCGCGCTCATTCAAAGTGATGAATGGATCGCTAGCGATTTGCTCAGAAAAACGGGTGCAACGAGCACACAAAACGCAACGTTCGCGATCTAGTAATACTTGAGATGAAATATTGATTGGCTTTTCAAATGTGCGCTTAACACCTTCAAAACGTGAAGAACCTTGACCGTTGCTCATTGCTTGATTCTGAAGTGGGCACTCGCCACCCTTGTCACACACTGGGCAATCAAGTGGGTGATTTACAAGCAAAAGCTCCATAACTCCACGCTGTGCTTTTTCAGCGACTGGTGAGGTTAATTGGGTCTTTACGATCATTCCTGGCTCTACCGGAATAGTGCAAGAAGCTTGTGGCTTTGGAAATGCGCGACCGTTGATTTCAATGTCGACGAGACATTGACGACATGCGCCAACTGGATCCAGAAGTGGGTGATCGCAGAAACGTGGAATCTGAATTCCAAGTTGCTCCGCTGCACGAATAACAAGAGTTCCCTTTGGAACTGATACTTCAAACCCGTCAATTACAACCGTGATCATCTCTGAAACTTCAGTACTCACTTATGCACCTGCCCCAACAAATAGTGTTGATGCAACCGGATCAAATGGGCATGCTCCATTTGTAAGGTGTGCGATGTACTCATCGCGGAAATACTTGATTGAAGAAGTAATTGGGCTAGTTGCACCATCTCCAAGTGCGCAGAATGAACGTCCCATGATGTTGTCGCAAAGATCTAGCAACTTAGCAAGATCTGCTTCAGTTCCCTTACCTTCTTCAAGATCACGAAGGATCTGAACTAACCACCATGTACCTTCACGGCACGGTGTGCACTTTCCACATGATTCATGCTTGTAGAACTCAGTCCAACGAAGCACTGCACGAACTACACAAGTAGTTTCATCAAAGATTTGAAGTGCCTTTGTACCAAGCATCGATCCTGCAGCTGCAACACCCTCGTAATCCAAAGGAACATCAAGGTGCTCATCTGTAAATAGCGGTGTTGAAGATCCACCTGGTGTCCAGAACTTCAACTTATGTCCTGGACGCATTCCACCTGCAAGCTCCAAAATCTCTCGCAAGGTAATTCCTAGTGGTGCTTCGAACTGTCCAGGATTAGCAACATGTCCTGAGAGCGAATACAAAGTTGTTCCCTTGCTCTTTTCAGTTCCCATTGATTGATACCACTCGGCACCGTTCATAACAATTGCTGGAACAGATGCAATTGACTCAACATTGTTAACAACTGTTGGACGTGCATAAAGGCCTGCAATTGCAGGGAAAGGAGGGCGCAAACGTGGCTGTCCGCGGAAACCTTCTAGTGAATCAAGAAGTGCGGTTTCTTCACCACAGATGTAAGCACCTGCACCAACATGCAGAACAACATCGATTCCATTTCCAAGAATTCCCGCTGCATAGGCATCAGCAATCGCTTGATTTACTCGACGTGCAACATGTGTTATCTCGCCACGAATATAAATAAATGCATGCTTTGCACGGATCGCATGGCATGCAATGATGCAGCCTTCGATTAATACGTGTGGGTTGGCCATTAGCAATGGAGTGTCCTTGCAAGTTCCAGGCTCTGACTCATCTGCGTTAACAACTAAGTAGTGATCCTTGTTGTCGCCTTGTGGAATAAATCCCCACTTCATTCCTGTTGGGAAACCTGCTCCACCACGACCGCGAAGACCTGAATCCTTAACTAATTGAATGACCGCATCTGGATCCATCTTCAATGCTTTTTCAGAAGCCTTGTATCCACCATGGCGCTTGTAACCTTCAAGGGTAAAAGAATCTTTTTCATCCCAATGTGCAGATAAGACTGGAGCTAGCTTCGTCATTACTTGCCCTCTTTCGAAAGTTTCAAACCAAGCAATGTTGGCTCTCCTGCTTGAACACCTTCGTGCGCAAGTCCATCATTTAATCCAGCAAGAACCGCAGAGGCTTCTTTGTATGTCACTAAACGACTTGGTCCACGAGTAGGTGGCTTTGGATTTCCTGCACGCATTGAATCAACTAGCTCTTTTGCAGATTCAACTGTCTGGTTGTCGTAAAACTCCCAGTTAGCCATAACAACAGGTGCGTAATCACATGCGGCATTACATTCGATGTGTTCCAATGAAACTTTTCCATCAGCTGTGACTTCATCATTACCAATTCCAAGGTGATCCTTCAGCGAAGCAAAGATTGCATCTCCACCCATGATCGCGCACAAAGTATTTGTGCACACTCCTACGTGGTACTCGCCTACCGGAGTTGGCTTGTACTGGGTATAAAAGGTAGATACAGCAGTAACTTCAGCAGCCTCTAGCTCGAGAAGCTGTGCAATTACTTCGATTCCTTCATTGGTTACATATCCAGCCTTTGATTGAACAAAGTGAAGTAAAGGCATGATTGCAGAACGAGAACGTGGATACCGCTTAATAATCGAATCCATGACTTGTAGATCTTCAGTTGAAAATGCCATTAGCGATCAACACCTCCCATAACTGGATCAATTGAAGCTACTGCGCCAATAATGTCGGCGACCATTCCGCCTTCGCTCATTGCTGCTGTTGCTTGCAAATTATTAAATGATGGTTCGCGGAAGTGAACGCGATATGGCTTTGTGCCACCATCTGAAACGATTGAAGCGCCGAGCTCTCCGCGAGGGGATTCGATTGCAACGTATGCCTGACCTGCAGGGACATGGAAACCTTCAGTAACTAGTTTGAAGTGATGGATTAAAGACTCCATTGATGTGCCCATAATCTGGCGAATGTGATCAAGTGAGTTACCAAGTCCATCGCCACCGAGTGCAAGCTGTGCTGGCCAAGCAATCTTCTTATCTGCAACCATAACTGGAGCACCTTCAAGCTTTTCTAACTTGTCAACACACTGTTCGATAATGCGAAGTGATTGCTCTAATTCATTCATACGAATCAAGAAGCGACCATAAACATCGCATGTATCAGCTGTTACAACATCAAAGTTGTAGTTTTCATAACCACAGTACGGTTGAAGCTTACGAAGATCCCATGGCAAACCAGTTGAACGAAGAACAGGTCCAGTGATTCCAAGAGTTGTACAACCTGCTAGATCTAGGTAACCGATACCTTGTGTGCGCTTCATCCAAATTGAGTTACCAATAAGAAGGGTTGCATTTTCCTTAAAATTCTTACGCATTAACTTCACGGAGTCGCGAATCTTTGTTAACGCACCTTCTGGAAGATCCTGCTGAACTCCACCTGGACGGATGTACGCCATGTTCATGCGAAGTCCTGTGATCATTTCGAAGATCTCAAGCACCGTCTCACGCTCACGGAAAGCAAAGAACATAGGGCTAATTGCACCTAATTCAAGCGCTCCTGTACCCAGCGCAACCATGTGTGAAGAAATACGGTTGAGCTCCATCATCATCACGCGAATAACACTTGCGCGCTCTGGAATGTCATTGGTGATTCCCAATAGTTTTTCGACAGCTAAGCAGTATGCGGTTTCATTGTGCAAAGGTCCTAGGTAATCCATTCGAGTAACAAATGTTGTTCCCTGGGTCCAGCTGCGGTACTCCATGTTCTTTTCAATACCTGTGTGAAGGTATCCAATTCCTGCACGAGCTTCAGTGATTGTTTCGCCTTCTAGCTCTAGAACAAGGCGAAGCACACCGTGTGTTGATGGGTGCTGTGGACCCATGTTAACGACAACACGTTCTTCTTTAGTTGCACCAATATCTTGAACAAGTGCATCCCAGTCTCCACCTGTAACAGAGAAAACTTTTCCTTCGGTGGTTTCACGTGAAGGTGCGTATGGATCAAAGGTTGTCACTTGTAACTCCTTCTTTCACTAGGAGGTGGCGTAGTAGCGCCCTTGTACTCAACAGCGATTCCGCCCAATGAGTAATCCTTGCGTTGTGGGTGACCTTCCCAGTCATCTGGCATCAAGATGCGAGTTAAACCTGGGTGACCATCAAAAATGATTCCGAACATGTCAAATGTTTCGCGTTCATGCCAGTTGTTACCAGCCCACACTTCTACAACAGATGGAATATGCGCATCACCATCTGGAACAGAAACCTCTAAACGGATTCGCTGATTCTTTGTCAATGAAAGCAATGGATAAACAGCATGAAGTTCGCGACCAGTTTGTTCTGGATAATGAACGCCATTTACACCCATGCACATTTCAAACTTCAACTTATCGCGAAGAATGAAGGCAACTTCAACTAACTTTTCACGCTTTACATGAAGTGTTAATTCACCGCGATCAACAACTACGCGTTCAATCGCCTCTGAAAACTCTGGGTATGCGCGCTCGAGGTCATCAGCTACCTCGTCAAAATATGAGCCATAAGGACGCTCAGAAGAGCCAAAATTAACCGCTTGGCGAACTAATCCGCCGTAGCCAGATGTATCTCCCGTGCCCTTTGCACCAAACATCCCATCTGTCATGCAAGCAAGCCCTTCATCTCGTGAGTTGGCTTTGCATTCATCGCTGCAAGTTCAACTTCCTTGATGATTTGAGCACGGTTTGCACCAAGCTTTGTGTCATTGATTTGTTCCTGCAATTTGATAATTGCATCAAGCAACATTTCAGGGCGTGGAGGGCAACCAGGTAGGTAAATATCAACAGGAACAACATGATCTACGCCTTGAACAATTGCGTAGTTATTGAACATTCCACCTGAAGATGCACAGGCACCCATTGCAAGAACCCACTTTGGTGCTGACATTTGATCGTAAATCTGACGCAATACAGGAGCCATCTTGTTTGATACTCGACCAGCAACAATCATTAAATCTGCTTGACGTGGGGATGCGCGGAAAACTTCACTACCGAAACGCGCAATGTCGTACTTGGCAGCTGAACCAACAGCCATCATTTCGATTGCACAGCATGCAAGGCCAAATGTTGCAGGCCACAAAGAGTTCTTGCGCATGTAACCAGCAAGTTTTTCAACTGTGGTTAATAGAAAACCACTCGGGATTTTTTCTTCAAGACCCATTGTTTAGTCCCATTCCAATCCGCCGCGGCGCCATACATATGC
>Ga0214919_10001761_pt1 | contig 34955 bp, 54 predicted proteins | sample LL1503_MetaG_FD_177994 | JGI IMG/M metagenome (GOLD analysis project Ga0214919, IMG submission 177994) | Freshwater microbial communities from Lake Lanier, Atlanta, Georgia, United States - LL-1503 | ecosystem: Environmental > Aquatic > Freshwater > Lake | place: USA: Georgia | collected...
GTATTTGGTGAGTTAGGTGGTTTTATATCTGCATTGGGAAATAATAGGTTAGAAGATTTAAATTTTAATGCTTATAATCATTCATTTACATATTCTAATGTAACTGCTAGTTGGGAAGCAACAGGTAGTAGAGGTACTGCAAATTCAAGTGCATATGGTACAGGTTATTATTATCCATTGATTGATTATGGTAATCAAGGTGCTAATAGTAAATTGGATTTTTCTGTTATGACATTTAGACCTGCATTATTTGTCAAAGAATATATTGATAAGATATTTGCAAATGCAGGTTATACATATAGTTGTGATTTATTTAATACAGATGCTTTTAAGAAATTAATAATACCACATAATCAAAAACAAGTATCAACTGTAAGCAATAATCAATTACAATCAAATCCTACAGATAAAACATATACAGGTACAGGAACTCAAATACCAATTGAATATACTAATACATATTTAGGAAGTTTTACATATACAGGAACAACATTTACATTTACAGGTAGTACTAGAGTAGTTAATATTGTTGTAGGATTAGTTGCTTTATATACTGCAGGTGGAACTAATGCTTATTTAAATTTAAGAAAGAATGGTACTATTATAGGAAATTATTATATAGGTGCTCCTAATGCTTATGGTTATTTTAATGCTTCTATTTCTTTAACTGACATAACTATTAATACATCTGATACTTTAACAGTAGCAGTAGAATGGACAAGTAGTTCTTTGGGATATAGTTTAGATATACTAAGTGGTTCTTTATCTATAACTACTACTACAAGTCAAAATGTACCTATTAATTATAATGAGACTATAACAATGAATAACATTGTGCCTAAAGGAGTATTTCAAAAAGATTTCTTTATTAGCATATGTAAGATGTTTAATCTATATGTTTATGATGACCAATGGGATTCAAAAAAATTAATAATTAAACCTTATAAAGATTTTTATCAAAATAGTTACGCAAACGCATTAAATTGGACAAATAAAATAGATAGGTCTCAGGACTTAAATATTAAGCCTATGTCTAATTTAAATGCAAGATATTACCAATATAAGTTTAAAGATGATTCAGATTATTATAATGAAAACTATAGAAAGAAATATAATGAAAACTATGGTGATAGAATATATGATACACAATTTGATTTCAGTAAAGAAACAGAAAAGAATGAGGTAATATTTTCAAGTAGTGTTATTTATCAAACAACTACAGGTGATAAGAAATTCCCTGCAATATATAAATTATCAAATAATAATACTGCTGAAGAATCAATGGATAGCAATATTAGAATAATGCAGGTTAAAAAAATTACAGGTGTAGGTACTTGGAATATTCGCAATCAAGCTAATACTGCTAGTTTAGTAGCATTAAATAGTTATGGGTATGCAGGACATTTAGATGACCCTAATACTCCTACAAGTGATATTAACTTTGGTGCTCCAAAAGAAATTCAATTTGTTTCTAATTTAACAACTAACAATCTATTCAATACATATTATAGTGATTATATTGCAGAGATTACAAATAAGGATAGTAAACTATTAACCTGTACTGCATTAATGAATAATGTAGATATAAACCAATTAGACTTTAGCAAATTAATTTGGATAGATGGTACTTTGTTTAGATTGAATAAGGTAGATAACTATAACCCAATAGAATACAATACAACTAAAATAAGTTTATTAAAAGTAATTAAAACACAATATTGATGGCAGAGAATTTAGATTTAAATATAAATGTCAAGACTGCAGGTGCAGAAGGTTCAATAGGTTCACTTAAAAAGCAACTTAGAGAAGCACAAGCTGAAGTAGTTTCATTAGCTGATAAATTTGGTGCTACTTCTATTGAAGCAACAAATGCAGCAAAGAAAGCTGCAGAACTTAGAGATAGAATAGGTGATGCAAAAGCCTTAACAGATGCTTATAATCCTGATGCAAAGTTCAAAGCATTAACTGCTTCACTATCAGGTGTAGCAGGTGGGTTTGCTGCTCTTCAAGGTGGTATGGCTTTATTTGGTGCAGAGACTGAAAATGTACAAAAGACTTTATTAAAAGTACAATCTGCAATGGCACTTTCACAAGGATTAAATGCAGTAGGTGAAAGTATTGATTCTTTTAAAACATTAGCTAGTCAAATTAGTGGTAATGTAGTTAAGGCATTTACAACATTAAGAGGTGCTATTATAGCAACAGGAGTAGGTGCATTAGCAGTAGGATTAGGATTATTAGTTGCAAACTTTAAAGAAGTTAAAGAAACATTACTAAAATTGTTTCCTGACTTAAAAGGATTTGGTGATGAGGTAATGAGAATAGTTCACGCAATTACAGACTTTGTTGGCTTAACAAGTGAACAAGGTAGAGAATTAGATAAACTAAAAGAAAAACTAAAAGATGTTACAAATCAATATGATAATCAAATTAAAAAACTTGAATCATTAGAAGGTAAAGAAGTTGAAATATATAATCTTAAACAAGAAAGATTAAATAAACAAATTGAAATATTAAAAAAAACTAAACAAGTAAATGGTGAACTTAAAGAAGATGAAATAATACAATTAAGAGATTTAGAAACTGAAAAAATTGTATTAGCAAATAATGAGGAAAAAAGAAAAAAGGCATTAGCAGATAAAGAATATGAAAGAAATCAAGCTAGTATGAAAGCTAGTATTGATTTTGAAATTCAATTAGCAAAAGATTTAAGAGCAATAGATGAAAAAAAGGCAGCAGACAAAAGAGCAATAGATTTCCAAAATATGGAAAATCTAATAACTGATTTAGATTATAAAAATGGTTTATTAGATAATGACTTTGCAGATGACCAACAAAGACTAGCAAACAAAGAAGCATATATTGCAGAACAAAAAGCAATTGAATTATCAAATTTAGATTTAACTGAACTGCAAAGAATAGAGATTATTGCTAAATATGCAGCAAAAGAAAGAGAAATTGATAAAGATATTACTGCATCTAAAAAAGCAGAAACTGAAGCTAGAATACAATTGCAATTAGCAGTTACAAATGCAGCAGGTGCTGCAGGAAAATTGTTACAAGATTTATCAGGTGAAAATAAAACAATGGCTATTACAGGTATCATACTTGAACAAGCCGCTGCAATAGCATCTATATCAATTAATGCTTCTAAAAACTTTGTAAAGGATGGTGGTGTAACATCACCTTTAGCTTGGGTAAATTTGGCATCTGCAGGTATTCAAGCAGCATCTGCAGTAATGGCTGCAAAGAAAGGTATTGATGCAATTAAATCATCAAGTTCAGGTGGAAGTAGTAGTGGTATTGGTATGCCATCAATGTCTAGTCAAGCACCAATGACACCACAAGCACCACAAGCAGCTACAACTAATATAAGTCAAGAGTCAATTAATGATTTAGGCAATAAAGCTATTAGAGCCTATGTAGTTGAAAGTGATGTAACTACATCACAAAATAGAATCAATACAATACAAAATCAAGCAAGTTTTGGATAACATTTAAAAAATTACTATTTATGAGTATGGAATTACCTTTATATATGTTGGAAATATCTGATGATTTAATGGATGATGCAGAGGTGCAATTCGTTTCATTAGTAGATAGACCTGCAATTCAAAAGAATTGGAATGCATTTAAAAATGAACAAAAGTTTCAAATTATTAGCGAAGATAAGCATATCATTAGTGGTTGTGCTATGTTGGCTGACACTCCTATTTTCCGTAGTGATGTTACTTTCGGTGATTATTATGTTGCTTTTTCTAAAGATACTATTACAAAGATTGTACAGAAGTATTTTAAGAAAGGTTATCAAAATAATGTTAACCTAATGCACGACCCTAATCAAATTGAAACAGGGGTAACTATGTTTGAAAGTTTTATTAGTGATAAGTCAAGAGGCATTCCACCAATGGCAGGATTTGAAGATGCACCTGATGGAAGTTGGTTCTGTTCTATGCTAGTAGAAAATGATGCAGTATGGCAGCAAGTTAAAGCAGGAAAGATTAATGGATTCTCTATTGAAGGGATATTTAACTATTCTCCAAAAGTCACTCAAGAGGAAATTAAGATGCAAAAGATTAAGAACATATTAGAACAGATTGAGTTCTAAGTGATAAACATTATAATTTATTAACATTTAAAGAAAAATAAAATGAATCCAAAAGAAGCATTAAAACAAATACGAGCAATATTTGAAGATATGCCACAAGTAGTTGAGCCTGTTGCACCTGTTACTCCTGAAGTAACTAAGGTAGAAATGGCTGAATACTCTTTAGCAGATGGAACTAAGGTTATGATATCTGCATTAGAAATCGGTGGTATGGTTCAAATGGCTGATGGTACTCCTGCTCCTGCAGGTGAACATCAATTAATGGATGGTACATCTATCCAAGTTGATGAATTAGGTGCTATCGTAGAAATCGCATCACCAAAAGAAGATATTATTGAAGAAGAGCCTGTTGCACCTGCTGCACCTGTTGCTCCTGCACAAGACACTCAAGCTATGGCTGAAGCATTAAAGGCTGAATTTGCAGAGCAAAAAAGCCAATTAGAAGCAAAAATTTCTGATTTAGAGAGCAAAGTAAAACAAGGGTTTGCACAAGTAGCTGAATTAGTAGAAGCACTTTCAAACACTCCAACTGCAGAGCCAACTCAAAAATCAGCAAACGCATTTCAATCTTATGTAACTACTAATGATAGCAAGTACGAAAGATTGGAGAAATATAGAAACGCAATTTTAAACAAATAAATTAATAAACAATGGCATTTTCAGTAAGTTCATTAGCAAATTATACTAAAGAGAACGAAGCATCGTTAGTAACTTCTTCAGTATTAGGCGCAAAAACTGCAGCTCTTATCAAGAGTGCAGGTAATGTAATGGTTGGTGTAAAGTCTGCAGAGACTATCAACATTATGGATACAGACGCTTTCTTTCAAGCAGGTGGTACTTGCGGTTGGAACGCATCAGGTACAACTTCTTTCACTCAAAGAACTGTAACAGTAGGTAAAATTAAAGTACAAGAGGCTTTATGTCCTAAGACATTAGAATCTAAGTATTTACAAAAGGCTTTACCAACAGGTTCTCAATACGATTCAATTCCTTTTGAGCAAGATTTTTCAGATAGAAAAGCTAAGACAATTGCTGCTCAATTAGAGACTGCAATTTGGCAAGGTGATACTGCATCTGCAAATGGTAACTTAAATAAATTTGATGGTTTAATCAAATTAATTGGTGCTGCTTCAGGTGTTGTTGATGCAAACGTATCAGGATTTATTTCAGGTGCGCCTTTGACATCTATTACTGCTGCAAACGTAGTATCTTTGTTTGATGGTGTTTACAGAGCAATTCCTGCTAAAGTAGTAGCTGCAGAAGATATGGTTATCGTTTGTGGTATGGACACTTTCAGAACTTATACTATTGCATTAAAGAACGCTAATATGTTCAATTATGCTTTTGATGGTAAGGCTGATAGCGAATTTGTATTGCCAGGGACTTCAATTAAAGTAATTGCTTTACAAGGTTTAAACGGAACTAATGATGTTTACGCATTACGTTTAAGCAACTTGTTCTTAGGTACAGACTTATTGAACGAAGAAGAGAAATTTGAAATTTTCTTTGCTAAAGAAGCTGATGAAGTAAGATTTGCAGCAGAGTTCAAGATGGGTGTGAATATCGCATTCCCTGATGAAATCGTTAAAGTAGCAATTTAATTATAAGGGGAGTTGAAACATACTCCCCATTTTTTAAACAATAAAATAATAAAGATATGCCATGCGCATTAACACAGGGATATACCCTAGATTGTCGTGATTCCTTAGGTGGAATTACAGAAGTTTATTTTATTGCAAGTTCAGATGTAACTTCAACTACCGAAGCTAGTGGTGTAATTACTGCATTAGTAAAAGCAACAGGTAAGAGATTCTATAAATATGAGTTAACTAAAGGTACTTCAATGTTTACTGAAACAGTAGCATCAAATGTACAAAATGGTACTTTATATTATACAACTGAATTAACAATAATTTTAAATAAGTTACAAGCAAATACAAGAAATGAAATCTTGTTATTAGGTCAAAATAGACTTGTAGCTGTTGCAAAAGATAGCAATGGTAAATTTTGGTATCTTGGTAAAACAAGAGCCTTAGATTTATCAGCAGGTAGTGCTGCAACAGGTACTGCTGAAGGAGATAGAAGTGGATATACTTTAACATTTGCAGGAGCAGAGCCTAGCTTATGCCCTGAAGTTAATAGTACAGTATCATCTGCTTTAACAACTGCAGGATAGTTTGTAGTTTTTTCATAGTTAGTTCCCCTGCCTAGTTTTCTAGGTGGGGGTTTTTTATTTAAGTCAAGTTATAACTTTACTAATTTACTTTACCCATTAAAAGTAAAATAACAATACCTATATGTTACTTTAATAAACATTTGCATAGTATGACTGCTAACAATTAACATATTTTGTTATAAGTCTATATAAATCAGTAACATATCTGCCCTAATTATGTTACAACATTTTACATATTGTACCATAACTATTTAACATTTGAAAACATTTATATAATTGCTATTTATATTTGATGATACATTTAACTAAAGGCGAAACAAATATTATTGTAATGACATTAACTGAAAAGCAGTTATTGACTAACCCTAATTATTTATTTGTATTTACTAATAGAAGTACAAATTGTGAGATTAAGTTCGTTCAATTAAATGCTACTGACACAAGTTTATATAAAGATAGGTACAATGAATTTAGCATTGTAACTAATACTAACTTTAAAAACCAATTAGAAGGGCAATATACCTACGAAGTTTACGAACAGGCTAGTACATCAAATTTAGATATAACAGGCTTAAACAAGCTAGAAACAGGCATTATGTGGCTTTCAGGAACTACTATGACATATAATCAATATACAACAACAGACACTTATACAATTAGACAATGATAGATTTAAGAGTATTAACATTCGCAGAAGCTAGACAACCTGAATTCAAAGAGAAAAAAGGGATTGATGGTGGCTACATTAAATATGGGGAAAACAACGATTACCCTGAATATATAGTAGATTTATATAATAAATCTTCTAAGCATAGTGCAATCATTAAAAGTAAGGTTCACTACATTACAGGTAATGGTTGGTCAGGTGAGCCTGATGCTCAATCGTTTATAGACAAAGCAAATAGAGTAGAATCTTTAAACGACTTAACTAGAAAGGTTTCTTTAGATGTAGAAATATTTGGTGGTGCTTATTTAGAAATCATTTGGGATTTATCAGGTAATCTTGCAGAGATATGGCATTGTGATTATGTTAAAATAAGAACTAATAAAGATAACACGCAGTATTGGTATAAAGAGGATTGGAAGGATAACAAGGTTAAACCTGAAGTAATTGCTGCATTTAATCCTAAACAACCAATAGGAAAACAAATTCTGTACATAAAAGAGTACAGACCTAATATTGGTATTTATGGATTGCCTAGTTATTTTGCTGCATTAAACTATATTGAATCTGATATTGAAGTATCTAAGCATATCTTAGGAAATGCACAGACAGGGTTTTCTGCTAGTAAACTTATTACCTTACCTAATGGTGAGCCTAATGATGAAGAGAAACGCAATGTAGATAATAGATTAAGAAAAACATATAGTGGTGCAGATGGTAAGAAATATATGATTGCTTTTGTCAATGATATATCTAGGAAGCCTGTCGTAGATGATTTAGGTACAAGTGATTTAACTAAGGAAGATTTTAGTAGAGTAGATGAATTAATTCAAACTAATATTTTTAGTGGACATCAAGTTACTACTCCTTCAATTATGGGTATTGCTGAAGCAGGTAAGTTAGGAAGCAGAACAGAGATGAGAGATGGTTATGAAATCTTTAAAAATACTTATGTAAACGCTAAACAAATGCACCTAGAAAGTGTATTTAATATGTTAGCTAAATATAAAGGTGTTACAACTGAAATAAAGATTATACCTACAGAGCCTGTCGGTATTGAATTTAGTGAGCAAACTATTGTTTCTCTTGCTCCTAAAGAATGGATATTAGAGAAGATAGGAATAGATATGACTAAATATGCACCTACTCAAGATGCTAATGCACCTGCAGAACAACTATCTGTAAATGAACATATTAAGGGATTAAAAGGTCGTGAGTGGCAGAATATGCAGAGAATCATTCGTGAGTTTACTAAAGGTAAAATCAATAGAGAACAAGCTACTGCAATGCTTAAAACAGGATATGCTTTAAGTGATGAAGAGGTTAATACTTGGTTAGGTTCAGAAGAGTTAGATGCACAATTTGCTGCACAAGACTTTAGTGTATTCTATGAGTTTGGTGAAAATAAAGATTCTTTTAATATTTGGAAATCTAAAAAGCGTTTTAGTGATGATGCTGACTTTTATATGTTTGCAGATGTTAACCAATTAGAATCAGATATACTTGACCAAATTTCTAAACAAAAAGATATTACTCCTGAAGTACTAGCAGAGGTTTTAGATGAAGATGTTAATACTATCAATAATATATTAAAAGATTTAGAAGATAGAAAAATATTAAAGACTAAAGAAACAAAAATAGGAAAAGGAATAGATAGCAATATAATAGTATCTAGGGAATTAACTCAACCATTAAGTAAGACTGTTGGAGATGTAAAACCACAAACAACTGAAATTATGGTTCGTTTTTCTTATGAATGGATTGAGGGATTTAATGATTCAGATAAAACTACTAGCAGACCTTTTTGTGTTGCTTTATTAGATGCTAAAAAGCTATATAGTAGAAGTGATATTGAAATGATGAGTGCTAGATTAGGCTATTCAGTATGGGATAGAAAAGGTGGTTGGTGGAATGATAATGGCACGATAAGTGAATCTTGTCGTCATCAATGGAAAACAAATATAGTTACAAGAAAAAAATAAGAAATGTCATTAAATACATTATTCATATCAGTACAAAGTATTAAAGATAGAACAGGTTTACACGCTAATGTAGATGAGAAATTAGTATTGCCTGAAATTAAGACTGCTCAAGATATGTATATTCTACCTGCATTGGGTAGTACTTTATATAATAGATTACAAGATGGTGTAAACAATTGCACTTTAAATATGGATGAACAGGCTTTATTAGATAACTATGTAGCTGATTGTCTTATTTATTATGTAATGAGTGAATTACCAATGGGATTATCATATCAATTCTATAATAAAGGATTATTAAGAAAGTCAGGTGATAACACAGAAAACCCATCAATGCAGGATATGATTGATGTTGCTAATAGATATAGAACTAGAGCAGAGTTTTATAAACAAAGATTGATTAAATATCTAAGACAAAACAATACTACATTCCCTGAATATTTAAACTTTACAAGTGGTATTGATACAATCGTGCCTGACTTGGAAGGTTATACTACATCACTTTATTTAGATGATGATAGTTGTTATGAGAATAAAAACTTATCACAAAAATATCAGGGTAAAATAGGATGTTAATATGAGCAAAGAAGCAAACATTAAAAATCAAAATAAGCTAAAAGTTTATTTAGAAAAAACAAAAAAGAATGACATTAAATCAAATAGTAAAGCAAATAACAACATTCGGAAACAATCACGAGCAAATTAAGTTCGTTTATTTCGGTGATGTTTGGGAACGATTAAGCAATGGTGAGGTAACTTATCCTGCTATGTTCTTTACTTTAATTGATGCTCAAATACTAGCTAAACAAATACAATACAATTTTTCTATCTATGTAATGGATAGAATGTTAATGGAGGAAACAAACGAAACGGAAGTGTTAAGTGATATGACTTTAATAGGTCAAGATATGGTAGCTGAATTAAGAGACCCTGTTTATAATTGGATTGCTAGTGATAATATGCCAATGTCATTTTATACGGAATCAGACCCTGATTATTTAGCAGGTGTTAAAATAGATTTTTCATTAACATTATCTTCATTAAATGACACTTGTCAAATACCATAAAATAAAATAAAAATAATATGTCTTGTTCAACAACAACTGCAGATTTAAGACCTGCACAATATAATGTTCAAATATGGAGGAATGATACTTGGTCTCAGACTTTTGCAATTTTTGCTAATACTGTAGCTGTTAATTTAACAGGCTGCACTATTACAATACAAGTAAGAAAGACTGCTGCTGCTACAAGTATTGATTTAACTCTTTCAACTGCAGATAGTACAATAACTATTGGTGGTGTAAGTAGCAATCAAATAACTTTAAATAAGAAGGTTACTATTGCTGCAGGAAGCTATTTATATGATATGAATGTACTTTTCCCTAGTGGGGAAGTTAAGACATATGTTTGGGGTTCATTTTTTGTTCAAGAAGATATAACTAAGATATAATGGCAGATATAAATGTAACTAATGAAATCATAGATGTAAATGTAACAGAAGAGGTTATAACAGTTGCAGTAGATAGTGGAGCATATCCATTAGCTTATCCTGTTTATTCTGTATTTGGTAGAACAGGTACTGTGGTAGCTACTGAAGGAGATTATAGTTTAACACAATTATCTGATGTTACTTTAACAAGTCCTGCAAGTGGTCAAACATTAACTTATAATGGTACTACTTGGGTTAATAGTACTGCTGCAGTTTCTGATAATTTAATAAAATTAGTTAGAAATAATAGTGGTGCTACTATAACTGCAGGAACTGTAGTTTATATTAATGGAGCATTAGGCAATAAACCTACAATAGCAAAAGCATTAGCAACAGGTGATGCTACATCTGCTCAAACATATGGCTTAGTTCAAACTAGCATAGCTAATAATGCAGATGGCTATGTTGTAGTTATTGGTGATGTTGATAATCTAAATACAAGTTCTTTTACAGAAGGTGACCAATTATATCTAAGTGGAACTACTGCAGGAACTTATACTCATATTAAACCTTATGCACCTATACATTTAGTTTATATTGGAATAGTTTTAAGAAGCCATCCAACATTAGGAATAATTGGTGTTAAGATTCAGAATGGCTATGAAATGGATGAACTTCATAATGTAGCTGCTCAAAGTCCTAACAATGGAGATATATTGCAATATGTAAGTTCTACTAATTTATGGACAAAAACTGCAGGTTCTACAACTAATATAAGTGAAGGAACTAATCTTTATTATACAGATGTAAGAGCAAGAGCATCAAATAGTTTTGTTGCAGGTAGTGGTGCTTATAACTCTACAACAGGAGTTATTACTATTCCTACAAATAACAATCAAATAACCAATGGTTCTGCATTTATAACTTTAACAGGTTTAAGTGCTACAACTCCATTAAGTTATAATAATACAACAGGTGTTTTTACAATTAGTCAAGCGAGTGCATCTGCTAATGGATTTTTAGCAAGTGGTGATTTTAATACATTTAACAATAAACAAAACGCTTTAACTAATCCTGTAACAGGTACAGGTACTACAAACACTTTACCTAAATTCACAGGTGCAAGTGCAATAGGGGACAGTAATATTACAGATACAGGTTCTTTGATTACTTTAGGTTCTAATAGCTTTGTAAATGGGAACTTAGGAATAGGGTCATCAAGTTTAACATTATATAATTTAAGAATTGCAAGAAATATCACAGGAGGCACTTCTGCTTATGCTATTGGAAATTTAGGAGTTATTCAATCGGATGTTACAAGTAATGCTTATTATAATTTTACTACTGCATCCACAGTAGCAGCTGCATTTACATTAACTACTCTTGGTCATTACAGAGCCAATCAAGGTACTTTTGGTGCAGGTTCTGCAGTTACTTCTCAATATGGTTTTTGGGCAGATAATACATTAGTTGGAGCTACAAACAATTATGGTTTCTATGGTGCAATTCCTGCTGCTTCAAATGCTTGGAATCTTTATATGGTAGGTACTGCTAACAACTATATGGCAGGTAATATAGGAATAGGTGGTGTTGCACCATACATTTCAAGTGGTCCAATTCTTACAACTACCCTTACTAATGGTGGTAGTGGATATGTAGATGGAACATATACTGATGTAGCAACAACACTTATATCTTCAACAGGTATAGGTGCATTGTTTACAATAGTAGTAAGTGGTGGTGTTGTAACATCTGCAACATTAACTTGGGCAGGTGTTTTATATAAAGTTGGTGATACAATAACAGTTTCTAATACACTTTTAGGTGGTACAGGTAGTGGTTTAATTATTACAATTAATACAGTAGATTCATCGCAATTTTATATTTCAAATGCGAATGGGGGTGATATTAGTTTATTTAGAATTGATACATCATTGGCTGCAGGAGAGAGTTTAGGTACTATTAAATGGTTGAGCAATGATTCTTCAGTTAAAGCAAATGGGTTACAAGCTGAAATAGGTGCATTTGGTGCAGGTACTGCAGGTGGTGCATACTTATCATTCTTTACTCGTTCAGCTACTGCAGGTACTTCTTTAGTAGAAGCAATGAGGATAGGTAGTGAGGGTAATGTTGGTATTGGTGCAACGGCTTTAACTCAATATAGTTTAAGAGTATCTAAGAATATTACAGGTTCAGTTAATTCATATGGTATTTTTTCTGATGGTGTAATTCAATCAGGAGTTACAACAAATGCATATAATTTTTTAAGTTATCCTTCTACTGTAGCTGCAAGTTTTACTTTAACAAATTTGCATCATTTTAATGCTTCTCAAAATGCAGGACTAGGAGCAGGTAGTGCAGTTACTAATCAGTTTGGATTTACTGTAGACTCATCTTTAACTGCTGCTACAAACAACTACGGATTCTACGGTAACATAGCAAGTGGCACTAACAGATGGAATCTCTATATGAATGGTACTGCTGCTAACTATATGGCAGGTAATTTAGCTATAGGTTCAGCTGCTGCAAATTCTAACTTATATGTTGTAAAAAATATTATAGGGGGTTGGGTAGGTTCTGCTACTTTTGGAGCAAATATATTTTCATCAGGTGCTATACAATCAGATGTAACAAATACTGCATATTATAATGTAACAAGACCTTCAACTGCAGCTGCGATATTTACTTTAGGTACTCTTGCATCATATTCTGCAAGTACTATAACAAAAGGTGCAGGTTCAACAATAACAAGTACAGTTGGTTTCTTTGTAGAATCTACTCATATAGGGGGTACTAATAATTATGGCTTTTATGGCGGTTTAGCTTCTGCAACAAATACTTGGAACTTATATATGGCAGGAACGGCTGCTAACTATATGGCAGGGAACTTATTTGTAGGTGTAACAAGTGGTACTGCTTGGATAGATGTTGCAGCAGGTACAACTGCAAAAGCACAAATTAATTTAGGTTCATCAACTGCGCCTACAAGTCCTGTTGATGGTGATATTTGGTTTGATGGTACTGCATTAAAAATAAGAATTGGTGGTGTAACTAAAACAGTAACAGTAACTTAATAAAAATATATGGCAACATTTCAATGGGTAATCCCACAAGATTCAATGGTAACTGCTAAGTCAGTAGATGGCTTATCAGATGTAGTAGTAACTATAAATGCTTATAGAGAAATTAGTGATGAAGTAACTTCAACACAGATTCCTGTTTGCGTAGGTTTAACTCCACCTGCAGAAGGCTTTATTCCTTATGACCAATTAACAAAAGAAATCGTAGAAGGTTGGCTAAATGAGAATTTAGATGTAACAACTTTAGATATTGAATTATCTTTTCAATTAGAGAATATAAAAAATCCTAAGGTACAAGTACTTCCTAATCCTTTTTAGTCATACATTTGTAAAAAATATATATTATGTTACAATTAAGCGAAAAAGACTTGAACGAACTTCAAGCATTTATCAACAAAATCCCAACTGAATTTGGGTTGCCATTGTTAAACTTCTTTGGTAAGTTATCAGATGACCAAAAGCCTAAAGAGGCTAAGGTCGTAGATTTAAAAGAAGATTAAAATGACACAGGATAGCAGTCAGGCTTTAGTTAATACAGGCATCAGTTTAACTGCAGCTTCATTAACTCTAACACAGGTACAACCTTTTGTAACTTTGGTAGCAGGTTTGACTGCTATTATTTCAGGTATCTTTGCCATTCGTTATTATTACAACGCAACAAAAAAAGTAAAGGATGATGAAATTTCTAAATAGTATTTATGGAAGTTATGTAAAAGTATTTCTATCTGCTATAATCACTATGGTAATAGCTAAAGGAGATATTTATTTAGTAACATTGAAAGAATGTTTTAGTGCAGGAATTATCTCAATTTTGCCTATCATTGTAAACTATCTAAATCCACACGATACAAGGTATGGTAAATAAGATATTATTTTTATTTTTAATATTAGTACTAGGTTGCAATCCTATCAGGAAAGCGGAGAAAAGAATTTTAAACGATAGAGAGAGCAGCGAAAGAGTATTTAGGGAACTAGAGAAAACAAGACCTTGTGCTAATGATACATCTATAATTACTAAATATGACACTACCTTACTTGTTGATACCATTACTAACTATAAAAGAGATACAGTTACTATCAATGGGGTTGAATACATAACCATAAAAGAAGCACCTAAAACTATCATTAAGACAGTTAAGGTTCACGAAATTCATACAGGGTATATAGTAGATACAAGAAGGATAGGCATTATAATGGATTCTGTGCGTTTTTACAAGGCTTCTAGCGAAAGTAATAAAACTACTAGCAATAAGTGGAGAGGTCGTTTTTTGTGGCTTATAATCGGTTTAATTGGATATATAACTATTAAAAGGCTTAAATGTATTTATCTGAACATCTAACTCTAGCTGAATTAATTCGTAGTGAATCAGCTAAAAGAAATGGGATATCTAATATGCCAACTGCAGAGCATATAGCTAATTTAAAATTATTAGCTGAAAACATTTTTGAGCCTATTAGAGCCAATTTTAGATGCCCTATTTTAATTTCAAGTGGATATAGGTCTAAGGAATTAAATGCCAAAATTGGGGGTGCTACGACATCACAACATTCATTTGGACAGGCTATTGATATTGATATGGATGGCACTAACTATGGTGTTGACAATCAAGAAATATTTTATTTTATAAAAGACAAGCTACCTTTTGACCAACTTATTTGGGAATTTGGCAATGACAAAAACCCTGATTGGGTTCATTGTTCTTATTCAGATAGGCACAGAAGGGAAGTTTTAATAGGATATAAACAAAATGGTACTACACACTACAAAAAATTTTAATGCTAAAAACAAAACGCAGAAGGCTTTTCTTTGATATAGAGACAAGTCCTAACATTGGCTTATTTTGGGAGGCAGGATATAAGAAAAACATTACAACAGACAACATTATAAAAGAACGAGCAATCATTTGCATCTGCTATAAATGGGAAGATGAAAAGGAAGTTTACTCATTAAATTGGGATAGTAAACAAAACGACAAAACAATGCTTACTAAGTTTATATTAGTAGCAAATCAAGCAAATGAATTAGTAGGTCATAATGGTGATAAATTTGATTTGGCTTGGATTAGAACAAGATGCTTATTTCACCACATAGATATGTTTCCTACATATACAACCATTGACACATTAAAAGTGGCTAGGTCTAAATTTAAATTTCAATCAAATAGACTTAATTATATTGCAGAGTTCTTAGGACTAGGTGGCAAAATTAAAACAGAATATAATCTTTGGAAAGACATTCTACTAAAGAATGATAAGATAGCTATGGAGAAAATGATTAAGTATTGTAAGAAAGATGTTACTCTACTTGAGCAAGTATTCAAAGCATTAAGAAGTCATATGATACCTAAAACACATTACGGAGTTATATTTGGTGAAGATAGAGGTACTTGTCCTGAATGTGGTTCAGATGATTTAATAAAAAATAACAAAGTAACAACTGCTACAGGATTAACAAGAATTCAATACAAATGTAAAAGTTGCAACTTATATCATAGTAAAACTGACAAATAATGAAAACACCTAAAGGATTTAATAAGATGACACTACAAGAACAAGAGAGTTGGTTAGTAAATGAGTTTAGAAAAGTATCTGAATTGCAACACGATATTAGTAGAATGTTAGCTAAGATTCGTGGTGGCAATAAAGTAATAGTAAAAGAGATTGAAAGACCTGATGAACTACTTTTAAAATCATGAAGAAAATTAAAGTCATATATAAAAAGCTAGGAAGATATAAGGTTTATGGTCTTGCTAATTGTGGCTATAATGAAATAGAAATAGATAGTCGTATTAAGTCTAAAAAACATTTAGAGTTATTAATACATGAATCTATGCACATTCTTTTTCCTGAAGCTGAGGAAGAGGAAATTGAATCAAAAGCTATTATCCTTACCAATACAATATGGGGGGAGCAGTACCGAAGGGTTGACAATTCAAAGTCATTACCCCTGCAGGATGGCAGCAAATAAAACCACCACTTAAATTAGTGGTGGTGTTTTAATACCCATTATTTTGTTGTAATAAGTTGGGTAGTATTCTTTAAGATACTCTAACTCATTACTCGTTGTTAACAGTTCACCTTTTTGTAATCCTAATTCATATTGCATATGATGAGTTAACTCGTGAATCAAAGAACACATAATTTGTGGTCTTGCACCAACAAATAATAATCGTTTTTTAATCTTTAATGTCTTCATATTATATAATACTAATCTTGCTCTAGTAGTAATACAAATAGTAGGTGTTACATACTTAACATTATTAGCATTTCTATAATACATAGAACGTTTAAAACTACTTGAAAATATAAAGTCTACATTTTCAAAGTTTACATTTGCGTATTTTAATTTCATCCAACAAATAGAATCATTGATTAATTCTGGAATTGTTTTTGAAATCTCATTACGAACTGATTGTCTAATGATTGTTTTCATAGATTTGTTTTTGGTTTAATTTTCAAAGAGCATAATCAATTTCTTGATTACAAAACAATATACAAAATATAAACAACTTATCCAAATTTATTACACAAACGGTAATTTTTAAGGATAAGCGGTAAAACCCTATACTAAAGATTTTAGCAAAAAATACTAAATTTATTAGTATTACCGTTCATCCTTGATATTTACCGTTCATCACAAAGTTCATAAAATGTTTGGAAAGTGTATATATCCTGCCTTATATTTGCTCTATAAACAAACAGAGAGGCACTCTTAAAACTGCAAAACCAACCATGAAAAATTTAGCTATCAACAAAAGTTTAATTACTGACACAAACACTTTCAAATTTAAAAATGTACCTACAATGTACGATGGATTTTATGATGTAATTTATAAAGGAAATAGAATAGCTATATTAAATGGCTTATCTGCACCTTTACAATGGACAATGAGCAGCACAAAAGTTCCTGTAAAAGTTCTTAACCAATTAGAAAATATGGTTATAAGATTAATAAAGAAATCTAATAAAATTAAATAAAGAAGTCAGGGGTGCGACTGAACAACGCACAATTTTAAACAATAAAAAAAATAAACCATGACAGAAAATTTAAAAATCCAATTGCTTATTGATGTACTTAAAAGTCAAATGGATAAATTAGAAGACAAACAATCATTAGTACATCAAACTTTAGATGCAGTTTTAGATTTAGCTAATGACATTAAAAAACAAACAACATTTTTAAAATAAACATTATGGAAAAATTAGACTATCAATTAATGAAACTAGGTAATAAGTTAGATTATTGGAGATGGAAATATGAAGCATCACATCCATTTTTTAAATCTGAATATTTTGTAATGTATGAAAAAGCTAAAGTAGAATATGCTGAATATTTCAGAGCCAATTATCCTAATGCTAAAATTGAACCAAAAGAATTTAAAAAAGAAATAAGAATGTCTGATTGGACTGAAGTATTTGAAGAATATGCAGATTAATTATTAACTATAAAAAAAACAACTATGAAATTAGTAAAAATTCAGGCAGAATTAAAAGTGCCAAAAAATCAAACAAATGCATTCGGTAAATATAAATACCGAAGTGCAGAGGATATTATAGAATCACTTAAACCAATACTATTTAAGTATAAGGTTGGTCTAACTATTAGTGATGATGTAGTTCAAGTAGGAGATAGAATATATGTAAAAGCAACTGCTCAATTATGGGATGAAGAACAAGATGATTATTATATTGCAACGACAGGTTGGGCAAGGGAAGAGGAAGTAAAAAAGGGAATGGATTCAGCACAAATAACAGGTAGTGCTTCAAGCTATGCTAGAAAGTATGCACTCAATGGGATGTTTGCTATTGATGACACCAAAGATTCAGATGCTACAAATGAACATAAAGATGAAGTAGGTGAAGAAAAAAGAATGAAACTTATTACATTACTTGAGAATACTATTTGGGATGAATCATTAAAAAGTAAACAAGCTATTAAGATAAGTGCATATACTACAAATGAACAATATGACAAAGCATTAAAAATTATTTTAGCAAATCAAAACAAATAAACTATGGAAAACATTTGGGGGATTAAAATAAGCAAAATAACTTTACCTGAAGAAAAACTATCTGAACAGGAATGGTTTCAAAAACTAGGAGTATCTAGTTTATATCAGGATAAAGAATTAATTTATAATGCTACAACTTTAAACAATCAATATAATTTTTCTAAATTAAAAACAAATAAAAAATGAGTCAACAAACACAGGTGCTTAATCACCTAAAAAAAGAACCACTTACACCATTAGTGGCATTAAGAAAATATGGTACAATGAGATTAGCTGCAATAGTATTTAATCTTAGAGATGAAGGACACAATATTAAAACAGATATTGTAAATGTAGGAACTAAACGCAATACTAAATATGTTGCAAAGTATTCACTATTAAAAAATAAAAACTAATGTCAGAAGAAAAAAAGAAGTATGGTGCTTGGAAAAAAACTACACCAAAAGGAGAAGTAATTAACTTTACAATTGAAGGTCAAAAATATAATATGTGGGTTAACACATATAAAAAAGCTGATAATCAGCCTGACTATCAAATCTATGAAGATAATTATAAAAAGGAAACAGAAAGTAAATCAATTGTAAATGATGACTTAGAATTTTAAATATGCAAACAATAGAAGCGAATATCATAGATTATTATTTATCACAAAAGGATAATTTAAAAAAATTAAAAAATACCTTAGTGGCACATAATCTAATTGAGAAGGATGATAGAACTAGAAATAATAATAGGGTAACTATGAAGAAGCTAGTTGGCTTAGTTGAGGATGTTTTTGATACAGATGTATTAGCTAAAAATAGAATGCAGAATACTGTATTTGCAAGGAAGGCTGCTGCATACATTTTAAAAACACATACTTCACTATCTCTTAAAGAGATTGCTCCATACATAGGAGTAAGCGACCATACAACAGTCCTTTATAATATTTCTACTGCTAGAGACCTGATGCTAACAGAAGAATGGTATAAAAATAAAATTGATGAAATAGAAGATGAAATCAAAAAATATCATACTTTCGTTAACAACTAACCAAAACTATGTCGCATATAGTTTATAAAACAATACTAGGGGGAGGATGAACTGCTAATGCGACTAGCAGGGAGTCCGAACCCTATTTTTAATTATGAAAAACAAATCTTATTATTTTAGCCATGATATGAATGCAGCTAATGATGAAAAGATACTTTATCTAAGGTCTATTTATGGCATGGAAGGCTATGGTTTATATTGGTATTTTATTGAACTACTGCACCAAGCTCAGGATTCTAAATTAAGATGTAAATTAATAAACGGAATTGCCTATCAAATTAACATTGATATAGATAAGTTATTACAGTTCTATAACACCTGTATAGATGCAGAACTTTTTGTTACGGATGGAGAATTTTATTGGAGTCAAAGAGTTTTAGAAAATAAAGAAATACAAGATGAAAAAAGAAATTTAAAATCTTCTGCAGGAAAAAAGGGAATGGAAAAGCGTTGGAATTCAAATAGTTACAAAAGTGATATAACAGAAGATAACACTGTTATAACAGAAGATAACAAAGGAAAGGAAAGGAAAGGAAAGGAAATAAAATTAAATACTAAAGATATATTTATAAATAATATAGATTTATACAAAGATTTTTTAGGAGATTCGTATAACGAATTTTTAGAGTATTGGTGCGAACCCAATGCAAAAGGAAAAATGAGATACGAATTAGAAAAGTTTTTTGATGCTAAACGAAGAATAAATACTTGGATTAAAAATAAAAATAAATATGGAAATACAAAAGCATTTAACCCAACCGCTACAAGTCAGCAACGAATGGCAACCCTTAAAGAGTGGGTTAATAGTTGACAATGAAATAGTAAAAGCATTCACAGGGGATAAATTAAATTTAGTTTCACCAATTGTTTTAAGAGAAAACTTAGCTTATATTTTTACTTTACTTGGATTTAAAAACTATCCTGATAAAGAGGAAATGATTATCATTGAAGATTTTATTAGGTCTAGCTATCCCCTATACACGATACAGGAATTTAGAATAGCTTTTAAGATGGCAGTACAGGGAAAATTAGATTGCAGTACAGACCACTACGAAAAGTTTAGTCCTAAGTTTATAGGGCAGGTAATGGTAGCCTATACTAAAAAAGCTAATGAACTACGAAAAATGACAAAAGTCATTACAGACGATTTACCGACCCCAAAATTGTCAGATGAGGAGATAGTATCATTTACACAGAAAGAGTGGCTAGAATCGCCTAGAATTGACTTTAACAAGGTGTTTAACGCTGATAAGGTATTTGAAATATTGATTAAACAGAAAAAAATGGCTTTTCAGCCTGAAGAAATGCTTGAAATAGTCAGGGCAGTTAGACTAGATAATCAGTTTAAATTTAATAAAATGTACGGACAGGATGCAAAAGAATTTAATAAACTAATAAAGGATGATAAATTTGTTGACACTCAATGTAAAAAACTAGCATTAAAAAGATATTTTGAAAATCTACCAAGTTAAATATTTAGAATACGGAACTAGGAAATGGTGCTATACAAAAAATTTTATAGACTGTTATCCTAGCAGAAATGAGGTGATAACAGAAACTAATCGGCTCAAATTTACAAAAGAATTTTATAATAAATTATGGACATATCAGCAAACCAACTTACTCAATGGGCAAAAACAAATTTAGGTTATATTGGAGTTAGATTAAATAGAGTTAATAATATTCCATATGGCAGAAGAAAAGGAACGATAGAAAAAGGTTGGGCAGACCTGCAGGGATATAGTTCAGAAGGAAAATATGTTATGGTTGAAATAAAAAAAATAGGTGATAAATTAAGCAAAGAACAAATCCAAAGATTTACAGATTGTTGGAAATGTGGAAGTTTAGTCTATATTTGTACTGAAGTAGATAAAAAACCTACTTTGGTTGAATGGGAAAAAATAAAATTATAGAAGAATTTTGGCTCAATGATGAAGTAAATCAAGCATTTGCAAAGATGCAACCTGAAGAATTACAGTATGATTTAAAAGCTGAAGTCTTTTTAGTTTTATTAGAAATGGATGAAGAAAAACTAATTGGTCTATACGAAAGAAAAGAAATTAGATTTTATATTGTTCGTACTATGCTGAATATGATAAAGTCAGACAGAAGTCAATTTTGGAAAAAGTATAGGAACTATACAGAATATGAGGGGAAAGAACAAATAGAAATAGAACAAAACAATGTAATTGATATCATGGAATGGGGTATTGAAAATTTGCATTGGTATCAAAAAGAAATATTAAACTTATATACTTTTGAATTTAATAAGAACGCAAAGGAGTTAAGTAGAAAGACAGGCATACCTTATATGTCTATCATAAGAACATTAAAACAAACTAAAACTGAACTAAAAAAACACATACGGAAATGATTCAAATAATTATAACAAGTGTCTGTACATCATTATTTTTTAATTCTATCCACAACCTTCACATCAAATGGAAAGTCAATTTCAAACCTTTCAGTTGTGGAAGTTGTTTGGCTGCGTGGGTTGGGGTCGTATTATATTTCTCACCTAAACTAATAGTAGATATAGCAAGTGTTATATTTATATCAGGTTACTTAGGTGCTATAGCTGAAACATTAATGTATAAAATATGGAATTAGAACACAGAGCATTTTTAAAAGAACATTATATTAATTATGAAACTGCTTTAAGTGGTTATGTAAGAAATTTAGATTTGCCTATATTAAAAATGTATGAGCATATTTACAGAACTTATTTGAACCCTACTTTTATTTTAACGATATGGTGCGCAGCTTGTAGAATGGAAATGATAATGAGGCTATACGCATACTATGTTACTTTGCCTTTACTTGAATTTAATGAACCTGAACAAATTATAATTAAAAAAACAAGAAAGAAAAATGGCTAATTATATACATCCAACTGCAATCATCTATGAAGATGTTGAACTAGGGGATAACAATTATATTGGTCCTTATTGTATTATAGGTGCGCCACCTGAACATAAAAAACATTGGGATAACCCTTGGTCTAAAGTTATAATTGGAAACAATAATAAAATAACAGGATTAGTTACTATAGATGGTTGTACAGATGGAGAGGGTACTATCATTCATGATAATTGTTTTATAATGAAACATGCACATATAGGACACGATTGTATTATACATGATAATGTAACTATTAGTTGTGGTGCTAAGATAGGAGGTCATTCAATAATTGAGCAGTATTCTAATATAGGATTAAATGCAGTGCTTCATCAATTTGCTCATGTAGAGGAAGGTTGTATGATAGGAGCAAGTGCATTTTTTAAAGGTGAATCAGAACCATATACAAAATATGCAGGAGTTCCTGCTAGAAAACTAGGAGAAAATAAACCACGATGAACGCAATAATATATTTAAACTACCAAAGTAAAAACATTGAAACTTTGTTTCATAATATTAAAAATGCAGGTAAGCATATAGATTTTATCAGCATAATTGATGAAACAGGCATATCATTTGCAATCAATAAAGGTTTAACTCAATTAAATTTTAATCACATAGACTATGTTACAATTATGGGCAATGATATATTAGAGCCTGATAATTGGTTAGTTAATAGAAATGAGTTTTTGAAAGATGAAACAATAGGTATCTGCTCAATTCCTTTAGATGGGTTTAATGGTGATAGCCTAGACTTAATAGGAAATTTTACAATAACAAAAGAAACAATAAATAGACTAGGTGCATTTAATGAGGAACTAGACCCTTATGGTGCAATTGATTTAGACTATTGTACAAGATGCAGAGCAGCAGGATTACATACTAAATTCATTCCTAATACAAAAGCTACTCATATTGAACAGAATGGTATTGATGCTTATGGTTATAACAAAATGGACTTAGTTAAAAAGACTTGGGATTTACATAATAAAAATGTATCTGATTATTTAAATGGAACTAAAGCATATTATATCCCATTATGAGAATACTAGCAATAACAAACAAATTTAGTGGGGTAGGTTATCATAGAATAATGATGCCATTAGTTAATATGAAAAAAGATTACTGTTTAATCACAGATACAATTAATGAGGCAGTATTTGATAATAACTATGATATAGTTTTATTTAATAGATTCTTAGCTTCAACAGATGCAAAATTATTAGTCAAGATGAAGATTAAATATAACTTTAAATTGATTGTTGATAATGATGATTATTGGATATTACCACCTTCTCATGTCTTAGCACAGAGATACAGGGAAAGTAACATAGCTGAAATCATTACAGAATATATGAGAGTGGCAGACCTTTGTACCTGTACGCACGAAAGATTAGCAGAGGAAATATATAAATTAAATCCTAATGTAGAAATATTACCAAATGCTTTACCTTATGGAGAAGAGCAATTCCAAGATAATAAGCTAGAATCTGATATGGTTAGATTGTTTTGGTCAGGTAGTGGTACTCATGTACCTGATTTAGATATACTTCGCAACCCAATGAAGAAAATAAATTTTCCTGTCAGAACTGTAATAGCAGGATATAATCTAGGAGAAAAACATTTGTGGGATAGAATGATAGGAGTATTTACTAATGGATTAAAATTAAACCCAACTATATATGACTATGCAGAGATAAGTAAATATATGGGTGCTTATGCTGATTCTGATATAAGTATAATCCCTTTAGTAGAAAATAAATTTGGCTCAATGAAATCTAATCTAAAGGTTTTAGAAACTGCATCAAAGAAGAATCCTGCTATTGTTAGTAATGTGCATCCTTATAAAGATATGCCTGTATGTTATGTAAATAAACAAGAGGATTGGTACAAATGGATTAAGCTATTGACATTTGATGAGGCAGCTAGAATAGAATATGGACAAAAACTATTTGACTATTGCAATACTAACTTTAACCTTCACACTATAAATAACAAAAGATTTGCTATTTATAATAAATTGATAGGCAATGCCAATATATAAATGTTCAAACGGAAAGTACAGAATAGGTACAGGTGCTTGTATATACGACACAGAAGAAAAGGCTGCTAAGGTTTGGGCTGCTATTTTAGCTAGTGGTAAATATGAGGAAACTTATAATGACTATCCTGAATCTGCTTCTAACAATGCAAAGAGGGCTTTGAAGTGGGCAGAAGAAAACGGATGGGGTGAATGTGGAACTGCAGTTGGTAAGGCACGAGCAAATCAATTAGCTAACAAAGAAAATATTTCAAGAGACACAATAGCAAGGATGGCTTCATTTAAAAGGCATCAACAAAATAAAGATGTGCCATACTCAGAAGGTTGTGGTGGTCTTATGTGGGATTGTTGGGGTGGCACTTCAGGTATTGAATGGGCAATTAATAAACTTAAACAAATAGATAAAAAATAAAAAATCATACTAAAGTCTATTTAAGTCATTTTGGTTATTCAGGGGAAGAATTTTTTCCTTGTGAAGTATGTGGTGCTAGAGCAGTTGACATTCACCATATAGAAGCTAGAGGAATGGGGGGAACTAAGAAAGGAGATGTAATAGAAAATCTAATGGCATTATGTAGGTATTGCCATGTTGTAATGGGGGATACTAAAACACATATGGAATATTTAAAAAAGACACATAAAGATAAATTAGATGGCAAAAGTTAATATAGGAAAGACTACCTTTGGTAAAAGAAAAAACGGAAAGGCAAAAAAATCATACAATAAAAATGACAGAAAAGAAAGAAACTATAGAGGTCAAGGTCGTTAAGATTAATGACATTAAATCTAATCCTAATAATCCTAGAATTATTAAAGATAATAAGTTTAAAAAATTAGTAGAAAGTATTAAAAACTTTCCTGAAATGATAAAGGTAAGACCAATAGTAGTCAATACCGATATGATTGTATTAGGTGGCAATATGCGACTGAAGGCAATGAAGGAAGCAGGATTAAAAGAAGCACCTATTCAGATAGTAGATTGGGATGAGCAGAAACAAAAAGAGTTTATAATAAAAGACAATGTTGGATTTGGAGAATGGGATTGGGATGAACTAGCTAATAATTGGGATGAGGCTGAATTAAACGATTGGGCTTTAGATGTATGGATTAATAAAGAAAATGATGACCTGCTAGAGTTTGGAGAAAAGACAGAGGATGAAGTGAGCAATGCTCCTAAAATAACAGATGAAGGATATTCTCTATTTGAAATAGTAATGCTGCATGAAAATAAAGTACATTTATTTGATGTACTAAACAAAGTAAAAAAAGAATTTCTATTTGATAAGACAGAAGATGCTTTGATGGAAATAATTAGAATATACGAAAATAAAATATAAATATATGAGACAGGAAAATAGCGCATTTATTAGTTTTGGAAAAGCAGATAGTGGATTAATATTTGATGATTCTGCAAACAATGTATATCCTATACGATATTACAATATAATTAATGGAGTAGGTGCTAAACTAAATAAAGACTATTCTTACTATGGATATGTTTATAGTGGAAAGGTAACTATAAATAGAAAGTTCTTATCTCCATTGCAATTAGATAGTAAAATGTATTTTACTTTATCAGATGAATTTAGTTTCTCTACAAATGAAATAGGTAGCTGCATTTTGATTGAGGTACTAAACAAAGGATATTATGAAGAATCTAATTTTAAATCATATGCTACCTTTGGTGGTCCTGTAGAGGAAGTAGGAAGATTAAAGTATATTGATGGTTGCACTGATAGCCTTTTAATTTCACCTGTAAAAAAAGGTCAGCCATGTTTGAATCATTTACATTTTCCTGAAGAGATAAATCAAACACAACATACGCATCCATCACATAGAATAGGTATTGTAGCTTCAGGATATGGAGAATGTATTACTCCATTCGGTAATCTGCCATTATCACCTGAAATGATTTTTGTTATTAAAGCATGGGATGGTATAGAATATAGTACAGGACTAGATGGTAATTCATATCCAATTGGGCAACATGCTTTTCAAACATTTAATGCTCCTATGGATGTTATTGCGTTTCATCCTGATAGCGACTTTGGAGCAGAAGATGAATTTCATCCAATGATTAATAGAACTATAGTTGGTGGTGTTTCTGCTAATCAGTTAAAAGATATAATGACTAAGTAATGAGTAAAATCAGAAAAAAGAAATATGAGGAAAGTAATGTACTAGATGCAGCATTTAATAGAATGAGATACCTATACGATACATTTGATAATGTAGAGATTGGATTTTCAGGTGGAAAGGATAGTACTGCTATTTTAAATATAGCTTTAATAGTTGCAAAAGAAAAGAATAAACTTCCTGTAATTGCAAACTTTTATGATGAAGAGGCTATACATCCAACTACTATAGAATATGTAGAAAGAGTTAGGAATCATCCTGACATTAAATTAAATTGGTTTTGCTTAGAGTTTAAACATAGGAATGCTTCATCTAATGAAGAGCCTTATTGGTTCACATGGGATAAGAACAAAAAGGATTTATGGGTAAGGGATATGCCTGAACACTCAATACAGGAACATAGCAAATTTTACAAAGGTCTTACATTCCAAGAGTTTACTTCACTAAGAGCAGAGAAATCAAAAGGCACAACTGTAGATGTTACAGGAGTTAGAACGCAGGAAAGCCTTAGAAGATTTCAGGCAGTATCACAAAAGGTAAATGATAATTACATTTCTAGGTACGGACATTTTTCTATTGCGCATCCTATATATGATTGGAGCAGTCAGGATGTTTGGAAGTTAGTACACGAATGGAATATAGATTATAATAAGACCTACGATATATTTAACCATACTAAACTAAGTAATAAGTTTCTAACACAAAGAGTATGTCCACCATTCGGAGAAGAGCCTTTAAGAGGCTTATGGATATATGCAGAGTGCTTCCCTGACCTATGGCATAAGATGCTTAACAGAGTAGAAGGTGTTGCTACTGCATGGAGATATGCAAATACAGAACTTTATGGAGTAGGTGGTATTGAAAAGCCTGATGAATTAAGTTGGAAGGAATATCTATCATACATAGTTGACACATATACTGCAAAAGAAAAGAACTATGTTATCAATAATATAAACAGATATATTAAATTGCACAAAGAGAGATGTAAGGTAAGCATACACGATGTTAATGCTTCACCACTTACAGGCATTTCTTACAGATGGCTTTGCAAGATTGCACATAAAGGAGATTTTAAAGGAAGGCAAGCACCTGACAATGAAAGAATTAACTCTATGAAAAGCGAAAACATTACACAGGATGAAGCAGTTATTTTATATGGCACAGATAAGTATAAAACAGAATACTTTAAGAAATGACAAACTACAATGACTATCCTTCTGTAACTAGAATACTAGCAGCAACTAAACCACAAAAAGATATTGATGCACTAGAGAGATGGAGAAATAGGATTGGTCATGTAGAGGCAGAGAAGATAAGTAAGGCAGCATTAGAAAGGGGAAAGATGTACGACCAATTTGTAGAGGATTATACTAATGGATTAGATATTCCACATAATAAACTAAAAAACTATTTATCAGAGTATAAAATAATATCAAGAGAGGAAACTATATACAATACAGAACATAAGTACAAAGGCAGATACGATTGTATATTTTCTAAGAATGGTATAATTATACTAAATGATTTTAAGGGAGCAACAAATAAAAAGAAAAGAAACTACCTTAATGATTATCCACTGCAGATAGCAGCATATATAAAAGCTATGGAAGAATATGGTATAATGATTAATTGGGGAATGATAACGGTAATACTATCAAATGATATACAAACATTTGTATTTAATCATTTAGAAATAGAACACTACTTTAATGAATTTATTAAAAGACTAAAACAATATAATGATGGAAAAGATGCCAATCTCTAATGTACAATGGATAGACAGAAATGAATTATCACCAAACCTTTACAATCCAAACAAGGTAGCACCACCTGAAATGTCTTTACTTAAACAGAGTATTATGCAGGATGGTTGGCTATTCCCTATCATAGTATTTGATAAGTCAATACACATAGAGGGATTAACAGATAATAGTAAGTTTGATAAGTACACAATCATAGATGGCTTTCATAGATTTACTATCAGTGGAGACAAAGAGATATTTAAAAAGACAGATGGCAAAGTACCTGTTGTAGTTCTTAATCCTGAAAATCCATTAGCAACTACAGTCAGGATGAACAGAGCAAAGGGAACTCATGCAGTTTTAAAGATGGGAGATATAGTTAAGAACCAAATAGATAATGGTAAGCCAATCAGTGAGATAATGAAAGACTTCGGCATGGAGAAAGAAGAGGTAGTTAGATTAGCAAACAGAATGGGGATTCATAAGACTGAAATCATAATAGATACAGATTGGTCAAATAGTTGGATTCCACAATAACAGAACAATAACAGAATAAAAATGAGCAAAGAACATTTAATTCCATATGTAAAAGGGCAGTCAGGCAATCCGAATGGCAGACCTAGAAAATATGTAACTGCACTAAAGGAGCAGGGATATAAGCTATCTGAAATAAACGATACAATTCAGGTAATGATGTCAATGAATATAGAAGAACTAAAAGAGGTTTGGGATAATCCAAAGACAACAGTACTAGAGAAGACAATCGCAGGTGCAATGCGTAAGAGCATTAAGAATGGCAGCCTTTATTCTTTAGATACATTACTCACTAGAGTATATGGTAAACCAAAGGAACAGGCTAACATAGATATTACAAGTGATAATACAATAACAGTTAAGTTCTTGCCATATGGAAATAATATTACCCCAACCACATAGCACTCAATTACCTATACTAGAATCAAATAGTAGGTTTATTGTTTTGATGTGTGGCAGAAGATGGGGTAAGTCATTAGTATCACAGGTCATATCTATCACAGAAGCATTACGAGGTAAGTCGGTTGCATATGTAACACCTACATATTTATTATCTAAAGTGTTCTTTAATGAACTATGTAAGCTATTGCCTGAAAGTCAGTACACTGCAAACAAGTCTGATTTAATACTAAATTTTAGAACAGGTGGAATGATTAGATTCTTTACAGGAACTAGATTAGATTCATTCAGGGGATTAAAGTTTCATAAAGTAATCATAGATGAAGCATCATTCATACCTGACCTAGAACAGGGATGGCTTAATTCTATAAGACCAACACTAACAGATTATCAGGGAGGGGCAATCTTTCTTTCTACTCCAAAGGGTACAAACTATTTTTATAGTCTATTTATGAAAGGTGGTGAGCAAGATTGGGAGAGTTTTAAATTCACCACATACGACAACCCTACAATACCTGCAAGTGAAATAGATGCAGCTAAGTTTCAATTACCCCATTCCGTATTTGAACAGGAATACATGGCTAATCCTGCAGAGAATAGCGCAAATCCTTTTGGTAGTGAATTCATAAAGAAATGTATTTCACCTATGAGTGGTGATATACCTATTTGCTTTGGGATAGATATTGCAAAGTCAGTGGATTGGACAGTTATAATAGGACTAGATAGATTAGGTCAGGTCTGTTACTTTGATAGGTTTCAGATGGATTGGCATAATACAAAGGAGAATATAAAGAGATTACCGAAGGCACATACTTTAATAGATAGCACAGGGGTTGGAGACCCTGTACTTGAGGACTTGCAGCGCAGTGGGATGCAAATAGAAGGGCTTAGATTTACGAGCAGTAGTAAGCAGCAACTAATGGAAGGGCTATCTTCAGCCATCCAACAGAAGCTAATCAGGTATCCTGATGGAGTAATAGTAGATGAGTTAAATATCTTTGAATATATCTTCACGAGTACAGGGGTACGCTATTCAGCACCTTCAGGCTTCCATGATGATTGCGTAATGGCTCTTGCGTTGGCTTGGAGCAACTTTAATTCAAAACGAGGCACAGGTAGGTATTCTATGGTTTAATGGCTAGAATCGCCTAATTTAGGGCATTAAGGGGTATTTTGACCCATGCAGGGGTATTTCAGGGCATTTTTACCGCTTATCCCTGATTTTTACCGTTTATCATATAGTGTAAAAAATGTTTGGATTGTGTGTATATCTGCCATTATATTTGCTCTATCAAACAAAAACAAACACTATGAAAGCAAATTTTGAAAATTTAGAAAAATTAGAACAAAAAGCACAAAAGTCTTTTAATAATTGTACTAACCTTTATAATTGGTATGATACAATAGGTGGAAATTATAGAAACAAATGGAACAAAATGATGTTAGAATTAAGAGGATGGGATGAAGTTAATACAAATAAAGAAACAAAAGCAGAATGGTTTAACTACTGCGAAAAAAGAGGAAGTGTATATAATTATAATTTTGGAGATATATTAGCATAAATAAATTAACAAACCAAAAAAACAAACATTATGGGAACGAGAAGCACTTACAGAATCATTGAGCAATTCAAACAGAAAGACTCAATAACAAGCAATGAGATTGTATTAATCTATTGCCAATACGATGGATACCCTGAAGGACATCCATTAGAAACAGCAGAATGGCTATCTAAAGGATATGTAGTTAATGGCTTAGGTCTTAAAGATGATACATTAGTATTTAATGGAGCAGGATGTTTAGCAGCTCAATTAATTGCTAAGATGAAGGATGGAGCAGGTAATGTTTATGTATATGGTATGAATAGCAGAAGTAAATGTTCTGAAGACTATTTATACGATATTATAATCAAATCAGATAGAACTATTGAATATGTAGCCTATCACAATGACCATTGTCAAACAGAATTTTTTAGAGGCACTCCTAAGGAATTTACAGAAAGTTTTGTTAACTTACAAGAAGCATAATACTAATTTAAAAAAGCAGGGGTGCGACTGATTAACGCACAAAATTAAAACCAAACATTATGAACCTAGAATTAAACTACGCAGAAACAAGTGTTCTATTAGATGCAATCTATGTAAGACTAAAGCAAATAGATAGATTAATAGAAAGTTTTGATGACCCTGTCTTAATCAAAATATACAGAAAGGAAGAAGAAAAGTTAATGAATTTAAGAACTAAACTACAAACACTATGAAACAAAGACAACACAATATAGAAGCAGCCATTATAATAGTGGTAGTGTTCCTAATCACTGCATACCTAGAAAATATTTAACTTACTATCCCTGCTTAATCAAAAATTAATAATCGTGGTGGGTTATCCTAATGGGGCAGGGATATTTTAAAACTTAAACAAATGAAAGAAACATTAGGAATGTTAAAATTCTTCTTTATATCTGTACCATTATTTTGTATAGTCTATTTAATTGCCTTATCTTTATACAAAATCAAAGACCTATGTGGGAAAAAATAAGCGTATGGCAATACCAACAGATTTATACTGCTCTCAATTCTAAAGAGAAGGATGCAACAGATTTAGATTTAGAGGTTAAATTGGTAGGCATAGTCAATAATATGACTGAAATGCAAATAGATAGTCTTCCTTTGAATGAATACAAAGAGTTGAGTAAAACCATAGCTTTCTTAAATGAGCCGATACAAGGCACTCCTAAGAAGCATATAGCCATATCTCGGAGTAGAAGGTACAGGATAAACTACGACATTAGCAAGATGCCATTCGCTAGGTACATAGAGAGCAAGGTATTTAGTGAGGATTTATACGGAAACCTGCACAAGTTAGCAGCGACTATGGTAATCCCACAGAAAAGAAAACTAGGCTTTTGGGTTGACCAACCTTATGATGCTAGTAAGCATCAGGACTACGCAAACGATATGCTAGAGGCTAAGTTTGTAGATGTTTATCATTCGCTTGTTTTTTTTTATCAAGTATACAGAAATTGGATAGAAGTTTCACAGGATTATATGGTGAACAGATTGAAGGAAGCAGGGATGGAGGAGGACAAAGCGAAAGAGGTGGTAGTAAGTTTATGCAGTATTATGGATGGCAATATTCAACCAAACTTATTGCCGAGTATGAAAATTGCACAGTTACAGAAGCATATAAAATGAGTACAATAGAATGTTTAAACATAATGTCTTATCTAAAAGCTAAGACAGATTTTGATAATGAACAGATTAAGAAAATAAGATAGTTTGCATAGTTTAGGTTTTGGTTTGACTACCCCTTCCCTTAAAAAAGGTGGGGGTTAGTTATTTTTAGACCTTTGTCCTATTTATTGATATGAGTATTAGCAAAGCACAGGCTTCAGCAATAGCAGATGGATTCCTTAATAAATTAGGTGAGCAACCTATGAAGGAGGGAGAATTGCCTGTTGTTGAAACTTTACTTAAATCTTTTGGTGCTGATTTTATCAAAGAGGCACAGGCTAATCTTAAACAAAACAAGTCTATTGCATCAGGTGCTATTAATGATATTCGTATGCAATTCACTAAATTTGCTACAAGTTACACAATATCATTAGGTTATCCTAAAACTGAACCTGCTTCTAAATATTGGGATTTTATAAACAAAGGAGTAAAAGGAACTAAAAATACTAAAGCAGATAGTAAGACACCTTATAAATTCAATCCTGCTAAAAAGAGTATTCCTATTTCTGCAGCACAAGGATGGTTAGGTTATAATAAATTAAAGGTAGTATCTGTAAAACCTTATAGGAAACTAGGAGTAGAAGCTAAGGCAATAGACAGTAAGAAGTCATTAGCATACTTAGTTGCTAGGTCTATTCATAGAAAAGGTATTAGGTCAACACATTACTTTGATGATGCTGCAAAGGAAACATTTGGTAAAAACTTCTATGAAATAATGGAAGCAGCATTAGGAAAAGATATAGAGATTAAAATAAAACAAATAGGTAAAGAATTAAAAAATGGCAATAACAGTACAAAGTAGTCCTGCTCCTTATTCAAGTATGCACGATGACTTATGGTTCGTTTCAAGTTCAACTAATATAAATCAAACTACATTTAAGTTTGTGTATGATATTTATGTAAGTGGTGCATTGGTAAATAGAGTAAAGGTATTCCCTAATCCAAGTGCAGAAGGTTCTTATGGAGTTTATAACGCTTCCCCTGTAGTTAGGTCTTATGTAACTAATTATTTTGAGCCTTCAGGTACAAGCATATTGGTAGCATCAAATGATAAAGTTAAAGTAGATTATACATATAGTATTGGTGAGGAATATGTTAGTGGAGGTGCAACAATATCTAATACTAATTTAGCATCAGGTGCTTTATCTGCTTATAACTTTTATCAACCATTATTTACTGATATATTAAGTGCTAAAAATAATAGTCCAATAACATTGTCTACCTATTATAATAATCAATTGACAAGTAATTTTACAGACAATTGGCTAACAGAAAGAGATGTAGATAATATTAATGTAGAATATGGAGATAAATTCTATGCTACATATTTAAAAGTTTCAGCAGGTACTTATTCATTTTGGACAGATGTAGTTAATCAAGCAGGTACAGTTACAGATACTGCAAGTGGTAATATAACATTAACAGGGCAAATGAACTTATTTAATTTGAGTGCTGCAAGTATTAATGTTTGGGCAGGTAGAACTTTAATTAGTTCTACTGCTTATGGGTATAAATGTTATTTAAAACTAGCAGGGGTATCTTCAAGAAAATTATCTATTACCCAAAAAGAATATGTAAAGTTTAGACAATACAATCTTCATTTCCTTAATCGTTTAGGTGGTTGGGACACAATGGGATTTTATTTAGCAAACAAACGAAGTACTCAACTAAATACTACAAGTTATAGAAAACCATCATATAGACTAACAGGTACTTCTATGTCTAATGTTGATGTTTATAATAGATATAATGAAAGTTCAACTAAATATGTAGTTCAACATACTGACAAATATCATTTAACAAGTGATTGGGTTACTGAACAAGATTATGATTGGCTTTCACAATTGGTAGCAAGTCCAAATGTTTATATGGAAGTACAAGGTGGTTATTTCCCTGTTACCATTACAACATCAAATGTTGATTATAAATTAGTAGCTTCAGATAAATTATTTAACTTTGAAATAGATATTGAAGTAAGTAAATATACAAATAGCCAATTTAGATAATGATTAGTACAGAAATATATATAGAAGATAACGCATTAGATTTATCAGAAGATATAAGTACAGAGTTTACTTATGTCATAGATGACATAACTAAATTTGGAACTAAAGATACTTCTTTTTCTAAAACTATAAACATAGCAGGTTCAGCTACTAATAATAAAATCTTTGGCTTTGTTTTTGATTTAGGTAATTCAAACAATTATGACCCTACTGCAGCAAATGTCAATTTTAATTTTAATGCTTCAAAGACAGCTAAGTGTAAGATTTTTATTAATAAAGTACAGATTTTTAAAGGTATATTACGAATACTTGAAATAAATGTAAACAATGGTAAGATAGAATATCAATGTTCAGTATTTGGTGAGTTAGGTGGTTTTATATCTGCATTGGGAAATAATAGGTTAGAAGATTTAAATTTTAATGCTTATAATCATTCATTTACATATTCTAATGTAACTGCTAGTTGGGAAGCAACAGGTA
>Ga0214919_10001762_pt1 | contig 34923 bp, 30 predicted proteins | sample LL1503_MetaG_FD_177994 | JGI IMG/M metagenome (GOLD analysis project Ga0214919, IMG submission 177994) | Freshwater microbial communities from Lake Lanier, Atlanta, Georgia, United States - LL-1503 | ecosystem: Environmental > Aquatic > Freshwater > Lake | place: USA: Georgia | collected...
AAGTAGAAAGGCCTTTTTTTACTACCGTGACGTTGTAGTCTCATTTTTACTGCCATGTTAAATAGAAATTTATAGGCGTTATTAAATAGGGTTAACCGGCTGCAAAGATAGTCAAAACCACTGAATAAACAAAGGAAAAAGAGGTCTAAAACCTATTAACATATGATTATCAATTACTTATGTTAAAATTAGCGTCTCAAACCAGGCATTTTACCTGCCATTCCCCCCGATGACATCTGCTTCATCATCTGCTTCATTTGGTCAAACTGCTTAATAAAAGCATTGATTTCTCCGATATCCTTTCCTGCCCCTTTCGCAATTCTTTGCTTACGACTTTGAGAAAGTAAATCTGGATTTCTTCTTTCTAAAACGGTCATCGATTGAATGATGGCTTCCACACCTTTAAAGGCATCGTCTTTAATGTCTACATCTTTTAAGCTTTTGCCCATGCCAGGTATCATACCCATTAAATCTTTTAGATTACCCATCTTTTTGATCTGCTGTATCTGCGTCAAGAAATCTTCAAAATCAAATTGATTTTTTCGAATTCTTTTTTCTAATTTTTTTGCTTCGGCTTCATCAAATTGTGATTGCGCTTTTTCAACCAAGGAAGTAATATCTCCCATGCCTAAAATTCTTTGCGCCATTCTTTCTGGATGAAAAACAGTAAGGGTATCTAATTTTTCACCACTGCTCATAAACTTGATTGGTTTATTCACGGTGTATTTAATAGACAAAGCGGCACCCCCTCTAGTATCACCATCTAACTTGGTTAATACTACGCCGGTAAAATCTAAACGCTCATTAAAAACTTTGGCGGTATTCACTGCATCCTGCCCTGTCATTGAGTCTACAACGAATAATATTTCTTGTGGTTGAATTTCATTTTTAATAGCAGCCACTTCATTCATCATTACTTCATCCACCGCTAAACGACCCGCCGTATCAATAATAATTACATTTTTATTATTTGCTTTTGCATAAATCAATGCATTTTGCGCAATAGAGACTGCATTATTATTTTCTCTTTCTACAAAAACATCTACGCCAATTTGTTCTCCTAATAATGTTAATTGATCCATGGCTGCTGGACGGTAAATATCGGCAGCTACTAATAAGGGCGATTTTTTTTGAGCTTTTAAATAATTTGCCAACTTACCAGAAAAAGTAGTTTTACCTGAACCTTGTAAACCCGCTACTAAAATAATAGTGGGGCTTTTTGAAAGGTCCATCAAAGAAGCTTCATTACCCATTAAAGCCGTCAACTCATCTTGTACAATTTTCACCATTAATTGCCCAGGGCTAATGGCATTAATAACTTTTGCGCCAATGGCCTTTTCTTTAATACTATCTGTAAATTCTTTGGCTATTTTAAAATTGACATCGGCATCCAATAAAGCTTTTCGGATATCTTTTAGGGTATTGGCAACATTCAATTCATTTATTCTCGCCTGCCCTTTTAGGTGCTTAAACGCAGATTCTAATTTTTCACTCAAACTATTAAACATACTTACAACATTAAGGGGAGCAAAGATAAGCGATCATAATGAGTCAAGCATCATGAATTCAAAAGGTATAAAAACGTTAAAATGGACAAATTTATTTCTAGGGTATTATGTTATAATATGTTGATTTACATATATTTATACTAATTTAGACAGTACTCTATATATGTCTTGACAGTTTGTTAACTAATAAATAATAAAAAATACTTGGAACCTAACCTTTATTTAATATTATTGCATCAAACGAATCAATTTTAAGAGGAGCTAGTTATATATGAGTAAGAAACAATTATTTACACTTGAATTTCCGGTGAGATGTTCACCTAATATTTTATTTGAATTTTTATCCACCGCCTCTGGACTACAAGAATGGTTTGCAGATAAAGTAGATGAATGGGAAAATGTTTTTAGTTTTTCATGGAATGGAGGTGTGCCAGACAAAGCAGAATTATTGGACCAAGAGCCTGATAAATTTATAAAATTTAGATGGTTACATGGCGAGAAGAATGAATACTTCGAATTTAGAATTGAAAAAACAGAAATTTCAAATCAAACTATTTTAATCGTGAAAGATTTTGCTGAGAAAAACGAAGTCAAAGATCAAAGCCGACTTTGGGAATATCAGATTAAAGAACTTTTTCATCGTATAGGTAGTTAGCACCCGCATTTTGTTCAAGAAATTAGACATACTAATTCTTAAAGCCTTCATTGGCCCTTTTTTGGCAGCACTCACTATTTCAACTTTTGTGCTGACCATGCAATTCTTTTGGTTATACATTGATGACTTAGTGGGTAAAGGTTTGGACTTACTTACCATTTTACAATTAGTAGGACTTGTTTCTGTAAGCACTTTTACCACAGCACTTCCTTTAGCCTTGCTTTTTTCATCTATCATGACATTCGGGAATTTAGGAGAAAGCTTTGAACTCATAGCCATTAAGGCGGCGGGTATTCCACTTATACGCTTTATGCGTCCGCTATTTTTGTTCACGATTTTTTTAGCAGGTATTGCATTTTTATTTTCGAATAATATTATACCGGTAACGCAAATGAAGCTTACCAATTTAAAATATGAAATTATTATAGCCAAGCCTGCCATTGATTTAAAGGAAGGTATCTTTTATGATAAAATAGATGGCTATGTGATTAAATTAGGCAAGAAAGAATCGAATGATAGTGTGATGCATAACATTACCATCTTTGAAAAAAGATTTGGACTACAAGATAATTTAATCATGGCCGAGTCGGGTGTAATGCGTGTATCTAAAAATAAAAAGTTTTTAGAATTTATCATGTATAATGGATGGCGCTATCAAGAAAGAGGAGCACGCAGTACCACTAATACAGAATTCACCAGACTTTATTTCAAGGAGTACAAAAAAATATTCGATCTGAAAAGTTTTCAGATGAATAAGAGCAGCGACGTACTGTATGATCCAAAAATGTTAAGTGTAAGGCAACTTAGCAAGGCCATGGATTCTTTACAAAACAAAGACGCTTACTTTATTAAAAAGACCAATGCCGATGTAGCTTCTTATTTAAAGTTTATGAACTACAAAGACAGTAGTCAACTTTTTAATGCCAAGAAAAAGATAGCTCCCTTAAAAAGCTTTGACAAACTTATTCCCGATTCTTTAATAAGCAGTATTCAACTCACATCGGGCTATCAATTCTCTTCCATATTATATAACCTTACCGCCATTTCAGATACTTATAAGGACAATAAAAAAGCAAATTCTTTACATGGAATTGAGTGGCATCGAAAGTTTACATTATCCTTTGCCTGCTTTGTGCTTTTTTTAATAGGCGCTCCACTGGGTTCCATTATTAGAAAAGGAGGCCTTGGTACACCCTTAGTTTTAGCCATTATCTTCTTTGTCCTATTTTTCTTACTCAATAATTTTGGAGAAAAATTAGCTAAATCGGGTCAGTGGGATGTGTTCTCTGGTATGTGGATGTCTTCCATTATTTTAATACCTGTTGGCCTGTTCTTAACTTACAAGGCTATGCGTGATTCCCAGCTATTTAACCAAGAATTTTACTACCGACTTTTACAGCCAATTAAAGTAACTTTACAGAAGTACTTTAAAAAATAAAATCATGTCAAATTCAACTCAAAACAGACGTCAGTTTATTACTACTTCTGGTAAAGCAGGTATGGCCCTTGCAGCAATGCCCCTAATGGCAAAAATAAATTCTCCATCTAGTACTTTTATGGCTGCAAATGAATACGCACAACAGCCCTTAAATTATAGCTATGCGGCATTGGAACCTTTTATCGATGCCATGACTATGGAAATACATTATACAAAACATGCCGCTACTTACGCAAAAAATTTAGCAGATGCAGCGCTTGCAGAAAAACTAGATACTACACAAACAAGTCTGAAGCAATTATTAAATACTATTTCTTCCTATTCGGTAAAAATGAGAAATAATGCAGGCGGCCATTTTAATCATGAAATGTTTTGGCAGGTGATGAAACCTGCTCCTGCCAGTTTACCCACTGGTGAATTAACAGAAGCCATTAATAAAAGTTTTGGTTCATTGGAGAATTTTAAAACCGCTTTTGGCGATGCGGCTAAAACAAGATTTGGAAGCGGATGGGCTTGGTTAATAGTGAAAGCCGATAATAGTTTAGCGGTTTGCTCAACGCCTAATCAGGATAATCCGCTTATGAATATAGCGGAAACAAAGGGTACCCCTATACTTTGTTTAGATGTTTGGGAACATGCTTATTATTTAAAGTATCAAAACAAACGTCCCGACTACATCAACGCTTGGTGGAACTTAGTGAATTGGGAATTCGTTCAGAAAAATTTTGATGAAGCAAAACAGGCTTAATTCATTTCCAATTGTATCCCTTGCAAAAGTCAAAACAAAATTTAAAGATTCAGTTTTTTGTAACAAGTTTAAGTATCATCTTATTTGTACTTAAATTTATTGCTTATTTCATGACGCATTCTTTGTCTGTCTTATCAGATGCATTAGAAAGTATTGTGAATGTCTTAGCTGGTTTAATTGGACTCTATAGTTTATATGTAGCTTCTAAGCCGAAAGACAAAGACCATCCTTATGGACATGGCAAGGCCGAATTCATTTCTGCAGCTTTTGAAGGAAGTTTAATTATTACAGCTGGCTTTATAATATTATACGAATCTATTATTACCTTTTTTGAACCCAGTACCTTACATGGATTAGACAATGGTATTTGGATTTTGCTTTCCACTGCAGTACTAAATATGGCAGCAGGCCTTGGGGCAAAAGCCATTGGAAAGAAAAATAAATCTTTAGCATTAAGCTCTAGTGGCCAACACTTATTAATTGATAGCTATACTACTTTTGCAGTAGCCATTGGCATAGGCCTAGTTATCTATACTGGTTATAAAACCATTGATGCTATTATTGCTATTGGCATGGGCTTATGGATTATTTACAATGGGTATAAAATTATTAGAGAATCGCTAGCGGGTATTATGGATGAAGCCGACCTAGCCTTACTAGAAGAGGTTATTGCAGAAATAAATTTATCAAGGAATGAAAAATGGATTGACCTGCATAATTTAAGAGTTATAAAATATGGCGCTTTAATGCATATCGACTGTCACTTAACTGTGCCATGGTATTTTAATGTAAATGAAGCGCATGCTTTGGTAGATGATTTTACTGGGCTTATAAAAAATAAATTTGGAGACAGTGTGGAATTTTTTGTGCACACCGATGGCTGTATGACTTTCAGTTGTCCTATTTGCACCATTGAAGCCTGTGAAAAAAGAAAGTCGCCCTTTGAAAAAAAATTAAATTGGAATGTAGAAAATGTTTTATCAGATAGTAAACATCAATTAGCATAAAAAAAATAATTAATATTTATTTTAAATTACAGCGTATGAAAGCATGGACCGAATATCAAGAAAAAAATAAAGACCGTTTTTTAGAGGAGTTATTAGCCTTATTACGCATACCCAGTGTAAGTGCAAAAAGCGAGCACAATGGCGATATGCTAGCCTGCGCTAAAGCAGTAGAAAAATCTTTGCAAGAAGCAGGCGCGCCCATTACAAAAATTTATGAAACAGAAGGCCATCCAATAGTATACGCTGAAATTAATGTAGACCCTAAACTGCCTACAGTACTCGTATACGGCCATTATGATGTACAACCGGCAGAGCCTTTAGAGTTATGGCATAGCAGCCCTTTTGATCCTACTATTAAAGAGGGTAAAATATTTGCACGTGGCGCTTGCGATGATAAAGGACAATTTTATATGCATGTGAAAGCCTTAGAAATAATGACTAAAACGAATTCACTATGCACGAATATTAAATTTATTATTGAAGGGGAAGAAGAAATTGGTAGCCCTAACCTTGCCGCCTTTGTTAAAACACATACCGATCTATTAAAGGCCGATGTTATTTTAATTAGTGATACCGCTATGATTAGCATGGATACTCCATCTATTGATATTGGCGTGAGAGGATTAAGTTACATAGAACTAGAAATTACAGGACCGAATAGAGACTTACATAGTGGAGTATATGGAGGTGCAGTGGCCAACCCTATTACTATTTTATCTAAAATGATTGCTTCTTGTCATGATGAAAATAATCATATTACCATACCAGGCTTTTATGATGATGTAATTGTATCCACCGATGCAGAAAGAAAAAAAATGGCAGAAGCGCCCTTTGATGAAAATGAATTCAAAGCCGACTTAGGTATTCAAAACGTATGGGGTGAAAAAGGATACAGTACCAATGAAAGAACGGGTATACGTCCTACTTTAGAAGTAAATGGAATTTGGGGCGGGTACACTGGAGAAGGTGCTAAAACAGTATTGCCTTCTAAGGCTTTTGCAAAAATATCTTGCCGTTTAGTACCTAATCAATCGGCTGAAAAAATAACTGCCATGGTACTTGCGCACTTTAAAAAAATTGCACCTGCCAATATCACCGTAAATGCTTTTGAACATCATGGAGGCGAGCCTTATATCACCCCTATTGATTCTCACGAATACAAAAGTGCCGCTAAAGCCATTGCTACCACTTTTGGTAAAGAACCTATACCTGTGCGTGGTGGTGGAAGTATTCCTATTTGTTCTTTGTTTGAAAAAGAATTAGGCGTTAAAATTGTATTTATGGGCTTTGGATTGGATAGTGATAATTTACATAGCCCGAATGAAAAATATGATATTGTAAATTTTTACAAAGGCATTGAAACCATTCCTTACTTCCATCAATTTTTTGCAGAAAAACAAGCCTAAGCATGAAAGTTGCTGTAGATATAATTAAAACTGAAAAGAAAAAAGTACGCTTAGATAAGTACTTGTGGTCTATTCGTATTTTTAAAACAAGATCTCAGGCTACTGAAGCCATTGATAAAGGCCGTGTTAAAATAAAAGGAGAGCCAGTAAAAGCATCACGAAATGTTGTTGTTGGGGATGAATACGAAGCAAGAACAGAGCATAAAAACTGGGTGATAAGAGTAAGCCAAGTATTAGAAGGAAGATTGGCTTACGCAGAAGCCATCAAATATTATGAAGACCTTACCCCTGTTGAAGAATTAGAACGCGTGCGACAAGTGGCGGCTACTTTTCAAACCGGTAAGCGTTTGAGTAAAATAGGAAGACCTACTAAAAAAGACAGACGCGATTTAGGAGAATTATTAGATTAAAAAAAGTCCATCGGTTTCTTTTATCTTTACAATATGACCATTGAAATTTTAACAGTACTGCCAGAACTTTTAGCAAGTCCCTTTGAACATAGTATGATGAAAAGGGCGCAGGAGAAAGGTTTGCTCCATATAAAATTGCATAACCTGAGAGACTGGGCTATTAATAAACATGGGCAGGTGGACGACTATCAATATGGAGGAGGTGCTGGTATGGTAATGGTTTGTGAACCTTTAGCCAACGCTATTGACCAATTACAAGAAGCCGGAAACTTTGATGAAATTATTTTTATGACACCCGACGGCGAGCGTTTTAATCAAAAACAAGCCAACACACTTTCCTTAAAAAATAGAATTTTAATTATCTGCGGACATTATAAAGGTATTGATCAAAGAATTCGAGATTTATATGTCACTAAAGAAATATCCATAGGCGACTATGTTTTAAGTGGCGGGGAACTAGCAGCCGCTGTGGTAGTAGATGCCATTGGAAGACTTATTCCAGGTGTATTAAACGATGAAACTTCTGCCTTAACCGATTCTTTTCAAGATAATTTATTGGCCCCACCTGTTTACTCAAGACCTGCTGAATTTAGAGGTTTGAATGTGCCCCCCATTTTACTTACGGGCGACCCTAAAAAAGTAGATCAGTGGAGGCAGGAACAGGCCATTTTACGTACAAAACAGCGCCGACCCGACTTATTGGACGAGTAGTAGCCCGTTTATCCTTTTTTTTATTGATTTCTTTCAACTTATTAAGGCTGTTTTAAATACATGTTAGATATTTGCACCCTAATGAAATACCCAAAGCAAAGCCTTCTTTTACTTGTACAATCATACAGAAAATTTGCTTTTGTTTTAGCACTATTATTTTTGGGAAACTTTGCGCATGCTCAAAATATTTCAGATTTTCAAAAAAGCTTTCAACTACATATACAACCCACCTCGGCTAAAATTAAAATTGATGGCATTTTAGATGAGCCTGTTTGGGCCACTACTGAAGTAGCAAAGGATTTTAAGAAAAAATTTCCCAATGATATTGGAGAAGCTAAACGTCAAACAGAAGTAAGATTGACTTACGATAATGAAAATATTTATTTTGGATTTAAAGTCTATGATAGTGGTAATGCTGTTATAAGAGGTTTAAAAAGAGATATTGGTAATGAAGGAAATGATGCTGTGGGTATAATGCTTGACCCTTTAAATAAAAAAACCAACGGTTTTTATTTTTTATTGAGCGCCTTAAATGTCCAATCAGAAGATCAACTAAGTTTAAGTTTTCAAGAAAAGCCTAGTTGGAGTTGGGATACCAAATGGTTTTCTGCCACCAAGGATTATGGCACTTATTGGATTGCTGAGATAATGATACCGCTGAAATCTATCAGGTATGATCCCAAACAATTACAATGGGGTATTAATTTTTTAAGGGCCGATGCAAAAAATAATGAGTATAGCACTTGGACAAGAGTGCCTCCTATTTTTAAAGCATATGATATTGGTTATTTAGGCTTATTGAACTGGCCCGCAGCTACACCTAGTTCAAAAAATAATATTATTTTTCTGCCTTTTATATCAGGTGCTAGTGGTGAAGATCAAGAAAATGGAAAGTCTCTGAACACTAATGCTACCGGTGGTTTTGATGCCAAAGTAGCATTAAACGCTTCTCTAAATTTAGACTTAACAGTAAACCCCGACTTCTCTCAAGTAGAAGTAGACCAACAAGTAACCAATCTTACCAGGTTCGATATTTTTCTTCCAGAAAAACGCGGATTTTTTCTAGAGAATTCAGATTTATTTTCAGATTTTGGTATGCCCTTTATACGACCTTTTTATTCTAGAACTATTGGACTAGATAAAGACGGTAATAAAATTCCTATTTTATTCGGAGCAAGAATGTCTGGAAATTTAGACCCAGCTACCCGTATTGGTATGATGAATATGCAAACCGGCAAACAAGGTAACTACGCTGCCGAGAATTTCACTGCCTTTACTTTGCAAAGAAGTGTATTGAAGCGTTCTATTATTAAAACTTATTTTTTAAATAGAGAAAATTTTATTTCTGAAGCAGATGCTAAAAAAAATCCATTAGATAAATATGGCAGAAATGCAGGCGTAACTTTTGAATACTCAAATACAACAGGTACACTTAGAACTTGGACCGACCTACATAAATCTATTAAGTCAGGCATTAATGATGATGATATTTATGCAAGTACTGGTTTTTCGACAAATTCAAGAAAGTGGTCTTATATAAGTCTTATTGGTAGCCTTGGTAAAAATTATTATACCGACATGGGTTTTGTACAAGGTATTGATAATTATGACGCCATAAGAGATACGACTATTCGAGTGGGTTTTAAAAACTTATTCAATTCATTGAGCTATAAATTATTTCCTGAAAACGGGTCCATCGGTAAAATGGTTTTGAAAATTGAAAATTTCACAACCCTTCATCCCGATAATTCTATTAACCAAGCCGATACCAAATTAGGATCCGATTTTCAATTCAAAAAATCTTCGAATTTTACACTTGATCTTACTAATACTGTTGTTAATTTATTATACCCTATCTCATTTACAGACGGCGTGCCCTTACCAGCTGGGCGCTATGTCTATAATCAAATTGTAATGAAATACATGTCCGATATGAGAAAGACTTTTGGAATAGAAACTATGATGAATATTGGACAGTTTTATAATGGGGAAGTAAAAGGAATTGCCATGGGTATTACTTACAGAAGCCAACCCCATTTTAAATTATTATTAAGCGCTCAATTTAACAATATCGTATTTCCAAATCCCTATGGTAGCACTAATTTAGTACTGCTACAACCTAGGGTAGAATGGAACTTTAATACTAAATTATTCTGGACCACTTTTGTACAATACAATACACAGAGTAATAACTTCAATATTAATAGTCGCTTACAATACAGGTTCAAGCCTATGAGCGATTTCTTCTTAGTATACACCGATAACTACTTTACCGACCCTCTATTTAAAAATAAAAACAGGGCCCTTATATTTAAATTCAGCTATTGGTTTAACCTTTAATAGCTCCGTTCAACTATTTTCTTCAAAAAAACAGGCAAGTTCTTAAGATTTCTTAATTACATAAAGGATATTTGCACCCTAATGAAATATCCAAAATTGAGCCACCCTTTTTTAATTAAATCATACAGAAAGCTTTCTTTGCTTTTAGCATTGGTAATTATTGGCTACTGCTGTCAAGCTCAAAATATTTCAGAGTTTCAAAAAGAATTTCAGGTAAATATTCAACCCACCACCAGCCAAATTGTATTGGATGGAATTTTAAATGAACCTGTTTGGAAAACAGCAGTACTGGCCAAGAATTTTATAAAAAAATATCCCAATAATATAGGAGACCCAAAGCAGCAGACAGAAGTACTAATGACCTATGATGATAAAAATATTTACTTCGCTTTTAAAGTATATGCCAAAGACGAACAAATTATTAAAAGTTTAAAAAGAGATGTGGGTTATGAAGGTTCTGATGGTATTGCTATTTTATTGGACCCAGCTGGTCAAAAAACAAATGGTTATATTTTCACGCTGACTGCTAAAAATGTTCAATCAGAAGATGAACTCACCACCAATACCGAAGAAAAGCTTTCTTGGAGCTGGGACACCAAATGGAATTCTGCAACTAAAATGTATGCAGGTTATTGGATTGGAGAAATTGCTATTCCTTTAAAATCTTTGAGGTATAATAACAAGCAACAATTTTGGGGCATTAATTTTTTAAGAGCCGATTTGCAGAGCAATGAATATAGTTGTTGGACTAGGGTACCGCCTATTTTTAAATCCTATGATTTAGGCTATATGGGTATTTTGAATTGGCCTACGGCCCCTCCTAAGTCAAGCCTAAACAAAATATTACTACCCTACATCACTGGAAATTCAACCACAGATGATGAAAATAAAAAATCGCTTCAAAATAAAGGCAATATTGGCTTTGATGCAAAAATGACTTTGAGTTCTTCTTTAAATTTAGATGTAACTATCAACCCCGATTTCTCGCAAGTGGAAGTGGATCAACAAGTAACCAACCTAACACGTTTCAATATTTTTTTACCAGAAAAAAGAGCCTTTTTTTTAGAGAATGGCGACTTATTTTCAAACTTAGGTAACTACTTTATTAGTCCATTTTATTCTAGAACCATTGGTCTTGACAAACAGGGCAATGCCATTCCAATTTTACTAGGCGCAAGGCTTTCTGGCAACTTAAACTCAAGTACCAGAATTGGAATGATGAATATGCAAACTGGCGCTAAAGGCAGTTATTCACCAGAAAATTTTTCAGCATTCACCATTCAAAAAAGATTTTGGCAAAGATCTTTATTCAAAACTTATTTTTTAAATAGAGAGAATTTTATTTCTGCTGCAGAAATTAAAAAAAATCCAATGGATCAATATGGAAGAAATGCTGGTATGAGTTTAACCTTAGCCAATAATGAGGGTACCAAAAAAGCAGATTTTAGTTTTCATCAATCTATCAAGCCTACCATTAATAATAAGGATGCGTTTTATGAAGCTTCTTTTTCCAGGACCATTAACAACTGGCGTTTATTTGGACAAGCAGGCAACGTAGGGAAAAATTATTATACCGATATGGGCTATGTCCAAAGAATTGATAATTACGATGCCTTAAGAGATACGACCATACGAGTAGGATACAAAGATGTTTACGCCAATATAACCAAAAGAATATTTATAAATAATGGGAAAATTGGCAGAATAGAATTTTCACTTGAAAACTTCATCGTATTCAATGCAGATAATAGCTTTAGTGAACATGAGACCGGCTTAGATATAAAAACAGAGTACAGAAATAGTTCAGGTTTGTCATTAAAGTTCACCAATTCAAATCTTAATTTATTATACCCGACCAAACCTGGTGATGGCATCCCCCTTCCTTCAGGAACTTATAAATACGGTCAATTCAATTTGATGTATTATTCTGATATGCGTAAAATGTTTAGCTGGAATACCATGATAACCTTAGGACAATACTACAATGGAAATATTACAGGACTTGGAGCAGGTATCATATGGAGAAATCAACCCCATTTAAGTTTTGCATTGAACGCAGAAATAGATAAAATCCATCTGCCTAAAATTTATGGAAACAACAATTTAATTTTAATTGCTCCTAAATTAGAATACAACTTTAATACGAAATTGTTCTGGACCACCTTTGTACAATTTAATACACAAACTAATAATTTCAACATCAATAGCCGTTTGCAATACAGATACAAACCTATGAGCGATTTCTTCTTAGTATATACCGACAACTACTACACCGACCCTATGCTTAAAAATAAAAACAGGGCGCTTATCTTTAAGTTCAATTATTGGTTTAATTTGTGATAGCAAATTAAACGTATGGGTAATTCCTTCTCTATTTCTGGTCAATATGTAGATATTCTTAAAAAGCATATTTACCCCGCTAATATTAGCGTGAAAAATGGAATCATTGAGTCCATTGAATATACTATTGAAGCCCCCATGCAGTATTTAATGCCTGGCTTTATTGACGCCCATGTGCATATTGAAAGTAGTATGCTTATTCCAAGCTCATTTGCTCGTTTAGCCGTAACACATGGCACCATTGGAACCATTAGTGACCCACATGAAATTGCCAATGTATGCGGTATGGAAGGGGTGCAGTATATGATTGACAATGGCAAAAAAGTTCCTTTTCATTTTTTCTTTGGGGCGCCTAGCTGTGTGCCTGCCACTGTTTTTGAAACAGCAGGTGCTACTATTAATAGTAAGGATGTGGCTAGTTTATTAGCCAACCCCGATATTTATTATTTAAGTGAGATGATGAATTTCCCTGGCGTCTTAAGTAAAGACGATGAAGTAATGAAAAAAATTGCCTCAGCACACAAATTAGGCAAACCTGTGGATGGACATGCTCCTGGACTAAGAGGGGATGATGCTAAAAAATATATAGAAGCAGGAATTAGTACCGATCACGAATGTTTCACGATAGAAGAAGCTTTGGATAAATTAGAACATGGGATGAAAATTTTAATTCGAGAAGGTAGTGCTGCTAAAAATTTTGAAGCCTTGTATGAATTAATTGAGGACCACCCTTCCATGATTATGCTTTGTAGTGATGATAAACACCCTGATAGTTTAGTAGAAGGGCATATAAATAGCTTATGCGCACGCACAGTAGCAAAGGGTATTGACCCCTTACTTGTTTTAAGGGCTGCCTGCATAAATCCTGTGGACCATTATAAATTACCTACAGGCAAAATGCAAATAGGTGATGCTGCTAATTTTATTGTGGTGGAAGATCTTATTTCTTTTAAAGTAAATCAAACTTATATTAAGGGAGAATTAGTGGCAGAAAATGGAAAATCTTTTATTGAAGCAGTGAGTGAAAAAGCTATTAACAAATTTGATGCAGCAAGTATTGAAGAAAATAATATTCAAATTAGCTTAGATGAATATCCACAGCAAGAAGGAAAGATGGCTGTTATTGAAGCCATCGATGGACAACTTATCACTCATAAATTATGGTTAAGTCCAAAGCTAGAAGCAGGTAAAATTGTATCTGATACCGAATCGGATGTTTTAAAAATGGTGGTCTATAATAGGTATTTTGCTGCTCCCCCTAAAATGGCCTTTATAAAAAATTTCGGTTTTGAAAATGGAGCCATCGCCTCTACAGTAGCACACGATAGTCATAATATTATAGCCGTGGGTGTATCTGATGCCGATATTGTAAAAGCCATCAACCTTGTCATAAAAGAGCAAGGTGGAATTAGTTGTGTAAATGGCAATGAAACTAAAGTAATGGGGCTGCCTGTGGCAGGACTTATGAGCTTAGAAGATTCTTATAAAGTGGCTGCAGAATATACAGCCTTAGACATCATGGCAAAAAGTTTGGGATCTAGTCTGTGCTCGCCTTTCATGACACTTAGCTTTATGGCTTTATTAGTTATTCCACATCTTAAATTGAGCGATAAAGGCCTTTTTGATGGGGATAGTTTTAAAATATTTTAAAATAGGAAGGAAGAAACTTAGATTTGAAAAAAAATAAAAGCCATGGTACATCATTTAAGCGAGAAACATAGTTTAATGAGCAATTGGATTGCTGAATTAAGAGATGTAACTGTTCAAAATGACAGAATGCGTTTTAGAAGAAACTTAGAACGAATTGGCGAAGTAGCTGCTTATGAAATGAGTAAGCTAATGCCTTCCAAAATACAGGCTACAAAAACTCCATTAGGTATTCATGAATCAAAAGTATTAGTAGAACAACCCGTACTCGCTACTATATTAAGAGCTGGACTACCCTTGCACCAAGGCATGTTGAATTATTTTGATAAAGCCGATAATGCTTTTATTTCTGCCTACCGTAAACACCATAACAATGGGAGTTTTGAAATAAGTATTGAATACTTAAGCTGCCCCGATTTGAATAATAGAATGTTAATTGTTTCAGACCCTATGCTGGCCACAGGTGCATCTTTAATACAAACCATTCATGCACTTACTAAAATATATAAACCCAAGGAAATACATATTGTAGTAGCTATTGCAAGTAAAGAAGGTATTGAGAAGGTCCAAGCCGCACTAGGAAAAGACATCCCTATTTGGTGTGGTGATATTGACGAGACCCTGAATGATAAAAGCTATATCATTCCTGGCTTAGGCGACGCGGGCGATCTTGCCTTTGGCACTAAAATGCAATCCTAATGCCTTCTAGATTAAGACTAGTTCGTATCTTTAGCAAAACTACCAGTTGCTTAAAGAACTCATTCTAGCCATTCGTGCCTATTTTACTGCACACCGCTTTATTCTTCAACATAAGTTGTGGAAGTGGATGATCCTACCAGGTATTATCTATGCTTATTTATTTTTAGTAGGGATGAACTATTTTAGTCAGTCTTCTAGTTTTTTTATTGAAGCGATTATTTTAAGAACAGGATTGAAGTCTTGGGTAGATAACTTAAGTAGTGATTTAATTGGCTTTTTTATCACCATGGGAAGTTTCTGGTTATGGTTTACCTTGCTCTTGTTTTATTTCGCCTTATTCAAATATTTATTTTTGTTTTTATTTGCTCCTTACTTCTCTTATTTCCATTTACGCATCGAAGCTATTAATAAAAATGAAGTCTTTATATTTAATAGAAGAGCCTATCAAAAATTAGTACTTAGGGCATGGTTATTGAATGTCACTAATTTATTATGGCAGACAGTCTACCTCATTCCCATAGTCATCATTTGTACCTTGCCTATTGTAGGTTGGTTCACTCCTTTTTTCACTATTATATTAGAATGTTATTTCTTTGGTTATGCTATGCTTGACTATGGACTGGCTACAGAAAAACAAAACAAAGTTGCAACGGCCAGCTATGTCAATAACCATAAGGGTTTGCCCATTGGTAATGGACTATTATTTTATATGATGCACCTCTTACCTATTATAGGTTGGATTACTGCCCCCTTTTATTCACTTATTGCAGCACAATTAAACACACAAGAACTTAAAGACAAAGCATAATGAGCCAAGGAAAAGTTTTTTTACTACCCATGATTTTACATGAAGAAGGCTGGGAAGCCTTGCCCAAAGATGTCGTAAAATGGATTGAGGGGTGCGATGCCTTTTTTGTGGAAGAAGAAAAAACAGCAAGGCGCTTTTTTAAAAAGTTATGGAAAGAAATGGTGATTGATAATTATAGTTGGTATCCTATTCACAAAGTGGAAACCGAACAAATTAAGGCCTTTAAGGATTTACTCAAGCAAGGTAAAAATATTGGTATTATTTCTGAGGCTGGCTGTGCTGGCATTGCCGATCCCGGACAAATACTAGTTGCCGCTGCTCAAGAGATGGGCGTTTCCATTAAACCTTATACGGGGCCATCTTCTATTCTGCTTTCCTTAATGGCCAGTGGTATGAATGGCAACTTGTTTCAGTTTCATGGCTATTTACCTATTGATGTAACAGAAAGAAAGAAAAAAATTCAAGCATTAGAAGCCGATGCCATTCAAAGAAATTGCACACAGTTATTTATAGAAACCCCCTATCGTAATAATCAACTATTAGAAACTATTTTAAATACTTGCAAGCCCCAAACAAAATTATGTATTGGGGTGGATATTACAGGACCTACTGAATCTATTGTTACCGCTACCATGGCGCAGTGGAAAACAAAATTGCCAGAGCTTCATAAAAAATTAGTTATTTTTTTGATTGGCGCCTAGCCAAGTAATAGTTCTAAGAATTTACAAAAACCGTATTTACCGCATCAAAAGAATTGAAAAAATGAGCTAGTATGCTGCATGGAAAAATCTTCTCAGCATTTCAGAGCTGCTCATCCCCTAGTATTTATAGCAAGCCTCTTATTAGCAGGCCTTGTTTTTGCAAAGCTATTTGTACAAGAGCTAATCCTACTAAGTATTAGCGAGGCTAGTTATTTATTAATATTATCACTTATTTTTTTACAATTCATTATTAGTCGCTCTAGTATTCGCCCCCTTATTAATTCTACTACTATTGCTGCTAGTACCCATGCCAGAATTATAGAAGGCATCGCCATATACCTTATACTTTTTAGCTGGGGTATTTTACTATTTTTTATAACTAGTGATAAAAATACATTTCAAATACCTTATCCCGAAAAATTCATTGTCTTTTGTAGAAATGCAGTCATTCATAAATTAAATGCTACTATAAATTCCACTGAAGCCAATGTATTTGCACAATCCTTATTATTGGGTGTCAAGACCAACGCTAATAAAGAATTAATAAATGCCTACAGACAACTAGGCATTATTCATATAATAGCTATTAGCGGCATGCATCTTGAAATTATATTTAAAAATATTATACGCATCACTCTTTGGCTGCCCCGCAATAAATTTTTTACCCTAATAGAACTTATTATGGTACTAAGCTGCGTATGGACCTATACCCTCATGGCTTTCGCAAGCCCATCCATATTAAGAGCTGCGGTATTTTTTAGTATCTACTACATAGGCAAATTTTTAGGGGCCAGTTCATATACTTTAAATGTAGTGGCAGGAGGTATTTTAATTTTATTATTATTTGATATAAAAAATCTAGAGAACATAGGCTTGCAATTATCTTATGCTGCCATAATGGGTATTCATTTATTAGTTCCTTTATTTAATAAAATGATACCCATGGATAACCCTATTTTTATTTTTTTATGGAATAATGTATGTATTAGTATAGCGGCACAATTAACCACCCTGCCTATTTTACTTTATTATTTTCACCAACTAGCTTCCTTAGTACTCATTAGTAATTTTATCATGGTACCCATCAGTACCCTTCTTTTATATGCATTAGCCCTACTAGTCATTAGCCCAAACATTATGGGACTTCCAAATTTAGAGGGGCAAATCATAGAAAAATATATAATAGGTATGAATAAAGCCATTAGCTATTCAGATGCCCTGCCTATTAATCGGCCTTTGAATATTTCATTTGGACTAGACCAAGTAGTACTATATTACTTAGCAGTATTATTAATGTTTGCTTGGCTTTATACAAAAAAGGCTAAATGGCTGGTCTATATTTTGGGTGTCTTTTGTATCTATAGTATGCTAAAGTTATTCAGTCTAGCCTAATTTTTGTGGAAAAGCAAAAGGAGGCAAAAAATAAGAAGGGCTTACCTTTGCTTATGGAAAAGAAAATACAATCAGCCTTAATTTCAGTTTTTTACAAGGACGGTTTAGCCCCACTTGCTAAAACCTTACATGCCTTAAATATTACCATTTATTCTACCGGTGGTACTCAACAGTTCATTGAAGAACTAGGTATTCCTTGTATAGGAGTGGAAACAGTAACAGGTTACCCCTCTATATTAGGAGGAAGAGTAAAAACCTTACACCCTTCTATTTTTGGCGGCATTCTAGGGAGAAGATATGAGGACCAAGACTTGAAAGAAATGGAGCAGTATAAAATTCCTACTTTAGATTTAGTGATTGTAGACTTATACCCTTTTGAAGAAACATTAAAAAGTACCGACGAAGAAAAATTAATTATAGAAAAAATTGATATTGGTGGGCCTTCAATGATTAGAGCGGCTGGTAAAAATTTCAGAGACTTAGTGGTGATTGCCGCTAAAGATGACTACTCTAAACTTAATCAAATACTCATAGACCAAAAAGGAACAACTACCATTGAGCAAAGAAAGTCCTTTGCTGCTAAGGCTTTTGAAGTAGTTATGCATTACGATATAGCCATTAGTAACTACTTTAACCCCGCGAATGGCAAAGTTTTAAGATATGGAGAGAACCCACATCAGGTAGCAACTTTTTATGGCCACTTAGAGGATTGGTTTACACAATTACATGGCAAGGAATTATCTTATAATAATTTAGTAGATGTAGACGCCGCCATTGCCTTAATTGCAGATTTACCTTTAACAAGTTTTGCTATTATTAAACATACCAATGTTTGTGGTGTAGCTCAAAGAAATAATGTATTTGATAGTTGGCAAGCAGCCTTGGCAGGCGATCCTGAAAGTGCTTTTGGCGGTGTTTTAGTAACCAATGCGATTGTGGATGTAGCCACAGCAGAAGCTATTCAAGAAATTTTCTTTGAAGTCTTAATAGCACCAGGCTTTGATCCTGCTGCATTAGTTATTTTAACAGCTAAGAAAAATAGAATCTTACTTGAATTAAAAAATGAAGTAAGTTTTAATCCTACTCAAAAAAAATCTATCCTTAACGGAACTTTAGAACAAGGTTTAGACATTGGGAATTATAGCAAATGGGAAGAGGTAGGTGCAAGACCTTGCACTGATAAAGAGAAAGAAGATTTAATTTTCGGAAATATTATTTGCAAGCATTTAAAGAGCAACGCCATTGCCCTTATAAAAAATACGCAGTTAGTGGGTAAAGGTTGTGGTCAAACAAGTAGAGTAGATGCCCTACGTCACGCTATTGAAAAAGCAAAACAATTTAAATTTGATTTAAAGGGTGCTACATTAGCCTCCGATGCTTTCTTCCCTTTTGATGACTGTGTAAGAATTGCACATGAAGAAGGCATTGAAGCCTATATACAACCAGGAGGATCCGTAAGAGATAAAGATAGTGTGGCTTATTGCCAAGCGAATGGACTTGCCATGGTAATGACAGAACAAAGACATTTCAAACATTAAGCAAAGCCCCATGGCTAATCAAAAAAAAGCTTACTTAGCCTTAACGGTTACCAGTCTTGTATGGGGAACCACTTGGGTAGCAAGCAAGATGGGTGTATCACATATGCCTGCTTTTGAATTAGCCTGTATTCGACAATTGTTAGGAGGTAGTATTTATGTTAGTTTTTTTTTATTAAGAGGCGAAGGACTTCCCACTAAAAAACAATTTCTTTGGCTAATACCTATGGCTTTTTTAATGTTTGTATCCTCTAATGGTATTGCCACTTATGGTTTACAATTTATTACCAGTGGACTTGCTGCTTTAATTGCAGCCCTCTACCCATTGTCGGTGGTACTTATAGAACGTTTTTATTTTAAAGCCATAAAAATTACCGCACAAACTATGATAGGCTTATTATTAGGTTTATTAGGTATTGCCTTTATTTTTTATAAGGATTCTTTATTAGTGCATGGCTCACATTATGCATTAGGGGTAGGTTTATCTTTGTTTGCCATGATTACTTGGAGTGTAGGTTCCATTATTATTTCAAGGAATAAAATAAATATGAACGCCTATTATTCCATTGGCTGGCAAATGCTTATAAGTGCAGTTACTATGGGCTTATTTACATTATATACTGGTAATTATATTGCACTGCATGAAATTCCTGCAATTTCTTGGGGCGTGATTATTTATATGGTTATTGGAGGATCAATCTTTGCATTTATAGCTTTTATCTATAGTATGAAAAATTTGAATCCTGCGATTGCATCACTCTACGCTTATATCAACCCTATTGTTGCTATTTGGGTGGGCTCTTTACTCTTAAATGAAAAAATGAGTTTTACCAGTATTGCGGGTACGATCTGCACCCTTATTGGTGTTTACTTAGTGAATAGAAGTTTGAAAAATCAGAAAGATCCGGTGGAAGCTATTTCCGACGCCGATGGAATGTGATTATTCAGTGAAACTGTGATCTTACTTCTTATGCCCTTCCTTCCAAAGTTGATTAAATGTTTTAGTAGGAAATTCAAGAGGTGCTCTTTGATGGCTCCATCCTTTAAACATTTTATTGATGACCCAGTTTTTGATATGTGCATTACCTTGATTCATTAGTTTTCGGTTCATAGAACTTTGTTTCCAAACTTTCCATGCAAATTTCTCAGTGAAACTTGCTTCCCCTAATTCCACCGCCTCTTTTCTATTTTCAAGTAATAACTCGTGTAAATTTATTTTCATTGGACACACTTCTGTGCAATTACCACAAAGACTAGAAGCATAACTTAAATGCTTATAGTCGTGCATGCCTCTTAAATGTGGTGTAATCACACTTCCAATAGGCCCACTGTAAGTGGTATCGTATGCATGGCCACCAATATTTTTATAAATAGGGCAAGCATTCAAACAAGCACCGCATCTAATACAATACAAGGCTTCTCTACTTTTTGCATTGGCTAATAAATCGGTACGTCCATTGTCTAATAAAATAACATACATGTCTTCTGGGCCATCTGTTTCACCTGCTTGTCTTGGACCAGAAAGAATACTATTGTATACAGTTACTTGTTGTCCTGTTCCATAAGTTGCAAGTAAAGGCCAAAATAATCCAAGATCATCAATAGAAGGAATCATTTTTTCAATACCTACAATGACGATATGTGTTTTAGGCCAAGCCACCGATAAACGGGCATTACCTTCATTTTCTGTAACAGCAATGGCACCCACATCGGCAATGATAAAGTTTGCACCTGTTATGCCTATTTCAGCTTGCACATATTTTTCTCTTAAATTTTTTCTAGCCACCAGGGTTAATTGCTCTGGAGTTAAATTTATATCGGTACCTAATTTTTCATTAAATAATTTTGCTACATCTTCCTTGCTTTTATGCATAGCAGGCGTTACTATATGATAAGGCGCTTCTCCATCCAATTGCTGAATGTATTCTCCCAAGTCTGTTTCCACACTTTCAATACCTATCGACTCTAAATAATTATTTAAATGAATTTCTTCTGTAACCATACTCTTGCTTTTCACAAGAGATTTACAATTCTTTTCTTTACAAATTTCTCCAATAAAATTTAAAGCTTGCTCACTGTCTTCGGCCCATAAAACTTTGGCCCCTCTTTTGGTAATTTGTTCGTCGAATTGATTTAAGTATACATCGAGATGCTCAATGGCATCCCATTTTTTACTCTTAGCTAATTCTTTAACACGGTTTAAATCGGCGAATTGTTCTTTACCCTTTGGCACTACAGCATTGTACTTACCAATATTAAAATTTATTTTTGTATGGTGCGCTTTGTCAATCGCTTTGGCGGTACTTTTTTCAAGAAATGATGCTGCGTAAATGCTTTCCATGAGAACAAAAGTAACTATTTATTTTTAAGATGCTTTGCGGTGGCATCCAAGGTCTCATAAAATGTTTCCCCATACTTTCTAACAATGGACTCCTTTAAAAACTGGTAAGCAGGTACTTTTAACTTCACCCCCAAGGAACAGCCCGATTTACATAAATCTTCACGAGGCTCATAGTTTACATATTCCTTAGTTGGATCTGACTTGCTTTTCTGAATTTTAATAGGGAATAAATGACAGCTAAGGGGCTTTTTCCAAGGAATTTTACCGTCATTATAGGCTTGTTCAAAAGCACATTTAATCACCCCTTTTTCTTTATAGCCATAAGCACAAATGGCACCATTAACAGTAGGTGTTACCCAACCAAATTCACGATCATATAAATAAGGACCTACTTCCTTTACTTCTTGAATACCCTCCTTAGTCATATAAGGTTTTACTTTTTCATAAAACTCCTTCACGTACTCTTTTTCTTTATTGTCCAGCGGTGCGCCGGCATCACCGTCTTCACAACAAGCCCCCTTACATTTAGATAAGTCACAAACAAACTGCTCTTCTACAAGTAAATCGCTTACTAAAACATTATCAATAATAATCATTAGAAAAATTTATAGTATAAAGATATCATTTTTTCCATCTAAAAGTATTCAAAATATGCTGTATGTCCGCAAGTAAAAATGTATTCACCGGTGCTAAAGAATCTTGATTGGGCGTTGCATCATAATACAAGGCACCTCTAAAAAAATGATGCGTAGAATCGGTTAAAAAGAATTGATAAGGAGTGGCCACCTCTCCACCAATAGTAAAGAAAACACCTTCAACACCATTTGGGTTTTGGAATAGAGAATCGGCAATAGAGCTGGCCATATTGTTATGATTATTCGCAAATGTGTAGGCATCTCTAATTAAAGTGTCTAATTGCATTGGCTGCATAGCTATATAACTCACATAAATAATTGCCTCTTGACCAGGAAATCGAATATTCAACCATTTGCCTTTTTGTAAGCCTGTTCTTTGCTTATTTACATCCTCATCAATAACTGCATAAGAAGGGTATTCAAAACTATATGGCGCTGATGCTTGATTAAAACTTTGGTAAGACTTTGCAGGAAATGAAAGCTTAGAATAGCCTTTATTTTTAATAGTATAAGGGCTATTACAAGCCGCTAAAAATAATAAACTAAAAAATAAAGAAGTAAGTATTGCGCTGTTTTGCTTACCCATTTTCTAAATTTTGAGTAGGCAAAGGTGTAATGATTAATTGAACTTTATGAATTCTATTTTTTTGAATTTCAAGAACTGTGAAACTATATTGCTTGAACTTAACAACTTGTTGTAGCGTTGGAAAGGCCCCTGCTAATTCTAAAAATAAACCTGCCACCGTATCACTTTCTCCCTTTACGGTATCAAAAGAATTGGTAGCAATTTCAATAAAATTACAAAAATCAATAATGGTTGTTTTCCCTTCAATGATATAATGATACTCATCTATTTTTTTAATCATCGATTCTTCTTCATCAAATTCGTCTTTAATATCACCCACAATCTCTTCTAAGATATCCTCTAATGTAATGATACCACTAGTTCCGCCAAATTCATCCACTACAATGGCAAAGTGAATACGTTTAGATTGAAACTCTTTTAATAAATCTTCAATCATTTTTTGTTCATGTACGAAAAAGGCAGGGCGAATTAAAGGTCTCCAATCGTAGTCAGCATTTTCACTAATATGCGGAATAATATCCTTGGTATGAATAATACCCGCAATAGTGTCTAAGTCTTCTTTGTAAATGGGAAAACGACTATAGTTATGCTCTTTAATATGTGCTAATAAATCATTGAAAGAAATAGAAGCATCCACACCACAAACATCCAACCTTGTTTTCATAATTTGTTTCACAGAAATATTACCAAACTTCACAATGCCTTTTAAAATACTTTTTTCATTGGCCTGATTATTGGGAGAAGTAGTTAATTCAATAGCATGGTCTAATTCTTCCATACTATAAGAACTGCCTATTCTTTTTTGCTCTAATTTTTTTTCAATAATGTTGGTGTATTTTACCATTAAACCACTTGGCTTTGAAAAAATAGTATACACCACTTGTATAATAAAACCAAAGTCTTGGGCAAAACGAATATTATTTTGAGTAGCCATTACCTTAGGTAAAATTTCTCCAAAAAATAACAGTAATAATGTAACTGCGATTACTTTAATGATAAACTCAAGTCCAGGAAAAGCAATACTATCAAAAACAAAAAAATGATCAATTAAAATATTCGCAATTAGAATAATACAAATATTAATAAAGCTATTGGCAATAAGCATGGAGCTTAATAACTTTTTAGGCTCCTCTAATAAGGCAACAATTCTTTGAAAGGGTTTATAATTTTTTGTTTTTAAAACTTGAATGTCTTTATAAGATAAAGAAAAGAAAGCTACTTCTGATCCGGCAATCACAAAGGATAAAAACAATAAAATAAAAATTAAAATAAACAATCCAGTGTCTTGCTGCAGACTAGCCATATTGGCTGTGAGTAAATTAAATAAAGGTCCCGAGTGCGTTTCCAAAGTGGATGAATTTATGTTGGAAAGTTACCATTTTTACAAAGAAAAACCCGATTTCCCTTTAGCCATTGCCATTTTTAAAAAATCGTTAACGATTTTAGGAAACGGATACTTCTTAAGCCCTTCTTTTTTAATCCATAAGGCCTTGGCAAACAAAGCAGGCATACTGTCTAAGCTGACAAGTATAAATCTTGCCTCTATTTGCTGATGCGTAAGTGTTTGCTTGAATATTGAAGAAGGCTGTAACGAAATAATATTTTCTCTAGAAATGGCTAAGGGGTCTAAGATAAATTTTTGAATATATTTTTTATCTATGGCTGGCCCTTTTTCATTTTCAATTAAATAAAATTGATACAAGTTGGACCAAATATCTCCTAAACCTCTTTTTTGAATTAAGTATTGGTCGCCTTGTTTAAAAACCAAGAAATCAAAGAACCTGTTTTTCTTTTGAATAGTTTTTAATTTAACGGGAAGTAGGTTGACTTGGTTTTGGGTAAAGGCTACGCATTTTTTTTGCATCACACAGCTAGGACATAGCGCTGCCATGGGTTTGCAAACGGTGGCTCCAAAGTCCATCAAGGCTTGATTATACATGCCTGCTTGCGTTTTTGATAAATTATCCGCAGCAATTTTATTAAAAATTTCAATGCCTTCCTTGGTATCAATGGCTGTGGGAATGCCATAAAATCTTGAAAAAACCCTGAAGACATTTCCATCTACCACTGCATGAGGTAAATTATAAGCGAATGAAGCGATGGCCGATGCAGTATAGGGACCTACTCCTTTTAATGATAATAAACTATCATAGGTATTTGGAAATTTTCCTTTATACTCTTTTACAATATGCCTTGCGGTAAATAATAAATTTTTACAACGATTATAATAACCCAATCCTTCCCATAGTTTAAATACTTTTTCGTCCTTGGCTGCAGCCAGTTGAAAAATAGTCGGAAAATTTTTTAGGAACTTTTCATAGTAAGCCCAACCTTGTTCGACCCTAGTTTGTTGCAAAATGATCTCACTTAGCCATATTTTATAGGGGTCTTTCTCTCCTTTCCAAGGCATAGGTCGATGATTCTCATTTCGATTCCACTCTAAAAGCAAATGGGTAAAAGGGCTTGGCATGAGCACAAAAGTGGATTAAAATTGGGAAAATACATTCAAATTAGAGATAAATTCAGCTATTACACATTTATATAATATTATATATAAATATTTTAGATGTATATAAGCTTAGAATTATGGCATAAAATGAATAAAAATATTGGAATATAGTTGCAGAAAGGTAAAATTTAATTTATTTTTAATACTGAACACCAAAATTAAACTTCATGAGAAAGTCTGATCTTATCAATCAAATTTCTGAAAAAACTGGAATCCCTAAAGTGGACGTATTAGTTACTTTAGAAACTATGTTTAAGGAAGTGAAAGAAAACTTAGCGAACGGCCAAAACATATACATACGTGGCTTTGGCAGCTTTATTACTAAGAAAAGAGCCGCTAAAATTGGACGAAATATTAAAATGAATATTGCCGTTCAAATTCCTGAACATTTTATTCCTGCATTCAAACCAGCAAAAGAATTTGTAAACGAGGTTAAAAGCAAACTTAAGTAACTTACCTTTGCGAGAAATTGACCTATTTTGAAGAAACCACAGATTATTGTTGTTTTTGTTGGCTTGCTTTTAGTAAGCATCCTTTACTTTTTAGTCCCCAAATCTAAAAAACCTGATTCTTCAGGATCTAGCCAAGTAGCTGTAAATGAAGAACTTAGCTCTAAATCTATTGTAGATGGCGCTAAATTAAATCTCAATGCAGATCAGAAAATTGCCTTATTATCAATTGAAAATCAATTAGTTAGATCTAAATCGGTAGCCGATAGTTTAACTGCTTATAAAAAGCTTATTCAATATTGGGCAGATTCGGCTCAGCGCATTGAACCTTATTTATATTATACTTACAGTGCTGCTTTGTTGGAAAATACTGAAAAAAGCCTCACTTTTGCAGCCCAGCTGTTGGTAAATAACTTAACAACACCTGATGCACCACCTGCCCTTCAGAAATGGATGGCAATAAATGCAAAAGTTCTTTTAGAGAAAGCATTGGTTATCAATCCTATAAATGATACATCAAAAATAAATTTAGGAGCCTGCTATTTGTTTGGAAATATTTCAGACAATCCTATGCAAGGTATTTTAAAGGTGAAAGAAGTAGTGGACAAAAATCCTCAAAATACTTATGGCCAACTTATTTTAGCATTAGGGGGTAAGAAATCGGGACAGTATGAAAAAGCCATCGAACGTTTTTTAATTATCGTAGGTCTTGAACCCAATAACATCGAAGCCATGGTGAACCTGGCAGAATGTTATGAATTGATCAACCAAAAAAATAGCGCCATTGAGTGGTATACCAAAGTGAGAGAAAAGGTAAATATACCCGCAGCGAAAGAAGCAGTGACTAAAAGAATTCAAGAATTAAAGAAATAACATTTTATAACAAAAATTATTCGACATGCCTTGTGGTAAAAAAAGAAAGCGTCATAAAATTGCGACGCACAAAAGAAAGAAACGTTTAAGAAAGAATCGTCATAAGAAAAAGAACAAATAGTTCTCTATCCTAAGACAAGCGTATTTAATAAACTAAATACGCTTGTCTTCTTTTCAAATTACACACCACTTATCTACTAAGCAACTTTACTTTACCTTTTCCTTCCTTTGTAAAGTGGATGTGTCTCAAAAAATAAAACAGCTGCTGCGCTATTTTGTGGGCTACCTGTATTTAAAAGTTGCTATCGTGAACAAAGATTTAATAATTAATAGCTCCCCAGAAGGAGTTGAAATAGCCTTATTAGAGGAAAAAAAGTTAGTTGAAATACATAACGAAAAACTAGATGCCCGTTGGTCTGTTGGAGACTTATACCTTGGTAAAGTCAAAAAAATTATCCCAGGGCTGAATGCCGCCTTTGTAGATGTAGGCTTTGAAAAAGATGCCTTCTTACACTATACCGACCTGAGTCCCTATATAAAATCAATTATAAAGTATACGCAGCAGGCTACAACTGATGAAAACAATCAATTTGATTTTTCTAAGTTTCAATCGGCTCCTGAAATTGTGAAAACAGGAAAAATTTCTGAAGTATTGAATGGCAAGCCGCATATTTTAGTACAAATTTTAAAAGAGCCTATCGCTGCTAAAGGCCCAAGGCTTACTTGTGAAATATCATTAGCTGGTCGTTTTGTAGTGCTTACACCCTTTAATGAAATAGTAGCAGTCTCTAAAAAAATTCATTCTGGTGAAGAGCGCAAACGTTTACAAAAAATATTTGAAGGGGTAAGACCTAAGAATTTTGGAGTGATTGTTAGAACCGCTGCGGAAGGAAAGTCCACTGCAGAATTACACGAAGACTTATTAACGCTCACACAGAACTGGAAAAATATTCAATCTAATTTGAAAGGGGCTATGCCGCCAACTAGAATTATGAATGAAGAAAGTAAAACCACTAGTATTTTAAGAGATTTATTAAACGAAGACTTTAATAAAATAGTGGTAAATGATAAAAAAATATTCGAGATTACTTTAAGTTACTTGCAAAGAATAGCCCCAGAAAAAGCCAATATTCTTTCTATGTATACTGGAGACCAAGAAATTTTTGATCAGTATGGTATAACGAAGCAAGTAAAATCTTCTTTTGGCAAAACAGTGAATTTAAATAGTGGCGCCTACTTAATTATAGAACATACAGAAGCATTACATGTAATAGATGTAAACTCTGGTTTTAAAAGTGTTAGTAATAACCAAGAAGAGAATGCCCTGCAAACCAATTTAGAAGCGGCAGAAGAAATAGCTAGACAATTAAGACTAAGAGATATCGGAGGCATTATTGTGGTAGACTTCATTGATATGAAACTACCCGAGAACCGCAAAAAAGTTCAAGAAGCATTAGAAGATTACATGAAGACAGATAGAGCAAGGCATACTGTACTTCCTATTTCAAAATTTGGACTCTTACAAGCTACCCGTCAAAGAATTAGACCTGAAGTAAATATCAATACCTCTGAGGATTGTCCTGCATGTGCTGGTTCAGGTAAAATAACTTCTGCCTTATTATTAGAAGACGAAATGGAGAAGAAAATAGCATATTTAACTACCCATGGTCATAAGTCATTGACTATTTTGGTGCATCCTATTATACATTCCCATTTAACCAAGGGTATTTTTACCAGTATTGTTAAGCGTTGGAAAAAGAAGTATAAAATTAAATTAAGCTCCCAGGCCTCTAATACCAGTCATTTAGTAGAATACCGATTCTTAGACGATCAACAAGAAGAGATTAAGTTCTAGGGAAATTTCGGCATTTACTTCGCTTGGTTTTATTTTTGCTATTATCTTTACTGCCATATCTTTAATACATGAGTAAATCTAAATCTGCTTTCTTTTGCAATAATTGCGGATACGAATCCACGAAGTGGGCGGGCAAATGCCCTTCCTGCAATGAGTGGAATACATTTACCGAAGAATTAATTGATAGTGGCAAGGAAAAAGAAAGTACTTGGGAAGAGTATCATACCAATCAAAAAGGCACTACGGTTATTGCCATTAATGAAGTCAATAGTTTATCAGAAAAAAGAATTGATAGCGGAGACGCTGAATTAAATAGAGTATTAGGTGGCGGTATTGTACTGGGCTCTATTATTCTTGTAGCAGGCGAACCTGGTATTGGAAAAAGTACTTTGTTTTTACAACAAGGGCTTTTAATGAAGGAGCAAGTAGTTTTATATATCAGTGGAGAAGAAAGTATTCAGCAAATAAAAATGCGCGCCGATAGATTAAATATCAAAAACGATCAATTCTTTTTATTAACTGAAACACATACAGCGGCTATATTTAAAGCCATTAAGAAATTAAAACCAACGGTCGTCATTGTGGATTCTATTCAAACTTTAGAATCGAATGTCATTGAAGCGGCGGCTGGCAGCGTCTCTCAAATAAAACAAACTGCAGCAGAATTTCAACGCTTTGCTAAAGAAACAGGTACACCCGTTTTTTTAATAGGACATATTACGAAAGAAGGAACCATTGCAGGACCAAAAATATTGGAGCATATGGTGGATACCGTATTGCAATTCGAAGGAGATAGACATTACGCATACAGAATGTTACGTACTTTAAAAAACAGATTTGGTGGTACTAGTGAATTAGGTATTTATGAAATGACTAGTGAGGGCATGAAAGTAGTAACGAACCCTTCTGCTTTTTTAATTGCACAAAGAAACGACGCTTTAAGTGGCAGTACCATTGCAGCTTCTATGGAAGGTATGCGCCCTTTACTTATAGAAGTACAAGCCCTAGTAACTCAAAGTGTATATGGCACACCACAAAGAACAGTGACCGGTTTTGATTTAAGAAGATTACAACTTTTATTAGCCGTTTTAGAAAAACGTGGCGGCTTTGCCTTTGGCATGAAAGATGTTTTTGTAAATATTGCAGGTGGTTTAAAAATAGAAGACCCTTCTATGGACTTGGCTATTATACTCGCCTTGCTTTCTTCTTTCGAAGACCTTCCTTTGCCACAAGGCATTTGCTTTGCAGGAGAAGTGGGACTGAATGGAGAAATTAGAGCAGTAAATAGAATTCAACAAAGAATTGCAGAGGCTGAAAAATTAGGCTTTGAGAAAATTATTATTTCAAGCTTTAATCAAAAAGGAATTGATACTAAAAAATTAGGTATTAGTGTAGTTGCTGTAGAAACAGTAGAAGAAGCCTATAAGCTCTTCTTTAATGCTTAAGTTCCCATTCATTAGATTCATATTCTTTAGACCCTTTTTGAATCGTATCCAAGCATATAGTGCTAGTTTTTTACATTTATTTTATCCGCATATTTGTATGCACTGTGGCAGCGAAGAATTAAGTGCAGCAACAGTTTTATGCATAGCCTGTGAAAAAAATTTACCCTACACCGAATATTTATCAATTGAAAATAATAAGGTAGAAAAAATATTTTGGGGCAGGGTACTTATTCAAGAGGCAGGGGCTAGTTTATTTTTTACTAAGGACAGTATTGTGCAAGCATTAATTTTTGCTTTAAAATATAAGCACCAAAAAAAAGCAGGAAGGTTACTTGGAAATATTATGGGGCAAGCAATGATAAGTAGCCAACGCTTTAAAAATATTCATTGTATGATTCCCATTCCCCTTAGTAAAAAAAAGCAAAGAAAAAGAGGCTATAATCAAGCAATGTTACTTTGTCAAGGCATTCAAGAAAAATTACCTCATATACCTATTGTTCCCGTTTTACTCAAAGAAAAAAGTTCTAAAAGTCAAACTCGTCAAAATAGAATTGAGAGAAACCATTTAGGCGAACAGCCCTTTAATTTAATAGACCCAAGTTTGCTATTGGATAAAAATATTTTAATCGTAGATGATGTTATTACGACCGGTGCCACCATGGAAGCCGCGGCTATCTATTTATGGTCAGAGGCAAAGCCAAAGTCTATAAGCATAGTGGCTGCCGCCTATACGATCTAGTCAACCTTTTCTAAAATAAATTGTTATATTTATTGTTCAAGCAAAGACCCAGAATTATTCAAGCTAAGACACCCAAAAGACAAAGAAATATAAAAGACTCAAAAAATAAACGCAATTATTATGAAAACATTATTAAGCATTTTACTTATGGCCGCTGTGTTTACAACAAATGCACAAAGCATTCATAGTTTTACTGTAAAAAGTATTGATGGTAAAAATTTAAACCTTGCTAGTTTCAAAGGCAAGAAAATATTAATTGTGAATACTGCCTCTAAATGTGGTTACACACCTCAATACGAAGGTTTAGAAAAAGTATACGAGCAGTACAAAGACAAATTAGTCATTCTAGGTTTCCCTTGCAACCAATTCGGTGGACAAGAACCAGGAACCAATGAAGAAATTGTTGATTTTTGCAAAAAGAATTATGGTGTTAGCTTTCCTTTAGCCGATAAAATAGATGTAAAAGGCAGCAATATCGCACCTATCTACCAATGGCTTACTACAAAGTCAAAAAATGGAATTTTAGACGCTAGCATTTCTTGGAATTTTAATAAGTTTTTAATTGACGAGAATGGCAAAATGATTGCTTATTTCCCAAGCAGCGTGAAGCCAGACAGCGATGCTATTTTGTCTTATTTAAAATAAATCTATACCCCTGCTTTTTGGCCCGGCTTTATAAACTATCCATTATCTTCGTTGCATGTTATTTAGCGAAGTCATAGGACAGGAGGCTTTAAAAAAGCAGTTGGTTCACTTAGTAGAACAAAAAAGACTAAGCCATGCTTCATTATTTGCAGGCCCAGAAGGCGCTGGGGCCCTGCCTTTAGCCATTGCCTTTGCACAATATATTGTGAGTCTTCCAGCAAACAATGAAGGTGCTGTGGCCGACTTATTCGCAGCGGCTTCAACAGAAGTTAAAGAGGATGTTTTTTACCGACCCGATCAAATTGAAAATTTACCGGCTTATCATAGAGCCAGTAAACTCATGCACCCCGATTTGCATTTTTCTTTCCCCTCCATTACTGAAAAGCCAGGACAAAAAAATTTAAGTGCTAATTATATTGAAGAGTGGAGAGAGTTTATCATGGGCTATCCTTATGGAAATGTTTTTGATTGGTTACAATTTATTAAAGCCGAAAACAAACAAGGTAATATTAGCGCCGATGAATGCGCTGAAGTCATTAAAAAATTATCTTTTAAAAGTTTTGAAAGTGCTTATAAAGTTTTAGTGATGTGGATGCCTGAATACCTAGGTAAGGAAGGCAATAAATTATTAAAACTTATAGAAGAGCCCCCTGATAACACCATTATAATTTTAGTAGCTGCAAGTGAGGAAAATATTTTACCTACCATTTTAAGTAGATGTCAATTTATTAAAGTGCCTCGATTAACTAGTGGAGATATTGAAGCTGCTTTGATGAAGAAAGGACAAATTGAAAAAGAGAAAGCTATACAAATTGCTTCTATGTCAGATGGCAATTATAGAGAAGCGCTGCATTTATTACAACATAGCGATGCCGATTATTTAACCCAAATTAGAGAATGGCTGAATGCCATTTTGAAAAATGGGCCAGTAGCTCAGGTGAAGTGGGTAGATGAGACCAGTAAAATGGGTAGGGAGCCTCAGAAACAGTTTTTGAAGTATTTCAACCATTTATTGGAACAAAGCATTCGCTTAAAAATACTAGGCACCGACCTACCTTTGGACCCCGATTTAAAGGATTTTGCCTTAAGAATCAATAAGATAGCAAGTGTAGGCCAGATGGAGGCTATTATTCAAGAAATTGACAAAGCCACCTACTATATTGAGAGAAATGCCAACCCAAAAATGCTATTTATGGCCTTAGGCATCAAGTTCTATCATATCATTCAGAACAAAACCTTAATTTTGACAGATGCCTAGCAAGTAAGCGAGTGAACCAGAGAAAAGACGCGAGGCGTGGTATTTTTATTCATTAACAGTAGAACTTACATAATATGGGATGTGGATCTTGTGGAACAGGAACACCAAATGGGTGTAAAAGTAATGGAGGCTGTAGTACAGGAGGTTGTAATAGATTAAATGTACATGATTGGTTACGCGATTTACCTATCGACGATGCCGCTACACAATGCAAAGTAGTAGAAGTTAGCTTCAAGCAAGGCAGTAGAAAAGAATTCTTTAGAAACACCAGCGCACAACATTTTGAAAAAGGCGACTACGTTACCGTAGAAGGCGTCAATGGATTTGACCTAGGGGAAGTTTCCTTGACAGGAGAACTTGTGCGTATACAATTAAAGAAAAGAGGGACAGATGAGTTCAGCCCTGAGATGAAAAAGATTTTAAGACCTAGTAACGAAAGAGATTTAGAAACTTATCATATTAGCAAAAGTAGAGAAGCAGCAATGCTAGCTCGTAGTCGTGCCGCTGCTAGAGACCTCAGGTTGGAAATGAAATTAAGTGAAGTGGAATTACAAGCAGATGGTAAAAAAGGAACTTTCTTTTATACAGCAGATGATAGAATTGACTTTAGAGAACTGATCAGAACTTTTGCGGGTGAGTTTAAAGTAAAAGTGGAAATGCGTCAAATAGGTATTAGACAAGAAGCCGCCAAAGTGGGTGGTATTGGAAGTTGTGGTAGAGAATTATGTTGCAGTACTTGGTTACACGATTTCAAGAGTGTGAATACGACTGCTGCGCGTTACCAAAATTTATCTATTAATCAAACAAAATTGAGTGGTCAATGTGGTAGATTAAAATGTTGTCTGAATTTTGAACTAGATACTTATTTGGATGCCTTACAAGGTTTCCCCGACTATGCAGATACACTTCAAACAGCAATGGGTCAGGCCTTTTTAATTAAGAAAGATATTTTCAAAAATTTAATGTGGTATACCCTTCCTAATAATACCAAGCATTTTCCTTTAACCATTGATCGTGTTATTGAAATTAAAAAATTAAATAAGCAAGGTATTGCGGTGGAAGAATTAGAAGCAGTAGAAATTACCGGAAAAAATAAAGAAGTAGAACCAGAATTTGTAGAATTAGTAGGTCAGATAAGTTTACGTTCATTAGAAAAGAATGATCGCAGAAGAAGAGACCAACAAAGAAATGCAAATCAAAACGATCGCAGGCCTATGCAAGGTAATGGTCCGCAACAAAGAAACGATCAGAGAAACGATCAACGTCCAGATAATAGAAACAATCGTCCGAATAACGGACCGAACAATAGACCTAATAACGGACCAAGACCAAATAATGGGCCAAGACCAAATAACGGACCGAGACCCAACAACGGACCAGCTAATCCATCCGCCAATTAATTAAGCGTATAATTTTTCTAATTCCTGATTCGTAAAATCCATTAATTTTTTTACGTAATTAGGAGAGAAATTAAATTCAATCCCTGCCGTTTTATATAATTCAGGCAAAGTCTTAGTACCTCCTAAACTTAAGGCGTTCATATAATTCTCTAAAGCCTGTGTTGGATTTATTTGATACTGCATCCACATACCAATAGCCCCTAATTGTGCAATACCATATTCAATATAATAAAAGGGCACTTCAAATAAATGCAGTTGTCTTTGCCAACCAATAGCCCTATACATATCTAATCCTGTATAGTCAATGCTATCTGTAGAAAACTCTGCTACAATAGCTTTCCAAGAAGCCGTGCGCTCTTCAATTGTATGCATAGGATTTTCATAAACCCAATGTTGGAATTTATCAATAATCGCAATCCAAGGAAATATGGTAATGGTTCTTTCTAACTGATGTTCTTTCGCTCTAGTTAAATCTTCTTCGTTATCGAAAAAGCTTTGCCAATGATTCATGGTAAATAATTCCATGGACATACTAGCCACTTCAGCCATCTCCATAGGATATTCTTTAAAAGCAGTTAATGAAAGTGGATGCGCTAAAAAAGAATGTATAGCATGACCACCTTCATGCACCATGGTAGTCACATCACTCATTTGACCAGCTGCATTCATGAAAATAAATGGCGCTCCCGATTCTGCTAAGGGACAATTGTATCCACCCGGTGCCTTGCCTTTTCTACTTTCTAAATCAAAATGTTTTAAGTCGTTCATCTTACGTAAGCAATCTGCAAAAAATGGATTCAATTTTTCAAAACAAGCTACCGACTTATTGTATAAGTCTTTGCC
>Ga0214919_10001763_pt1 | contig 34903 bp, 28 predicted proteins | sample LL1503_MetaG_FD_177994 | JGI IMG/M metagenome (GOLD analysis project Ga0214919, IMG submission 177994) | Freshwater microbial communities from Lake Lanier, Atlanta, Georgia, United States - LL-1503 | ecosystem: Environmental > Aquatic > Freshwater > Lake | place: USA: Georgia | collected...
GAGGTGCCTTGGTGGACAAAATGTTCCACAGTGTTCAATTGGCATTCCGCAAGTTGCCCGGATCTTTGGCGGTTGCCACATTGGTCATTTGCACCTTCTGGGGCATTGCCAGTGGCTTGGTAGGCGCGGTGGTGGTGCTGATGGGTGTGATTGCCATGAGGCCCATGTTGAACGCTGGGTATGACACACGCTTGGCTGCAGGTGTGATTACGGCTGGCGGAACTTTGGGTATTTTGATTCCACCGTCCGTCATGATCATTGTCTATGCTGCTGTAGCTGGCCAGTCGGTTGTTAAGTTGTATGCGGCTGCCATGTTCCCTGGATTTTTCTTGGCTTCGCTGTACCTCATTTACATCATTGCTTGGGTTTTAATCGATCCCAAAATAGCACCCAAGCTTCCTGAAGAGCAGACCCGAGCTGTCATCACGCCAGAGGTTCAAAAGATCGCTGACAACTATGCCAAAAAGTTTTTCTTGGCGCTGTTCCAGGCATTTTTCTTCCCCGGCCGTGTCTTGAAAAATTCTGCTGACAATGTGCTTGTCACTTGGAAATTTATTGCCAAAAGCTTTGCCATGAGCTTGGTTCCCATTTTGATGGCTGTGACCACCATGGGTGCGGTCTGGTGGTATGTGGTCATTCATTCTCAAGAAGAAAACAATGCGGCTGCTGCCCAAGTTATGGCCACTCAAACCGCTAAGTCTGAAGCTTCCGCTGCGCCATCTGCTAGTAACGATTTAGCTTCATCAAGTGCTGCACCCGTCGCTGTTGAGCGCTATGGTGTTCAAGAACCTCCAGGTGCCAGTGATTTGAAAGAACCACCTGGTGCAGGTGGCTTGCAGGAACCTCCGGGTGCAGGTGGTGTTCAAGAACCGCCGGGCGCTGAAAAAGTTCAAAACACTTCAGTTTCTCAGGGCGTGCAGTTGCCCCCCGGCGCAGAATCGGTCACTGCCAAAGCACAGGAGTCAGACGCCCCTTTGCAGGCCTTGGGTGATGGTGACACTTCAGATGCACCTAAAACTGAACCTGTGCCAGAAGGTTTTTACCTAGGCTTCTGGATTGCATGTGTTTTATTCTTTGCGTTATTGGCTTATTACTACTGGAATTTTGACGCTGAACAATATGAAATTTTGAATATGTTGGTGAGGTCTGTCATGCCGCTGGGCATTCTCACTTTTGTGGTCTTGGGTGTCATTTTGTTTGGTATTACCACTGCGACAGAATCTGCCGCAGTGGGCGCTGCAGGTGCTTTCTTGATGGCTTGGTCTGCAGGCACTTTGGATTTTGAGAAAATCAAGCAGGCAGTGTTCCTCACAGCCAAAACAACATCGATGGTGTGTTGGTTGTTTGTGGGCTCTGCCTTGTTCTCTGCGGTGTTTGCACTTTTGGGTGGTCAGCGTTTGGTCGAAGAGTGGGTCATGGCCCTCAACCTCACCCCCATTCAATTCTTGCTGTTGTCACAAGCCATTATTTTTGTGCTGGGCTGGCCGTTAGAGTGGACAGAAATCATTGTGATTTTTGTACCTATCTTCTTGCCAATGCTATCGCATTTCCAGATCGACCCCATGTTATGGGGTGTCATGGTTTTTGTGAACTTACAAGCCGCGTTCTTGTCGCCGCCTGTGGCCATGTCAGCGTTTTATTTGAAAGGGGTGTCGCCGCCGCACGTCACCATCAATCAAATTTTTGCAGGCATGATGCCTTACATGTTCATTGTGATCTTTTGCTTGATCCTGATGTACATCTGGCCTGAGCTGACCCTCTGGTTACCAAACTACCTGTACGGAAAGTGACGACTGAGTTCATAGAAAGCGCCCGAATCATTCGGGCGCTTTGACAAATTTTGCCAAGACGTTCGAAAGCAATGTTAATCTGTGGCTTAATATCCCTTGAACTATTTTTTTCCTGGAGCCACTGATGGGCAATAAGATTGTTACCGAAGCTGATCGCAAATACACACCGCCTTTGAAGGCATTGCCTGGCGTCACTTTACCCACAACTGGTCGCGGCCAACGCGTTAGCTTAGAGCGTGGTGTCTCGACACGGAGCAAGAAAAACCCAGGGAAACGTGCTAAAAAAGGCGGCTAATCTTTAGAGTTTTTTGAGCTTTCGGCTTTTGCCCTAACGCCATAAAAGCCCTCTCTCGAGGGTTTTTTAATGTCACAAAGCTCAAGTTGAAGGCACAATACAGCTTTAGCCCCGGTGGTGAAATTGGTAGACACATCGGACTTAAAATCCGCCGCTTTCGTGAATAACGGGCGTGCCGGTTCGATTCCGGCTCGGGGCACCACCAATCTGGAGATTTACGCCTGTTACACCTTGTAATCTCGCAGTTGCTCTTTAAAATCATCTCAACAAGCAGGTGTGTACCCCAAGAATGATCTTTCTCAGCATTCTTGAAATGACTGCTTTTTGACAACCCAACACTTCTTAAATTTAGAAATGAGTGGGATTGAATCGAGATCTTCTGCCGATTTACAGAACAGGTTGTTTCATTGACATCCATCACAGCGCTTAACAGCAGTCAAATCCAATCGCTGACCAGCAGTCAGTTGTTGGGTTTGTCCTCCACAGATTTGCGGGCGCTCACCACCCTGCAAATCAGTGCGTTGTTTCCGGCGCAATTGAATTATCTGAGCACTGAGCAAATTGGACAGTTGCTGACGTCTCAGGTTCGCGCACTGAAAGTACTTCAGGTTTCGTCACTTACTTCCGACAGCCTCAACGCACTCAGTGTGACTCAGTTTCAAGCACTGAGTACCACCCAAATTGCCAGCCTTCAAGTTGGACAAATTTCCAGCTTAGAAACCGCTGATTTAGCAGGCTTGAGTGTCAGCCAATTCCAGTCGATTAAAGAAGCGGGCATCGCTGCCTTGCGAACCGACCAAATTGTTGCATTGACAACAGCGCATGTCGCAAATCTGCGTTTGAGTCAATTAACGGCTTTAACCAGCACTCAGTTACTCAAGCTGGAAGACGCTGATTTAAATGTACTGAGTGTAAGCAACTTATCGGTCACGCATTTGCAGTACTTGAGTACTGCGCAAATGGGGACCTTGCTGACCACGCAAGTGCGTGCGCTCACAGTCGCTCAAATTTCTTCGTTGGCCACTGACAAGTTGAACGCGCTGACCACAAGTCAGTTTCAAGCACTTTCAACAGCCCAAATTGCACGCCTCACAACCCAGCAACTCGCCAACATTGAAAGCGAGGATCTGGGAATTCTGAGCAGCTCTCAGTTGCAGGCCATTGCGCCAGACAGTATCGGACTACTGAGCACGCAGGTTCTGAATGCCTTAGCGACAGACAAGCTTTCGTCACTGAATGCCATACAAATCACAGCACTCACAAGCAATCAAGTTGCGGGTCTGGGAACCACGGGCCTGCAGTCCCTGACCAGGTCACAAATTGGCGGCCTGACCGGTACGCAGTTCAATGCCTTGAGTGGCGCGCAAATTGGCAGTTTGCTGACCACACAGATTCGTGCACTCACTGATTTGCGTATCCCGTCGTTTTCAACCACGGCACTGAATGCGCTCTCAAGCACACAGTTTCAGGCCCTCACGAGCAGCGTACTTTCAAAGCTCACCACTACGCAAATGGGGGCTCTGGAGCTTGACGATCTCAAAGCACTTAGTACCACCCAACTGGGCAGCCTGAGCGCCGACCAATTGAATGGCTTGGATGCAACTCAGATGGGCAGTTTGCTGACATCACAAGTTCGTGCGCTCAACGTGGTTCAAATTGCCAACCTGACATCAAGCAATTTGAATGCGCTGAATACCTCTCAGTTTCAAGTTCTGACCAGTACGCAGCTTTTAAGTCTGAAAATTCAACAAATCTCAAGCCTTGAAACAGCAGATTTAGTGGCTTTGACTTCAGTGCAGGTGCAATCTATTGCACCTGCAGGTATCTCCGCCATGAGAACTGAAGAAATTGTGGCACTCACATCTTCTCAGGTGAGCGCTTTGTGCCTAGATCAGTTGAGGGCGCTAACGACCAACCAATTGTCCAGTCTTCAGGTTGAAGATCTTCAGGCCTTCAGCACCCTGCAAATTTTGGGCTTGTCGGCGGCGCAGTTAAATTCTTTGAGCACAACGCAAATGAGCAATTGGCTCACCTCCCAGTTGCGCGCATTGACAGCGGTTCAAATCTCATCGCTTGCAACAGACAAACTGAATGCGCTGACTTCCATCCAATTTCAAGCACTTGCGACAGGTCAAATCAGCAGTCTAAAGACGCAACAAATCGCCAGCTTACAAATCGAAGACTTGGTGGCGCTGAGCAGTTCCCAGTTGAGGGCTTTGGCTCCTGCTAGTTTTTCTGCATTTCGATCTGATCAGGTGACGGCACTGACGACGCTGCAAGTGACTTATTTGAGCAATGCGCAGATTTCGGCGCTGTCCACCATCAATTTAAAAACGCTGACAACTGACCAATTCCAGGCCCTGACGACAACCCAAGTCACCTCCTTGATTGCCAATCATTTGGCAAGTTTGGATGCCTCTAATTTGGCAGTTTTAAGCAGCCAACAGATTCAAGCCATCAAGCCTGATGGTATTGCCGCACTGAACACCCAGGCCATAGTCGCGCTGACAACACAGCAAATGACCTACTTGAATGACAAGCAAGTGGCTGCCTTAAAAACCAGTCAATTGGCAGTTCTACAAGCAGTTGACCTGAAAGCTTTGACAACAGTGCAAATGGGTTATCTGACCGCTGTTCAGTTGAACTCGCTGAGTGAAACGCAAATGGGCGACTTGTTAACGACACAGGTCCGTGCATTGAACATCACGCAAATCGCCAATTTGACCTCTGGTAATCTGAATGCACTGTCTGAGACTCAATTTCAGTCACTCACATCGGTGCAAATAGCAAGTCTGATCACCCATCAAGTTGCCAATCTCCAAGTCAATGATTTGGCAGCTTTAAGCTCATCTCAAATTCAGGCAATCAAGCCAGGCAACATTGCTGTTCTCAATTCAAACCAAATCGTGGCGCTGACCACAACCCAAGTCAGTGCCTTATTGGATGCGCAATTGAAGGTGCTCACAACGGGCCAAATGTCTAGTTTTGCTTCTGATGATTTGCAAGCCTTGACATCGGCTCAATTGCGAACCCTCTCGGGAGCACAACTGAATGCACTGAGCACCGCTCAGATGAGCAATGTGCTCACTTCGCAGTTGGCTGCTCTGACACCTTCCCAAATTTCTGTGCTGTCTACTGTCAATTTGAATGCCTTGACGTCTGTCCAATTTCAAGGCTTGACAACTTCGCAGCTGGCAAGTTTGAGCTCTCGTCAAGTGGCGAACTTGGAAACTGCAGACTTGTTGGCACTTTCAAGTGTGCAACTCAGGGCAATATCACCCTCTGGTATTGCCGCATTGACTTCAGATGAAATTGCCTCACTGACGACGCAGCATTTGACGTATTTGAGCAATCTTCAAATTCCATCTTTGTCGTCGGCCAACCTGAATTTGATGACGACCAGTCAATTGAAGGCACTCACCTCACATCAAATTGCCAGTCTGTCTACAAAGCAAATGGCAGCTCTCAGCACCAATGCTTTGGCTTCATTGACCAGCGTTCAAGTGCAAGCCATCACGGCCGCTCAAATTAGATCATTGGGCTCTAAGGTCTCTTTGGTGGGATCCTCAACACCGATTATCTTGGACTTGAATGGGGATGGCGTGAGAACCACCAGCATGTCGGAGGGTGTGAGTTTCGATGTCTTGGCCAACGGGCAGGCGATGCGAACAGGTTGGGCCAGTTCAGAAGATGGCCTCTTGGTCATGGATCGAAATGGCGATCAAATCATCAACGATGGCCGTGAACTCTTTGGCTCATCCACTTTGTTGGCAGACGGCTCGAACTCTCCTGATGGTTATACCGCCCTGGAAGAGTTGGACACCAATCATGATGGCATGATCAGCCAAGCTGACGATGCCTTTGATCAACTGCGCATTTGGACAGATGTGAATGTCAATGGCCAAACGGATGTGAAAGAGCTTAAGACCTTGAACGAGCTGGGCATTCAGCAAATTAATTTGAGCGCCCAAGTCGCTGACATTCGAGACAATGGTAATTTGATCGGCATGACCTCAACCTTCGAAACTTTGGACGGTGTTTCTCACATGGTGGCTGATGTGTGGTTCAAAATTGCAGAGGGTGCAGACTCAAGGACCTCAGCAGACCCTGGAAAAAATTTCGGCGCCCCAAGCTCACTGGGAGACCAAGTGAGGTTGCTCTCTGAGGCAATCTCTCGTTTCGAGGGTGTACCAGAGTTTGAAAAAGCCTCGCTGTCAATTGTCAAAAATCAGAAAACTGGCGTGGGTCTGGAGACTCATTTGTTAGCGGTTTCTCAAATGGTTGATGCGATGCAACAATTTAAAGCGAATCAGCAGGAATTCATGGCACCTTCGTTGCAAGCAGGTACTTTGAGTGAGATGACCCATGACATGCTTTTTCAAACATCTTCTCCAAAGCAGGAATTGAAGATCTCTTCAAAGCCCGGTGGTATAGTTCGCTACACAGAGTAAAAATCTGCCGTTTGCCCCCTTAAAATGGGCTTGCGGTGAAGACTTCGGCATGAAGCGCCAATGACCTTAAGTAGACAGCCATGACATCCTTCAACACCCCCTTTGAAATTCATGTTCATGGTGAAGTGTCCTTGCGCGATGATGTGGACTTCAAAGCCCTTCAAGAAGCCGTCAAACCCCTTTGGAAATACGCAGGTGCAAGGTCTCTCACCGATGGCGCGCAAAGCCTCTACGAAGAAGAATCTGGAATTCACTTTGAAGCCACCGAGCACAAACTAAAAATGTGTTGGACTGTCAGGGGGAGTGACGATTTCCGGCAAGTTCTTGACGACTTGTGCATGAACGTCAACGAAATTTCAGCCGCGGGTGCTCAGCTTGAGGTGACTTTTTATGACACCGAATTTGACGATGATGATGAAGCCAGGGGCACAGAGTCCCGAGACGACTTCGTCATTCTGTTCGTAGGACCCGATCCCGCAGCCATCATGCAAGCGCAGCGTGATTTGTTGGTCCAAGATGTCATTGGCTTGATGGAGCGTCACTTTGACGGTTCAGAATTAAGCGGTGTGGTTCACGAAATTGACAAATTATTTTCTGACAGATTTGACAATTTGGTCAGTTCCCTTGAGCTGGGCAAGCCTCCGCGGGGAGGCAGTGGTGGCCCTCAAGGCGGTCACGGTGGTGGTCGACGCCCTCGGCACTTGCACTGAATTTCAAACCTGGCTTCAGTTTGCTGACTGTAGAAGCTGCTTGCATTCAGAGGGGTTAAAAAATCAAAATGCTTAACACGGGCGTTCAACGCAGAGAAGTCTTTGGCTGGGCCATGTACGACTTTGCAAATTCAGGTTACACCACCGTGGTCATCACCGCTGTGTTTGCAGCTTACTTTGTGGGCGCAGTGGCTAACAAAGCTGAATGGGCTACGCTGGCTTGGACCAGTGCTTTGAGTTTTTCCTACGCCATTGTCATGATCACCATGCCCGCCTTGGGCAAATGGGCAGATCGTCATGCGGCTAAGAAAAAATTATTGATGGCAGTTACTGCGGCTTGCGTGATCAGTACCTTGGCATTGGCTTGGGTGGGCCCAGGCCAAGTGGTCCTGGCCGTTGTGTGCATCGTGGTGTCGAACACCTTTTTTTCTTATGGCGAATCACTCACAGCTGCTTTCTTGCCTGAACTGGCAAAGCCCGAGGCCATGGGCCGCATCAGCGCGTGGGGCTGGGCCTGGGGTTATTTTGGCGGCATGCTCACGCTGGGGCTTTGTTTGGCTTATGTTTTGTGGGCTCAGAGTCAAGGCCATTCTGCAGGGCAGTTTGTGCCTGTCACCATGGTGGTGACCGCTGTCATTTATGCCCTTGCCGCCTGCGTCACCTTCGGTCTGATGAAGGAGCATGCCAAGCCCCAATCAGCTCGTGAGCGAGCTGGAAGTCAGTGGCAGCAACTGCGCCAAACTTTCAATGAGGCCAAAGCCTACAAAGATTTCATGCAGCTCATGGCGTGTGCCGTTGCGTACCAGGGCGGTGTGGCGGTGGCCATTACATTGGCAGCTATTTATGCTGAACAAGTCATTGGTTTTGAGCCGCAAGAAACCATGGTGCTTATCTTTGTTTTGAACATTGCGGCTTTGCTAGGTTCTTTGATTTTTGGCTATGCGCAAGATCGCATCGGTCACAAGCTGTCTTTGTCGATCACTCTGTTGGGTTGGAGCTTGACTTGTGTCATCGCTTCTCTCACCACCAGCAAAGAAATGTTTTGGTGGGCAGCCTCGTTGGCAGGGGTGTGCATGGGGTCTAGTCAGTCTACGGGCAGGGCCATGGCAGGCTTGTTCATTCCTTCACATCGCTTGGCAGAATTCTTTGGGCTGTGGACATTTGCCATTCGTTTGGCCAGTATCGTGGGCCCCTTAGGCTATGGCTTGATCACTTGGGCCACCGATGGCAATCAGCGCTCGGCGATTGCGGCTACCACCGTCTTGTTTGTATTGGGCTGGTTATTGTTGCTGCCTGTGAATGTTCAACGCGGCCAAGACAAAGCAGCCCATGGCGATTGAGCAAGTGATGTCGTCCTTTCGATATTTACAGGCCTATCCTGAAAATTTACAACTGCAAGTCCACAAAATCATCGAGGGACCGGGCTTAAATGCTTGGTTAAAAGCTCGTCATCCAGAAGCGCATGGCATTCGAACCGACAGCGCCTTGTATGCTTATGTCATGGATTTGAAGAATGAATTTTTGCGGCAAGCAGATCCCATCAACAAGGTGACATTTGACAGCAAGTTGCACATCATTCAACACGCCTTAGGTTTGCACACCACCACCTCACGCATTCAGGGTTCGAAGCTGAAGTCAAAGCGAGACATCAAGGTGGCCGCATTGTTCAAAGACACGCCTTTGGCGTTTTTGGAAATGATTGCTGTGCATGAATTGGCCCACCTCAAAGTTCGTGAGCACGACAAGTCTTTTTACAAACTGTGTCATCACATGGCGCCAGACTACGCGCAGTGGGAATTTGAGCTCCGGGTCTACCTGACGCACCTAGACTTAGGTGGCCAGAAAATTTGGACCTCTGCTTAAAGTGGGGCAACTTCAATGAAATGACAGCATGACGGCGGTAGATTCAGCCACCTGTCTGCAGCATGCGCCAGGGCGCTCAGTGAGCCCGTTGTCCAGAGTTGAATGGCCTTGTGATCCGGCAGTAGGACTAACTCAGATGCCTCAACTGATTGGTTGGCACTGACACTTAAGCGATGAGTTTGTTTGGCCACAGCTTGACCTGTAGAAATAATGTGCACGTCGGGGCCAACTATTTTTTTCAACAGGTCCTCCACAAAAACATAATGCGTACAACCTAAAACCAAGGTGTCAATTTCGCCAACTTCTTTTCCAAAGGGCCCCATTTCCTGTAAATACTTCAGGCAAAGACGCTCCACTTCGAAGGTTTCAGTTTGCGGTTTTTCTGTTTGCTTTTCAATCGCCAACGCCAAGCCTCTGCAAGCTTGAATCACAAACTCACAAGGCCTTGGCGCAGCCTCTGTTTGGACTGTTTTCAAGAGTTTTTCAAATCGAATACTTTGCAAAGTGCTGTGGGTGCCCATCACGCCTACACGTCCCGTGTGCGTTGAGCCTATTGCGGGCTTCAGCGCTGGCTCGACGCCAACAAAAGGCAATGCGGGAAATTTGTGTCTCAGACTTTCAATGGCCACTGCCGTGGCTGTGTTGCAAGCGACAACGACCGCCTTGATATTTTCCTTGGCAATCAGTTGCTCAGTGATGAAATGGCTTCGTTCAATCAGAAACGCATCGCTTCGCTCGCCATAGGGTGCAAAGGCACTGTCTGACCAATAAATGAAACGCTCTTGCGGCATTTCAGCACGCAAGGCTTGCAACACACTCAGGCCGCCAATGCCGCTGTCAAATACGCCAATCGGGCGCCGAGTGTTGGTTTCAGTTGGCGGCAACTTTGATGCCTTTGAACTCGCCCGTGGCAATTCGTTTTTGCCATTCAACAGGGCCAGTGATGTGAGCGCTGGTGCCGCCCGAATCTACCGCCACCGTGACAGGCATGTCCACCACATCAAATTCGTAAATGGCTTCCATGCCTAAGTCGGCAAAGGCCACCACCTTCGATTGCTTGATGGCTTTGGAGACCAAATAGGCAGCACCGCCCACAGCCATGAGATAGGCGGACTTGTGTTTTTGGATGGCCGCAATGGCCTCAGGTCCCCGTTCGGCTTTGCCCACCATGGCAATGAGGCCGGTTTGGGCCAACATCAGCTCGGTGAATTTATCCATGCGCGTGGAGGTGGTGGGGCCCGCAGGGCCAACAGCCTCGCCCTTAATGGGGTCGACAGGGCCCACGTAGTAAATGACGCGGTTGGTGAAATCCACAGGCAATTTTTCGCCCTTCGCCAACATGTCTTGAATGCGTTTGTGAGCGGCATCGCGTCCCGTCAACATCTTGCCATTGAGCAGCAAAGTTTGACCCGGTTTCCAGCTCGCCACTTCAGCAGGGGTGAGTGCGTTCAAATCGACACGCTTGCTTTTTTCTGTGTTGGGCGTCCAGTTCACATCGGGCCACAAATCGAGGGAAGGCACATCCAAGTAAACAGGGCCAGAGCCATCCATCACAAAGTGCGCATGTCGGGTGGCCGCGCAGTTGGGAATCATGGCCACAGGCTTGCTGGCTGCGTGCGTGGGGTACATCTTGATTTTGATGTCAAGCACGGTGGTAAGACCGCCTAGACCTTGCGCGCCTATGCCAAGCGCATTGACCTTCTCGTAAATTTCCAAACGCATGTTTTCAACTTGCGTGAGCTTCTCACCCTTGCTTGATTTTTCGAGCAACTGGTACATGTCCAGGTCGTCCATTAAACTTTCTTTGGCCATCAGGGCTGCCTTTTCAGCAGTACCGCCAATGCCGATGCCCAGCATGCCGGGAGGGCACCAACCTGCACCCATGGTGGGTACTGTTTTCAAGACCCAATCGACGACACTGTCGCTAGGGTTGAGCATGACCATTTTGGATTTGTTTTCACTGCCGCCACCTTTGGCTGCAACGGTGATGTCCAGTTTGTTGCCGGGCACTATTTGCGTGAAGATCACGGCAGGGGAATTGTCTTGGGTGTTTTTGCGTGCAAATTCGGGATCAGAAACCACCGAAGCGCGCAACATGTTGTCTGCGAAGTTGTATCCCCGGCGCACACCTTCATTGATGGCGTCTTCCAAGCCGCCTTTGAAGTTTTGAAATTGGATGTCCATGCCAACTTTCAAGAACACATTGACGATGCCGGTGTCTTGACACATGGGGCGATGGCCTATAGCGCTCATTTTGCTATTGGTCAAAATTTGAGCAAGCGCATCTTTGGCAGCCGGACTCTGCTCGCGGTGGTATGCGGTAGCTAAGTGAGAGATGAAATCTGCAGGATGGTAATAGCTGATGTATTGAAGGGCAGCTGCCACGGATTCAATCAGGTCTTCTTCTTTGATCAGGGTGCTCATGGTCTACTTTCTCAAGGCCTTGTTTGATTTTTAATTGAAATTTTGCGGGTGCTAAGAACTCGACACTTCAGTGTTGCTGCTTGCCGCCATGATGTGACATCAATTTGTCGGTATAAGCAATGGCCAAGGCGCTTAGCAAGAACGTAACGTGAATGATGGTTTGCCACATTAGAACTTGTTCTGTGTAGTTTGCCGCATTGATAAACGTTTTGAGCAAATGAATCGAGCTGATACCGATGATCGCGGTACCTAACTTCACTTTCAGTACTGACGCATTGACATGGTCCAACCACTCAGGTTGATCGGGGTGACTTTCCAAATTCATGCGCGACACAAAAGTTTCATAGCCACCCACGATGACCATGATGAGCAGGTTCGAAATCATCACCACGTCAATGAGGGCCAAGACCACCAGCATGATGATGGTCTCGTTCAATTGCGTGATGGGCGCATCAACTTTGTACCCAATGCCAGAGATCAAAGCTTGAAGGGCTGTTTGACTGCCAAAAACGGCCTCCAAAAGGTGTACCAGCTCCACCCAAAAATGAAACACATAGACGCCTTGGGCCAAAATCAGTCCCAGGTAAAGCGGAAGTTGCAGCCATCGGCTTGCAAAAATCAGCTTGGGCAGGGGACGCAGGGCAGCTTTTTCAGGGTGTTCGGAGGAATTCGAGGCCATGGATTCGCTTTTGAAGAGTTTGAGTGATTTTAAAGCCGTGCATTTGCAGAAATGTGTCGGTTTTGACAAGATATGAAAGAATACTGTCAGTCAGGGCTTTGTAAGAGCCAAGCACGACATTCAGAGACAATTAATTCGAACAAATTCCCTAGGAGACATTGAATGAGCGCCACCCTTTACCAGCCCAGTGCTGAATTTGTTAAAAATGCCCACATTTCAGGCATGCCCGCCTACCAAGCCCTTTGCAAAGAGGCTGAAGCCGATTACGAAGGCTATTGGGCTCGACTGGCCAGAGAATTTATTTCTTGGAAAACGCCCTTCACCAAAGTCTTAGACGAGTCCCAGGCACCTTTTTTCAAATGGTTTGAAGACGGCACCCTGAATGCCTCTTACAACTGTTTGGATCGCAATATTGAAAAGGGTTTGGGCAACAAAGTTGCGCTGATTTTCGAAGCGGATGGCGGTGAAGTCACTCGCATCACTTACAGCGAATTGTTGGCCAAAACCTGTCAAATTGCCAATGGCCTTAAATCTCTCGGCATCCAAAAAGGCGATCGCGTCGTCATCTACATCTCCATGTCCATTGACGGTGTGGCCGCCATGCAAGCCTGCGCCCGAATTGGCGCCACACACTCCGTGGTGTTCGGTGGCTTCTCTGCCCAGTCATTGCGCGATCGCATTGAAGACACCGGCGCCAAAGCCGTGATCACTGCCGACCACCAAATTCGCGGTGGCAAGCAGCTGCCCTTGAAATCGATTGTGGACGACGCCATTGCATTGGGCGGATGCGGCAGCATTCTAAATGTGTTGGTGGTCAAGCGCAGCGGCGCTGAAGTTGCCATGACGGCAGGGCGCGACACCTGGATGCACGACTTGGTGGCCAAACAAGCCAGCACCTGCGAGCCAGAGTGGGTGGGCGCTGAGCATCCTTTGTTCTTGCTCTACACCTCTGGCTCAACAGGCAAGCCCAAGGGTGTTCAACACTCAACTGGTGGCTACTTGTTGCACGCAGCCCTCACCACCAAATGGACTTTCGACTTGAAACAAGACGATGTGTTCTGGTGCACAGCCGACATCGGTTGGGTCACGGGTCACACCTACATCACCTACGGCCCCTTGGCTTTGGGCGGCACAGAAATTGTCTTTGAAGGCGTTCCCACATTCCCCGACGCTGGCCGTTTTTGGAAAATGATTCAAGACCACAAGGTCTCTGTTTTCTACACGGCGCCTACCGCCATTCGTTCTTTGATCAAAGCGGCGGAAGCCAACGATGCGGTGCATCCAAAAAGTTACAACTTGAGCAGCTTGCGCTTACTCGGTTCGGTGGGCGAGCCTATCAATCCTGCAGCGTGGGAGTGGTATCACAAGCATGTGGGCGGCGGCAATTGCCCCATTGTGGACACCTTCTGGCAAACCGAAACGGGTGGCCACATGATCACGCCTTTGCCTGGCGTGACACCCATGGTGCCGGGTTCTTGCACCTTGCCTTTCCCAGGTATTCAAGCCGCCATCGTGGACGAAACAGGCAAGGACATGCCCAATGGCCAAGGCGGTATTTTGGTGGTCAAGCGCCCATGGCCTTCCATGATTCGCACCATCTGGGGTGACCCCGATCGCTTCATCAAGAGCTACTACCCAGCCGACTTCCAAGGCAAGTACTACTTGGCCGGCGATGGCGCCATTCGAGATGCTGAATCTGGCTATTTCACCATCACAGGACGCATCGACGACGTGCTGAACGTTTCAGGTCACCGCATGGGCACCATGGAAATTGAATCTGCCTTGGTGAGTTGTACCGAGCTGGTGGCGGAAGCCGCTGTGGTGGGTCGTCCCGATGAAACCACCGGTGAAGCCATTTGTGCGTTTGTGGTGCTGAAGCGCCCCTTGCCCACTGGTGACGAAGGCAAGGCCATCGCCAAACAATTGCGCGATCACATTGCCAAAGAAATTGGCCCGATTGCCAAGCCCAAAGACATTCGCTTTGGCGAGAACTTGCCCAAGACACGCTCAGGCAAAATCATGCGCCGCTTGCTGCGCAGCTTGGCCAAAGGCGAAGAAATTACGCAAGACATTAGCACCTTGGAAAACCCAGCCATCTTGGGTCAACTCGGTCAAGCGTATTGATGACGGGACCTAAGGTTGAGGTCCCATCACCACACCTTCCCGGCGAGGATCCGCGCCACCAAAGAACCCTTTGGATGTCAATTCAATGGCCTGAAGGCCGCTTTGCAATATTGTTTCACGAACATCATGCCCCTTGGCCTGCAGCGCTTTGATTGTGCTTTCAGGAAACCGTTTCTCTTCCAAAAGGGTTGGACCATTCAGGGAGCCGAAATTCGGCAGGCTAATGGCCTGCTGTGTGTTCAACTCCCATTGCAATGTGCCAATCAGTAGCTTGCTGGTGTAATGAATGATGATGGCGCCCCCAGGACTGCCACCTGTCATCTTTAATTTGCCGGAGTCTTTCTCAAAAACGAGGGTAGGTGACATGGAGGAGCGCGGCCGTTTGCCACCTTCAACCCGATTGGCAATGGGCAGACCTTTAGAATCTGCTGGCGCAAAACTGAAATCAGTCAGCTCGTTGTTCAACAAGAAACCACCTTGCCTGCCTTGACCAGAATTGACCATGTTTCTGGATCCAAACGCAGCTTCAATGGTGGTGGTCATGGCCACTGAATTGCCTTGCTTGTCAATCACGCTAATGTGGCTGGTGCCATATTCTTCTTGATCGGGCATGGGTGCAAAGGCAGCTTGGGTTCCAGCAGGATTGCCGGGTTGTGCCACCTTCATACTTTGCGCGCCAATGAGATTGCTTCGCTGTTTCAGATAGTTGGCATTCAACAGCGTTCGCCAATCGCCGCCAGGGGCTTTTACAAAATCAGGGTCAGCTACAAATTGACCACGGTCTGCAAAAGCCAAACGAGCGGCTTCTGTGTAAAAGTGAAGCCAGTCGGCGGAAAGAAGGCCTTGCTCAAGTTGCATTTTTGCAGCGGGGGTGTTGTTCAAGATACCCAACATTTGCCCAATGGCCAAGGCGCCTGAACTGGGCGGTGGAAAACCGCAGAGTTGATAGGTTTTCCCAGTCGTTTGCACCGCATGATCAAAGCACAAAGGTTCGCGTTTTTTGGCTTTGTAATGGACCAAATCTTGAAGTGTCATATTGCCCGGACGTGTGGGGTGTTGACGCACTTTTTTCACCAAAGCTTCGGCCACAGGGCCATCCTTCAAGGCTTGCGATCCGCGCTTTGCAATGTCGCGCATGACCGCTGCCAACTCGGGATTTTTCAAGACATGGCCCACGGGAAATGGCTTGCCTTGAGCGTCGTAAAAATACGCAGCAGCCACGGGATCGCTCCTTAAATAATTTTCAGCCAACAACCCGCGATGCAAATGAGGACTGAGCTTGAAGCCTTGCTCTGCCAATTGAATGGCGGGTTGCATCAGGTTGGCCCAGGGCAATTTGCCGTGTTCTTTGTGCGCCATTTCTAGCACCGTGAGGGTGCCAGGCACACCCACCGACAAACCACTGACAACGCCATCAATGAAGGGCAAGGGCTTGTCTTGTGCATCTAGAAAAAGCTTTTCTGTGGCGGCTGCAGGCGCAACTTCACGGCCATCGTAGGCTTCCACTTTTTTGCCATCGTGATGAAGAATGAAAGCACCACCGCCAATGCCACTCGACTGCGGTTCTACCAAGGTGAGAACCATTTGGACGGCAATGGCCGCATCGATGGCAGAGCCGCCGGCTAAAAGAATTTGATAACCTGCATCGGTGGCCAAAGGGTTCGCGGCAGCGACTGCAAAGCCTTGGGTGGCCCAACCTGATTTTTCTTGATATCCCAAGAGGTCGTTAGGTGGGTCAGGTGTGGCGTATTGGAAAGCGATGGGTTGTATCGCGCAAGCGCATAAGCCGAATGCCAAGAGGATGACTGCAACCCTTGTGCTGCAGCTTAAATTCAAAAACCTCATGTGGCCCTCCATGTATTGGAAGGAAATAAGTATGACTTATTTTGGCGCGAGACGAATAGCGCCATCCAAACGAATCACTTCGCCATTGAGCATGTCGTTTTCCAAAATGTGTTTCACCAATTTGGCATAGTCATTGGGCGTGCCCAAGCGGCTCGGGAAGGGCACTGCTGCTGCCAAAGCGTCTTGTACTTCTTGGGGCATGCCAAACACCATGGGGGTGCCAAAAATGCCGGGCGCAATGGTCATGTTGCGAATGCCGTTGCGCGCTAAATCGCGCGCAATGGGCAAGGTCATACCGACCACACCGCCTTTGGAGGCTGAGTAAGCGGCTTGGCCAATTTGGCCATCGTATGCAGCCACCGAAGCGGTGGAAATCATCACACCCCGCTCGCCTGTAGGCTCGGGTTCGTTTTTGCACATGGCTTCAGAGGCCAAGCGAATCATGTTGAAACTGCCCACCAAATTGACCATGATGGTTTTGCTGAAAACAGCCAAAGAATGCGCACCGTTTTTGCCAACCGTTTTTTCTGCGGGTGCAATGCCAGCGCAGTTCACCAAACCCACCAGTTTGCCCATCGACACCGCCTTGGCCACCACGGCTTGTCCATCGGCTTCTTGGCTCACATCGCACTTCACAAAAGCACCGCCCAGTTCCTTGGCCACGGCCTCACCTTTTTCAACCTGCATGTCTGCAATCACCACTTTGCCCCCGTTGGCGGTCAGCATGCGCGCAGTGCCTTTGCCCAAGCCTGAAGCGCCGCCAGTCACGATGAAAACTTTGCCTTGGATGTCCATAAGGTGCTCCTGATTGATTGACGTTACGTCAACGTTAATTATGCACGGGGGATCTAACTTGAAAACTATCGCACTCATAAGTAATCTTAATCAAGGTTATCCCTTATAGGGTTTACGATAGGCCTCGATGAGTTTTCTCATTCAGCATTTTTTTAAACCAGCCTCAAGGTAAAACCATGACCCTTATCAATACGCAAGTTAAGCCTTTCAAAACACAAGCCTTCCACAACGGCAAGTTCATTGAAGTTTCAGATGCCAGCCTCAAAGGCAAATGGTCAGTTTTGATTTTCATGCCCGCAGCCTTCACCTTCAACTGCCCCACAGAAATTGAAGACGCCGCTGACAACTATCCAGCCTTTCAAAAGGCCGGTGCCGAGGTCTACATCGTGACCACTGACACACACTTCTCACACAAAGTGTGGCACGAGACATCGCCTGCTGTGGGCAAGGCCAAATTCCCCTTGGTGGGCGACCCTACCCACACATTGACCCACGCATTTGGCGTGCACATTGCAGAAGAAGGCCTGGCTTTGCGCGGTACCTTCATCATCAACCCAGAAGGCATCATCAAGACCATGGAAGTGCACTCCAACGAAATTGCACGCGATGTGTCTGAAACATTGCGCAAGCTCACCGCAGCTCAGTACACCGCCGCTAACCCCGGCCAAGTTTGCCCTGCGAAGTGGAAAGAAGGCGCGAAGACTTTGACGCCTTCACTCGACTTGGTCGGCAAGATCTAAGGACTGAAACTCACTGAAAAAGTTCAACGCTCTGAAACACAGGGCGTTGAGCGCTAGCTTGTCCAGCGCATCGATTTAAATTTGAAATTGCTTTAGGAAAAAACCATGTTAGATGACGCGCTCAAATCGCAATTGCAAACTTACTTGGGCATGCTGAGGCACCCCATCCGATTGATAGCCACATTGGACGACAGCGAGATCGGTGTCGAGATGCGCAGCTTGTTGGAAACCATTGTGGGTTTGTCCGACAAAGTCAGCCTCGACACAACAGGCAACGACGATCGAAAGCCTTCCTTCGTGGTCGCTCGCGATCGTGAAACGCAGGGCGTTCGATTTGCAGGTTTGCCTTTAGGCCACGAGTTCACCTCTTTGGTGTTGGCATTGCTGTGGACGGGCGGCCATCCACCCAAAGTCGAGCAAGATGTGTTGGACGCCATCAAGGGCTTGGACGGCGACTTCAATTTCGAGGTCTACATGTCCTTGTCTTGCCACAACTGCCCCGATGTGGTTCAGGCTTTGTCACTCATGGCCATCTTCAACCCGAAAGTGAAAACAGTCGTCATTGAAGGTGGCGCGTTTCAACAAGAAGTCACCGAGCGCGAAATCATGGCCGTGCCCATGGTGTTTCTCAATGGCAAAGTGTTTGGCTCGGGCCGCATGATGGTGGAAGAAATTGTGGCCAAGTTGGACACGGGTTCTGCAGACCGTGAGGCCGCCAAACTCAGCGCCAAAGAACCCTACGAAGTGCTCATTGTGGGCGGTGGTCCTGCTGGCGCTGCTGCTGCTGTGTATGCCGCTCGCAAAGGTATTCGGGTGGGTGTGGCCGCAGAGCGTTTTGGTGGTCAAGTGAATGACACCCTGGCCATTGAAAATTACATTTCGGTGCTTGAAACCGATGGACCCAAATTCGGCGCAGACATGGAGGCGCAAGTGCGTCACTACGGCGTAGACATCATGAATTTGCAGAAAGCAGCCAAAGTGGTGCCTGCGTCAGAAGAAGGTGGGCTGATTCACATTGAAATGGAAAATGGGGGCGTGCTTCAGGCCCGAACCGTCATTTTGTCAACCGGCGCGCGCTGGCGCAATGTCAATGTGCCCGGTGAACAAGAATACAAAAACAAAGGCGTGGCCTATTGCCCGCACTGTGACGGACCTTTGTTCAAAGGTAAGCGTACCGCGGTCATTGGCGGTGGAAATTCTGGCATAGAAGCGGCCATTGATTTGGCGGGCATCGTGGCGCACGTTACTGTCATTGAATTTGCGGACCAACTCAAGGCCGATGCAGTGTTGGTGAACAAACTTAACAGCTTGTCTAACGTGACTGTTCATACCAACGCACAGACCTCTGAAATAACTGGCGACGGCAGCATTGTGAACGGCATTCGTTTTAAAGACCGGTTAAGCGGTGTGGAGCAGCACTTGGCTTTAGAAGGTGTGTTTGTTCAAATTGGTTTGGTTCCTAATACCGAATTTTTGAAAGGTACTTTGGAACTTTCAAAGTTTGGAGAAATTGTGGTGGACGCCAAAGGCCATACCAATGTGCCTGGTGTGTTTGCAGCAGGTGATTGCACCACTGTGCCCTTCAAACAAATTGTGATTGCAGCAGGCGATGGTGCCAAAGCAGCACTCAGTGCGTTTGATCACCTGATTCGGTCACCTGCGCTGGTCTGACCTTGCGCACGTAAGTCAAACTCAAGGCTAACCATCCTAGGATGAAACTGGTGCCGCCCCAAGGGACCAAGGCTTTGAAGGTTTGTAAGTCTGCCCAAGCACGCACAAGAATATTGACTGAAAACAACAAAGTTCCAAGGATGAACAAAGCGCCTGCAAGCTGCAGGCGCTTTTCGGAAGGGCGGAATTCTCCGAGGATGCCCACCAAAATAAGTCCCAGGGCATGAAATTGCATCAAATGAAGTGCATTTTGAACCATGCCGGATGAGCTGCCGCTTACACTTGTGCCATGGGCCGCGATGGCCGCCAGAATCACGGAAGCTGCTGCCAACAGCGACCCCAGGGCAATGTAGATGGATGCCCATCTTGGCGTGTTGAATGGCTTGAAGCTTTCCATCTAAATTGAATCCTTGAGAAGAATTAAAACATTATGCAAGTGAAGTTAGGGCCCGTGAGTTTCATGTCCAGATCATCAGGGGTTCGCCTTTGGATGACATTCGCGTTGATGTTTGTCTTGGTGGGCTGTGCCACTGTGAAGGCGCCTGAAAGTAGCGTAAGCAAAACAGGACCCATGCCAGACACAAGCGCGGCGTTGCCCACTGCCCAACCTGAACCTGTGGTGCCGCCCAAGGTGTTGCACTTGGGATTGGCGCTAGGAAGTGGTGCCGCAAGAGGGTTTGCCCACGTCGGTGTGATCCAAGTTTTAGAAGAGGCGGGCATTCACCCTGATGTGGTCGTAGGCACCTCTGCGGGAAGTTTGGTGGCGGCTTTGTATGCCAGTGGCAAAAACAGTGTGCAATTGAAACGTGTCGCAGACACCATGCAAGAGGCGGAAATCACGGATTGGATGATGCCCATTTTGAATCGCGGTGCGCTCAGGGGTGAGGCGCTGGCGCGGTATGTGAATTCCCAGGTGGGAGGGAGGCTCATTGAACAAATGAAAATACCTCTAGGCATAGTGGCCACTGACTTGCACAGCGGGGAGCCGGTTTTGTTCAGGCGAGGCAATACGGGCTCAGCCGTCCGCGCTTCTAGTGCAGTGCCTGCAGTGTTTCAGCCAGTCAAGATAGGCACACGTGAATATGTGGATGGTGGCTTGGTCTCGCCTGTGCCTGTTCGCCAAGCCAGAGACATGGGCGCCAATGTGGTCATTGCGGTGGACATTTCGAGCGATCCAGAAGACAACCCTGCCAGCGATACGTTTCAAATTCTGATGCAAACCTTCAACATCATGGGCAAGAGTTTGAACACCGTGTTACTGAAAGAAGCTGATGTGGTTGTGAAGCCATTGTTGATGGGGGTGAAAAGTGCCGATTTTGCGGCCCGTCGTCAATCCATCGAAGCAGGGCGCGAAGCCATGTTGAAGCAGTTGCCCAAGCTCAAAGAGATTTTGTCGGGCTACGTTGTGAAACCTTGAACAGCATTTGAACACTGGTGATTTTGGGCGCAATGTGTGTGGTGCCAACACAGACGAAAAAAAGCCGGTTAAGAACCGGCTTTTTTGCATCAAAAAAAGCTTGTTGATCAAGCTATTCTTTGAAAAGCGCTGATTAACGCTTCTTAGCAGTTGTTTTCGCAGCTGAAACCGCTGTGTTGGTCACAGCAGCGATGTTGGCTTCGGCCATGTCAGTGGCTTGCTTGACAGCTTTTTGAACTGATTCGTAAGCGTTGTTAGCGGCAGTCACGGCGCTTTTCATCACGGCCACAGCAGTTTCAGAACCGGCAGGTGCGTTAGATGTAGCAGACTCAACCAAGTTAGAGAATTGCTTTTGTGCAGCAGCTGTTTGTACTTCCAAGGCTTTTGTGAACTCGCTAGAAGTGCCAGAAGCGATGTCATACAGGTGACGGCTGTAAGCAGCTGTTTTTTCAGCCAAAGGCTGGAACAGGTTGGCTTGCAATGCCATCAATTCTTGAGCGTCTTTCACGCTCAAGGCTGCTTTGGTGCTGTGAGCTGATTCGCTCAAGGCGGCTTTAGTGGCTGTCAAATTCAGCTCAACCAATTTTTCCATGCCTTCGAAGGCTTTGGATGTCAAACCGAAAAGGGTTTCGACATTGGCTTTGTGTGAAGCAACGAGTTGTTCAGTAGTCATCATGATTTCTCCATTCAATTAAAAAGGTTTCCAAAGGGACTGCTCTGAACCGGCTTTGCTTGTCGCTTTGCCTAACATCTTGTTGCAGTGCAGCATGGGTTGAATTTTAGGGACTCTGAAACCAATTACAAGGGGTTTTTGTTGCGACGCAGCATTTTAGAGTCGGCGTTCTAGAAATTGAAATTGATTGCAAAAGGTCACAATTGAGCCATGAAAGCTTTCTATTCAGACCACTTTGTCTTGCCTTTGCCAGAGGGGCATCGCTTCCCTATGGCCAAGTACAGCATGTTGAAACAAAGGGTGGCCGAAGAGCTTTTAGGCGTGGAAATGCGGGAGGCACCGGCCGCCACGGATGGCGAGTTGGCCTTGGCCCACAGCCCAGAATACGTTCAAGCCGTGAAGTCGGGCGCTCTGAGCCCTGAGGCACTCAAAGAAATTGGCTTTCCTTGGACCCCGGCCATGGCGGTGCGGTCGGTTCGATCTGCGGGGGCGTCCATCGCAGCAGCCAGAGTGGCCATGAAGGAGGGGATTGCTGGCAATTTGGCGGGGGGAACCCACCACGCCAGTGCCCAACAAGGCGGCGGATTCTGTGTTTTCAATGACATTGCGGTGACGGCGCGGGTGCTCCAAATGGAGCATTTCCGGGCATTCCGGCAAACCCTTCAGGTGGCGGTGGTCGACTTAGATGTGCACCAAGGCAACGGAACGGCCAGTATTTTTGCCAATGACGCCAGCGTTTTCACGCTGTCATTGCATGGCGAAAAGAACTTTCCCTTTCGCAAGGTGGCCAGTGATTTGGATGTGGGATTGCCGGACGGTTGCACTGATGCCGCTTATTTAGACGCCTTGGACCAAGCTTTGGGCACCTTGACAGATCGAATTCAGCCCGAGTTTTTGATCTATCTGGCAGGGGCAGATGCGCATGAGGGAGACCGGCTTGGCCGTCTCAAGTTAACTGAATCCGGCATGCAAGCCAGAGATCAGAGGGTGTTTGATTGGGTGAGGGAAAGAGGCCTTCCCATGATCATTTGCATGGGCGGTGGCTATGGACGAGAACTCCAAACCACCGTTCAAGTGCAAATCAACACCTGGCGCCTCGCATATGAACACTGGCTTCACTGGCAAAATCGGGGTCTATGAATTCTGTAGAACCCCAACCCCCCAACCCTGCTCTGGCGGCGCCCCAGCAGTCCAGCACCAAACCGGAGGCTTTGCCGCGCAGTGCCTATCGTGTTTTTCGGCCCATCACCACACGTTGGATGGACAACGATGTGTATGGTCACGTCAACAATGTTGTTTATTACAGTTGGTTTGATACCGCAGTCAATGCCCATCTCATAGAGCAGGGTGTGCTGGACATTCACAATGGCGAAACCATTGGCTTGGTGGTTGAAACACACTGCAACTACTTTGCCCCATTGGCGTTTCCGCAAACCATTGAGGCGGGCATTCGCGTGGCGCACCTCGGCAACGCCAGTATTCGTTATGAAGTGGGCTTGTTTGCCCAAGGTGAACCCCTCACAGCGGCACGAGGCCATTTCGTGCATGTGTATGTTGACAAGCACACGCGCCGCCCCAAAGCCATGTCTGAATCATTCATCAAAGTATTGGAGAGCCTCTCATGAAAGAACTGTCTAGTTCACAAGTTAGCACGGTCATTGCCGATCAACACAGCGTTGACGCCGCAATTTTGAGCCGTTTTTCAGCCCGCGCTTATTTGAACAAAGCCGTTGACAAAACAGTTTTGGAAGACTTGTTGGCCGTTGCGGCGCGCGCGCCCAGTGGCACCAACACGCAGCCATGGAATGTCTATGTGGTCCAAGGCGCAGGCAAAGACAATTTGGTCAATGAGGTCTGTGCAGCAAACGAAGCCATGACGGCTAATCCAGAATTGGCCAAAGAATATGTAGAGGCCTATGACTACTACCCTGCCAAGTGGGTGAGTCCTTTCATAGACCGTCGACGAGAATGTGGCTTTGGTCTTTATGGTGTCCTGGGAATTACCAAAGGCGATAAAGACAAGATGCAATTTCAGCACCAACAAAATTTCCGTTTTTTCGGTGCCCCTGTCGGTTTGATTTTCACAATAGACAAAGCGTTGGGGCGCGGCAGCTTGTTTGACTACGGTATGTTTGTGCAGAATGTGATGTTGGCGGCCAGAGCCCGCGGCTTGCACACCTGTCCCCAAGCGGCTTGGAACAATTTCCACAAAATTATTTTCAAGCATGTGGGCGCGCAGGAAAACGAAATGATGGTCTGCGGCATGTCCTTGGGTTATGCCGATGAAAGCGCCATCGTCAATACCTTCAAAACCACCCGAGTTGAAGCCAGCGCATTTACAAAATGGATTGAATGAGCTTTTGGTTGATACAGTGCTTGAATGGTCTCAGCCATGCCAGCACATTGTTCATGATGGCTGCGGGGTTGACGCTGGTGTTTGGCGTCACCCGCATTGTTAATTTCGCGCATGGCAGTTTCTTTATGCTGGGTGCCATGGTGGCCGGTTACACCGTCACGCAGTGGCAGCCAACATGGGCAGATCAAAGCAGCTTGTATTTAATGGCCATGGTCATCGGCGCTGTGGTCGCTGCCGTGACAGGTGCTCTCGCGGAGTGGTTGTTGTTCAAGCCGCTTCGCGATTCGCCGCCACTCTACCCCTTGGTTGCAAGCTTTGGATTGAGTTTGGTGCTGCACGATGTGCTGCTTTGGTGCTTAGGCCCGGGTGAAATTTTTGCACCCAGATTTCCAGGTTTAAAAGGGGCGATTCAAATTGGCGAGGACTACTTTCCAGAGTGGCAGTTGCTCATTTTGTGTCTGGGTCCTCTCACTTGGTGCTTCTTGCATGTGTTGCTGACAAAGACCCAGTGGGGCCAACACATCAGGGCCGCTACCCAAGACCGTGACATGCTGAACGCTCTGGGCGTTAACCCTGCACCCCTCATGTTGGGGGTGGTGATGTTGGGCTGTGGCTTGGCGGGTTTGGCTGGCGCATTGCAATTACCGCGAGAGCCCGCCAATTTACAAATGGATTTGCAAATGGTGGTTGAAACCTTTGTGGTGGTGGTCATGGGGGGGTTGGGCAGTATTGCGGGTGCCTTTTTTGCATCGGTATTGATCGGATGCGTGCATGCTTTTGGAATTCATTTCTTCCCGCAGGCCACCTTGGTTTTGATTTTCCTCACCATGGCTGTTGTGCTGGCCTTGCGTCCACAAGGTTTGATGGGTGAATTGGCGGGTGCCGGTCCGCGGGAGCGCGTCTCTGCTTTTGGTGGGGGTCCGTCAAGTCCGAGCATGCAATTTGCGATGGGTGTCATCTTGTGCTTGACGGTCATAGGTTTGATGGTCTCGGGGAATTACACCCAAAGCATTTTGGAAAATGTGCTGATCATGGCACTTTTTGGCATCAGCCTTCAGTGGATGATGGCCCTGTCGGGGTGGGTGAGCTTTGGGCATGCCGCCTACTTTGCGTTAGGAGCTTATGCCGCTGCACTCAGTCATCTTCACTGGGGATTCAACGCCGTTGCAGCCTGCATGATGGGCATGCTGGTGGCCATGGTGGCAGGGTTGTTCATGGTCCGTGTATTGGCTCGCAGTGCTGGCGTTTATTTGGCCATGCTGTCTTTGGCTTTTTCACAAGTGGTCTGGGCCAGCGCCAGTCAATGGACGCAGTTGACCGGTGGCGACAATGGCCTGATTGGCTTGCAATTTTTAAATGACTCGCCACGATGGCTTTTTCAATCCTTGCTGGTGTTCTTGGTTCTCTTGTCTTTGTTTGTATTTTCGCGTTTGGTCTCTTCAAGCTTTGGGGCTGCGCTGCAAGCTGGGCGCGATGCGCCTGAACGCGCTGTGGCGAGTGGTTTCCATGTCCATGCTTTGAACCATCGAATTTTTTTGCTGAGCACGATGTTGGCAGGATTGGCGGGAGCCCTTTGGGCCATTTCGAAGGGTGCCGTATTTCCCTCTGTGGCATCAGTTGCCACCTCTGTCGATGCCCTGGTCATGGTGCTATTGGGAGGAATTCACCAATTGTGGGGCGCCTTCGTTGGCAGTGTCTTTCTCATGGGATGGGGCGCCGAGTTAGGGCGTTATTTTGAATATTGGCGAGGTGTTTTGGGCTTGCTGGTGATGACACTGATGGTGCTTGCGCCAGAGGGCCTATTGGGCTGGCGAAATCGCAAGTCGCGTGATGGCGGGGGACTCGGATGAGTCTTCCTCTCAGGGTCACAGGACTTCGCAAAAGTTATGGCAAGGTGCACGCGCTTCAAGGTGTTGACTTTGAATTGAGTGCAGGCGAGTGTGTTGCATTGATTGGACCGAACGGCGCAGGCAAGTCAACTTGTTTTGCATGCATCGCCGGACAAAAAGCGCCTGATGTGGGGCGAGTGATTTGGCGTGAGCAGGACATTCTCAATAGCCCCGCGCACAAACTCCGGCAAATGGGTGTTGCCAGAACATTTCAAGTCGCGCAAGTTTTTGAAGCGCTCTCAGTGATTGAAAACTTACAGCTTGTGTTGAAAGCTGCTTTGGGTGTTTCGGCTTTGGATGTCTTGCAAAATTCTTTGGAGGAAGAAGCCTGGCATTGGGTTCATCAAATGGGGCTGGACAACTTGGGCGAGCAAGTGCTTCGGTCATCTGCTGCCAATTTGTCATATGGCAGCAAGAAACGATTAGAACTCGCAATGGCCATGGCGGGCTTGCCTGATCCACAAACCGGACTGTTGTTGCTGGATGAACCTGCAGCGGGTTTGTCGCCTGTCGAGCGCTTGGACATGATGCATCGCATTCAATCGCTTGCACTAAAGGGCACCACTGTGCTTTACACAGAGCACAACATGGATGCTGTCTTCGGTGTAGCCGATCGCGTGATGGTCTTGATAGATGGCCTGCTTGTGGCGCAAGGCTCGCCCAGTGAAGTGGCGCTGCACCCTGTGGTTGTTGAAAGATATTTAGGTCGTTCATTTGTTTGGAGCGAGGGCACTGCACATGCTTGAAGTTCGACATTTGAATGTCAGTTATGGGCAGGCCCAAGCCCTGTTTGATGTCTCCTTCGTGGTGCCTGTTGGGAAATTGGTATTGATCCAAGGCTTGAATGGCGCGGGTAAGTCCACCTTGCTGAAATCCATCATGGGCTTAATGCCGGAGGCACAGGGGCAAATCAATTGGTGGGGTGAATCCCTGACGCATTTGGCGCCTTTTGAAAGGTCGCAGCGTGGCCTGGGTTATGTGCCAGAAGATCGTCGGTTGTTTGCGGCGCTCACGGTGAAACAAAATCTGGAAATTGCCAGCCAAGTGGAAAAGTCAAGAACTCCCAAAGTTCAGACGATGCAGCTGGCCGATGTCTTGACTTTGTTTCCCGCTTTGGCAGGCATGCTAGATCGGCCGGCCTCACAAATAAGTGGCGGAGAGCAGCAAATGCTGACCCTAGGTAGAACCCTCATGACCCAAGCCAGAATGCTCTTGCTTGATGAGCCCTGTGAGGGCATTGCCCCAGTCTTGGTTGAGGCCATCGCGGCCTCCCTACAGAAGCTAAAAGGGCAGGGGTACACGCTGCTGGTAGCCGAGCAAAATCAGACCCTCAGGGGCATGGCCGATCAAGTCCTGCAGCTTGTCAGTGGTTCAATGTCTCAAAGTGAGTAAGTCCATCGGTCTTCACGTACACTGCAAACACAACGACAAGCTTTATTTTCAGACATGATCATTACCAGTTTGCTGGACACTGACCTCTACAAATTCACCATGATGCAAGTGGTGCTGCACCAATTTCCGGGTGCCCAAGTGGAATACCGCTTTAAGTGTCGCAATTCCGGCGTTGATTTGGCACCTTATGTCGACGAAATTCGAAGTGAAATCAAATCGCTTTGCAGCTTGCATTTCAAAGAAGATGAGCTGGCCTATTTGCGTTCAATGAGGTTCATTAAAAGTGATTTTGTCGACTTTTTGGATCTTTTTAAGCTGAATGAAAAATACATTCAAATCACGCCCAACCTCACCGGTGAAATTGACATCGTGATTCAGGGTCCATGGCTGCACACCATTTTGTTTGAAATTCCTGTGTTGGCCATCGTCAATGAGGTTTACTTTAGAAACACGCAACGATTGCCAGACTTGATCCAGGGCCGCTCACTTTTAGACACCAAAATCAAGCAGCTTCAAGCAGAAGATTTAAAGGCTTTGAAAATTGCCGATTACGGCACTCGCAGACGATTTTCTCGTGCTTGGCATGAGGAGGTTCTGAGAGTGCTTACCGCCAAACTCGGCTCAGGCGCAATGGGACAATTTGCCGGCACCAGCAACGTTTATTTTGCCTACCTCTTGGGCCTCACACCTTTGGGCACCATGGCCCATGAGTATTTACAAGCTTGCCAGGCCTTAGGCCCTAGGTTGCGCGACAGTCAAGTTTTTGCCTTTGAATCATGGGCTAGAGAGTATCGCGGCGATTTGGGCATTGCACTGAGTGATGTTTATGGGTTCAACGCATTCTTGCGAGACTTCGACATGTACTTCTGCAAGCTGTTTGATGGCGCCCGCCATGACAGTGGCGACCCCTTCATCTGGGGTGAACGCATGATTGCGCACTACCGTGCAAACCGAGTGGACCCACTCACCAAAACGCTGATCTTCAGTGATGGTCTCACGGTGCCCCGGACCATCGAGCTTTTTCGCCAATTCAATGGGCGTTGTCTGTTGGCTTTCGGCATTGGCACCAACCTCACCAACGACTTGGGCTATGAACCGATGCAAATTGTGATCAAGATGGTGAAGTGCAATGGGCAACCTGTCGCTAAACTCTCAGATTCGCCGGGCAAAGGCATGTGTGATGATCAGAATTATTTGGCGTATTTAAAGCAAGTGTTTGAAATTGAGGCGACAGAATGAATGCAATTCTCCTGACTATTTTTGTGCTAACTTACGCAGCCATTGCGTTTGAGCATCCTCTCAAAATTAACAAGTCAGCAACTGCCCTCATAGGGGCGGGCTTGCTTTGGACTTGTTATGCCTTGTTTGGAGAAAACGCAAACGGTGTCAACGACGCCTTGGGTGAGTCGCTCATGTCCACCGCGCAAATTGTGTTCTTCCTGATGGCTGCCATGACCATCGTGGAAGTGGTTGATGCGCACGATGGTTTTGAGGTCATCACTGCGCGCATTCAAACCACTCAATTGGCCAGTCTCATGTGGTTGGTGGGATTTGTGACATTTTTCTTGAGTGCCATCTTGGACAACTTAACCACCACCATTGTGATGGTCTCGCTGATGAAGAAATTATTAGACAAACGCGAAGACCGTTTGTTTTTTGCCGGCATGATCGTGATTGCAGCCAATGCTGGGGGTGCTTGGACACCCATTGGTGATGTCACAACAACCATGCTCTGGATTGGTGGGCAAGTTACAACTTTGGAAATCATGAAGGGTTTGTTCATACCCTCCATGATCAACTTGCTGGTGCCCTTGTCTGTCACTGCATGGATGTTGCGTGGACGCCAGGTTGAAGCGCCTGTGCAGCTGTTGTCAACGGGAAAAATAGAAACCACGGCATTTGAACGGCAGTTGATGTTCTTTCTGGGATTGGGTATTTTGGTGGCGGTTCCTGTGTTCAAGACTGTGACGCATTTGCCACCTTTCATGGGGATCCTGTTGGGCTTGGGTATGTTGTGGCTTATTGGCGATTTGATTCACAGCCAAAAGTCTGATGAAGACAAACAGCATTTGAGCTTGGTGAGTGCCTTGACCCGAATTGACATGAGTTCAATCTTGTTCTTTGTGGGTATTTTGCTAGCAGTGGCAACCCTAGAGCATGCACACATTTTGACTGACGTGGCTCAGTGGCTAGACCATACGGTGGGACGACTTGATCTGATTGTGATGCTCATTGGCCTGGTGAGTGCAGTGGTCGACAACGTGCCCTTGGTGGCAGCCTCGATGGGCATGTACAGTTTGACGGAGTACCCACCTGACAGCTTTTTGTGGGAGTTCATGGCCTACTGTGCAGGCACCGGTGGCTCTATTTTGATCATTGGTTCGGCAGCGGGTGTGGCGGCCATGGGCTTGGAGAAAATAGACTTTCTTTGGTACATGAAGAAAATAAGTTTGTTGGCGTTGCTGGGTTATTTTGGAGGTGCTATTTTTTATATCTTCCAATACCAGTGGCTCCACTGAAATGGACGAATCAAGTTTCAACATTTCAAAGTTTTTAAAAAGAGAGACGCTTTATGAAGCCTAAGTTGTTGGTTGCACGGCCCATATTTCAATCGGTCATTGATGCTTTGACTCCGTCATTTGAAGTGACATCCAATCAAGCTGACACACCTTGGACGCCAGCGTCGTGGAAGCAAGCACTGGAAAATCAGGATGGCGCTCTGACCACAGGTTCAGATCCCATCAATGCCGGCGTGTTGGGTGCAAAACCCAGACTCAAAATGGCAGCCAACATGGCCGTGGGGTTCAATAATTTTGATGTACCTACCATGACCTCTTTGGGGGTGTTGGCCAGCAACACGCCAGATGTCCTCACAGAAACTACTGCCGATTTCGGTTTTGCCTTGCTGATGGCCACCGCAAGACGGATGACCGAGAGTGAACATTATTTAAGAGCAGGTCAATGGAAACAGTGGCGTTACGACATGTTTGCTGGGGCCGAAGTGCATGGCAGCACGATGGGCATCTTGGGCATGGGACGCATTGGTCAGGCCATTGCCAAGCGCGGCGCATTAGGTTTTGGCATGAACGTCATTTACCACAACAGAAGCAAACTGGATGCGGTCACTGAAGTAGCATGCAAAGCCCGTTATGTCGACAAAGAAACACTGCTCACCACCTGTGATCACCTTGTATTGGTGCTGCCCTACAGTGCAGAATCACACCATGCTATCGGTGCCAAAGAGATCGCAAAAATGAAGCCTACAGCCACCTTGGTGAACATTGCCAGAGGCGGTATTGTGGACGATGTCGCATTAGCAGTAGCCCTTCAAAATAAACAAATCGCGGCAGCAGGATTGGACGTGTATGAGGGCGAGCCCAGTGTGCATCCCGGCTTGTTGACAGTGCCCAATGTGGTGCTCACACCGCACATCGCCAGCTCAACGGTAAAAACTCGCCTTGCCATGGCGCAACTGGCGGCTGATAACCTCATTGCCTTTTTCAAAACGGGTCGCGCACTAACACCCCTCAACCAAGTTGCCGCTCGATGAGGCTGATCCCTCTTAAATTGGCATAAAGAATGGCCTTGGACATTTCTTTTCTGCTGTGGTTATTGCTCGCACTCAATGCCATCGCATTGGTGTTGATGGGAAGTTTATGGTGGAAAAGTTCAGACACGTCAAAGTCGTCTGAAGAAGTCGCTCAATGGGCCGCCAACTTGCAGTCTGCCAACGAGCGTCTTGAGCGTGAACTGAGAAGTGCCATCCATGAGTCTGCCAGGGGCGGGCGACAAGAACTCATTCAAACATTGGGAACTTTCCAGCAATCCTTGGTTCAGCAAAGTGCAGAGGCCACGCGCACCCAAAACAGTCAGATGGATGCGTTTGCGCAGCAACTCTCTTTGTTGCAAAAAACATTGTCAGACACACTCACCTTGCAAGTTCAACAGCTGTCTGAAGCCAATGCACGCCGTTTGTCTGAAATGCGCGGCACTTTGGAAACTCAGTTGGCGCAGTTGCAGCAAAACAATGCAGCGAAGTTGGATGAAATGCGTCAAACGGTTGATGAAAAATTACAAACCACATTGCAAGCGCGTCTGGGCGAAAGTTTCAAACAGGTGGCCGATCGCTTGGAGCAAGTGCACAAAGGCCTAGGCGAGATGAACACCTTGGCGCAGGGCGTGGGTGACTTGAAACACTTGTTGACCAACGTGAAAACGCGAGGCATGTTTGGTGAAGCGCAATTGGCATCTTTGCTAGAGCAAGTCATGGCACCCGACCAATATGCCATGCAACACGCCACCATTCCTGGCAGTAAAAATCGGGTCGACTTTGCCATTCGGTTGCCAGGTCGCTCTGATGATGGCCAGCCCGTGTGGTTGCCCATTGATGCCAAGTTTCCGAACGAAGACTATGAAAGATTGCTCGATGCACAATCGCGGGCAGATGCAGCCCAAGCTGAAATTTGCAGCAAAGCTTTAGAAGCGCGTGTTCGATTGGAAGCCAAATCCATCACAGAAAAATACATTGAGCCGCCGCACACCACTGATTTCGCCATCATGTTTCTGCCCACCGAAGGTTTGTACGCCGAGGTCTTGCGCCGTCCGGGTTTGATTGAATCTCTTCAACGAGATTACCGTGTCACATTGGCGGGCCCTACCACGCTGATGGCCATGTTGAATTCTTTGCAAATGGGATTCAGAACCTTGGCGCTCGAGAAAAGGTCGAGCGAAGTATGGCAAGTCTTGGGTGCGGTGAAAACAGAATTTGGAAAGTTTGGCGATGTGCTGGCCAAAGTCAAAGAGCAAACCCAAACAGTTTTGAACACACTTGACAAGGCACAAACACGCAGCAATGTGATGCACCGTGCCTTGCGACAAGTCGAGGCCCTGCCTGAGGGGCAGGTGCCAGGTTTGCTGGCGCAAGAACTCGATGCGGGCCCCTTAGAGGATGAAGCGCCCACTGTCAGCGGCGAGTCTCAGTGAAGAAAGAGTTGACCCAACTGATCGTGGGGCAGATTTTTTTGCACGCTTGCATGACGGGGATGCGAATGGCGACCCCATTGTTGGCCCTTCAGCAGGGCTACAGCGCCATGGCTGTGGGCGTCTTGTTGGCGCTCTTTTCGCTCTCGCAAGTGTTCATGGCCATTCCTGCGGGGCGTTTCACCGATCGTCATGGTTTGAAAAAACCAGTCCGTTTTTGCGTGGTGTTGGCTTGCTTGGGCGCCGGCATTGCTGTGGTGTGGCCTCTCTTTCCAGTCTTGTGTTTGACCGCCTTGGCGACAGGTGGTGCGTCGGGGGTGACCGTGATTGCTCTCCAAAGACACGTGGGCCGAATGTCTTCCGATGCCAATCAGCTTAAAGAAACCTTCAGTTGGCTGGCCATCGGTCCTTCCGTGTCAAATTTCATGGGACCATTTTTCGCAGGTTTGCTCATTGATCACGCAGGCGCTGTTCCGGCAGACGAGGGCGGTTTTCGTGCCGCCTTTGTCATGCTGTTTGTTTTTCCCTTGCTGGCTTGGTTGTGGCTTCGAAGAATCAAGGAGCAACCTATGGCGCCTTTGGATCTTGACATGACGCCGGGCCGCGTTTGGGATTTGTTGCGGGACCCTTTGATGCGGCGACTCTTGTTTGTCAATTGGCTGCTCTCCTCTTGCTGGGATGTGCATACCTTTGTGGTGCCAGTGCTGGGCCATGAACGCGGGTTCAGCGCTTCAGTGGTGGGTGCCATCTTGGGCGCTTTTGCTGTGGCCTCGGCGGTGATTCGCGTGCTCTTGCCATGGATCGCACGACGTTTACAAGAGTATCGGCTGCTCGCAGGGGCCATGATTCTGGCCGGCCTCATCTTCGGCATTTATCCATTTTTTGAATCAGCCATGGCCATGGGGATCTGTTCAGTGGTCTTGGGTTTGGTTTTGGGTGTGGTTCAACCCATGATCATGAGTACCTTGTATCAAATTACCCCATCAAACCGGCAAGGTGAGGCTCTCGGACTGCGCATCATGGCGGTGAATGCTTCGAGTTTTGTGATGCCGCTAATTTTTGGTGCGGCAGGTGCGGTGGCCGGCGTCTCCGTTGTTTTCTGGGTGGTGGGCTTAGGCGTCATGGGAGGCTCACCCCAGGCATGGCGCCTGCGGCCTTCCAAAACGCTTTCGAATTAAATTAATGCCTGGCCCGCTTGATCAAACGCGCTTGCGGTACTCGCCTGTGCGCGTGTCAATTTCAATTTTGTCGCCTTGGTTTACAAACAAAGGAACAGGCACTTCAAAGCCAGTCGCAATCTTGGCAGGCTTGAGAACCTTGCCCGATGTGTCACCTTTGACAGCAGGCTCGGTCCAAGTGATTTCGCGTTCCACACTGGTGGGTAACTCAACAGAAATAGCCTTGCCGTCGTAGAACACCACTTCAACAGACATGCCATCTTCCAGGTAGTGCAGTGCGTCGCCCATGTTCTCAGATTCCACTTCGTACTGGTTGAATTCTTGGTCCATGAACACATACATGGGGTCGGCGAAATAAGAGTAGGTGCACTCTTTTTGGTCCAAAATAACTTGGTCCATTTTGTCATCGGCTTTGAACACAGACTCAGTTCCCATGTTGCTCAGCAATGCTTTGAGCTTCATGCGAACGGTGGCTGCACCGCGGCCGCCACGGCTGTATTCAGTGCGCAGAACGATCATGGGGTCTTTGCCTTGCATGATGACGTTGCCGACGCGAATTTCTTGAGCTACTTTCATAAGGTGTCCAGTGTTGTCCCGAATGTTGACGCCCATTCGGGGCGATCCCCTGAAGGATCATTGAATTAAAGGGCACAAGATAGATCTGGCCCAAAGCCCCCGATTTTAGCGCTTTTCTTCTACAAATTGAAGCAGCTGACTGACCAAATCCATCTGTCCCATCAAACGCCGTCTGGCCGCTACGGCGCATGCCTCCCATGCTGGCAAATCAACATCTGGCAGGGGCTCTGTAGACAAGCCGTTCCAGCGAAGATGAAAGCGCCGCAAACTCTCTGGGGCTTCAAGCCAGTCTAAAAAAGCATTCAATTTGGGGGCGTGGGCACCATCTTCTTGCGGATAGATGTGCCAAACAAAGGCTTTTCCAGCCCACAAAGCGCGAACCAAAGAGTCCTCGCCTCTCACAAAATTGAAATCGCTGTCCGCTAAGCATTTGTCAAATTCTGACTGCGAAAGGGGCGGAATTTTGGAGAACCTAAGGTTCTGAGAGTCTTTTGGCAGACTGGCCATGGCTTCGTCAAAGGCCAAAGCCCCCCGACCCTGCGCTACCTGCCATTGATGGCCATCCGCTCGAAAGGCGTTTAATTGCAGGGCCTCCGCCAATGCCACGGGTTCATAGCAAAACAGCAGAGTTTTTTGCAAACTGATTTGGTTTTGGCCTTGTTTACGGGGCTTGCTCAGTCTGATTTTCAGGTCTTCTTCAAGCTTAGGCTCTCGAATCAATCCGCCGGTCTTGTCTGTGAAGCCTGGATAGAAAAACCACTTGGTTCGGCCTTTCAGTGGGCCACTCATGACGGGCGAGGGCAGCCGATGGCTTCGCTCAACATAAGGCTCTGCGCTCAAATATTCCAAGTTCAACCAAACCGGTAGGGCGGACCTCGCACCGTCTGGCGTGCACGCCTGTTCCCCAGAGATGAAATGCAGAGGTAATTCGCAGCCAAAGGCTTCAACCCAGACGTCTGATACGGGTTCTTGTACCGAGAGAGGTGTCTGCCAGGGTCTGACCATGACTTGTGCGCGCTGAAATTGAAGCATTCCCCAATCATTTTGATCAAGGT
>Ga0214919_10001764_pt1 | contig 34899 bp, 41 predicted proteins | sample LL1503_MetaG_FD_177994 | JGI IMG/M metagenome (GOLD analysis project Ga0214919, IMG submission 177994) | Freshwater microbial communities from Lake Lanier, Atlanta, Georgia, United States - LL-1503 | ecosystem: Environmental > Aquatic > Freshwater > Lake | place: USA: Georgia | collected...
ATGAACACCTTTGTATCGGCATCCTCTAATTGTGGGTTATAATTGCTATCCCCATATATCTCTCTAATAATCGAAATGACCTTTCTATCAACATCTAATTTTTTTAATAAAGATGTCAATTTTTTACCACCGCTATTGCAAGTCCAACAATGCCACTTTTGGGTTTCCGTATTAACTTGTAATTTTTGTTTATGGTGATTGCAGAAAGGACAGTAGAAAGCTAACTCATTTCCTTTCAGATTGAGATAACTGCCTAAAATACCGGTTAGGGTAGATATAACTATATTCTTATCATTTTGCTTCAACACGACTTAAATATACGACAAATATTTGATATTACCAAATATTTTAAGGTCTATTTTCCTCTAAAAACCACTCATTTGGGATGATTTTGTCCGAATATTTGTACCCGTTTTTTTCACACCAATCCCCATAGGTCGTTTTGGACTTTTTGGTAATTTTGTTCTTTGAATTGGAAAATACGAACCTAATGTCCATATTTGGGTTTTGTTCTTTAACCAATAAGTGTTTCTTGCGGTCAGCTGCCACAAACCTACCTTTTGTCTCTATTCTAATACCATTGGGTAGTTTGAAATCGGGATGATAGTGGTGAGTGGATGCAGGAATTATGTACGGAACCTTTTCGGTTTCATACTCTACTTTAATTCCATAAGATTCTATTTGTTGAGAGATGGTTTCTTCTAAACCAGACTTAAATCCATATTTTTGTGCAACCCATTTTGGATTGTTTTTTTTTGTAACTTTTTTAGCCATTAAATTTTATTTTGCTCTATCAAGCTTACCATATGGTGTAGTATCGGTATATCCGTTTTTTAGATATGAACTACCACCACCGATTTGTCCACCGGCTAAACCATATCGGTTTCCTATCTTTGATGCTTTTTCTACTGCAGCAATTGCTTTATCATCTGCATCTTTTGTTCCTGAAAAATCAATTCCAACTGAATATAAAGTTTTATCTTTATCTTTGTTTGCATCTACTAATGCTGCTGCGGGTTTACCTTCTTCCCATCCACCTGCTTTTTGTTCTGCGTATAAATCTAAAATAGTTTTAGCCATGTTATTTGTTTTTGTATATAAATATAAGATTAAGTATCAAATCGTACAATAAAGTTTACAGGCATATCCGATTCTGATTTAATTGGTTGTGGTAATTTAGCTACTGCCACCAATTGACAATCATCATCATATAGACCAATTGTTGTAATAAATGGTAAAAGGAATGAACCTACACTATCAACCGAACTACTTAAATCATAGTGTTCAAATCCCGCAAATACACTTTGACTAACGGATGATGTATATCTATAATCCAATGTATCACCATTTTCTAATGTAGATTTTTTACGAATATATTTAACTCCTGGATTTGTAGTTGCTCTATAAATTTTATTATCACTACCTGTTATAAATTCCGTTTCTCTTCCAATTTCTACTACTGCCGTAGGATTTGTTGAAACATTGAATTCATCTTCATTTGAAATTAAAAGATATTCATGTTCATATATAGTTTGAGTAGATTTATAAGATAATTCCCATGTAGATAATAATGTTGAATTTACACTTCTGGTGATTGTTATTATACCTTGATTATAAAATACATTTCCTAATTTTAATGTTGCAGCATTTCCTTGTAAAAATGTTGCGTTGTTAATATAAATGACACCATCTTCATTATTAATTGATACAATTTCACAACTAAAAGAATCACTACCTATTACTATATCTAATGTTGCATTTTGAATGTCTATAAAAAATGAAGATATTGTAGCAGAATACGCTACACCTGCCAAATCGGTAAAATTAAACACACTACCTTGCAAATCCATTGCATTAAAGTTAACATATGTTCCTGAACCCGATGCAACTAAATTACCATAGTTATCATCTACAAATACATTACCATCATCTATAAGAGATACAGACCCTTTTTTTATACCTTCTCCAATATAAATGTTTGGTATTGAAATTACTTTAGCATTCCCACTTAAAAATCTATCTTTTGAACCTGGATTATTATTATATTCATTATTCTTATGACCTGTTCTTGTAAATGGATTATCTTCGTTTCCACTATAAAATTGTGCTCTTAATTGTCCGTAAATAGAATTTTTTGGGAATTGGCCTGAATATACCGAAGAACTTTCACTAGCTTCTAATAAATCAATTTCAGTAGAACCACTAGAAAAACTCCATTCTTTATAAGCCTTAAATGACCTAATACTAATATCCGATTTTGGTATTCTTTTTAACATATCTAATATAAATATCTTAAAACTAAAAACCCACCAAATTAAGGTGGGCCATAGTTTTTATTTTATTCTCCGATTAGAAGTCTAATTTAACTTTTATTGCAATTTCTTTATCAAATGATTTTTCAACCGGTTTGGAAGTTTTTGCTACAGCTAATAATTCATTTGAATCATCGTATAAACCTACTGTTGTAATATAAACATGTGGGTCTCTTTCAAACAATGATTGAGCAAATTGTCCTACTGAACCTGTTACAAATGTTGGATTGTTTGAGAAGTTAAATTCTCTATTGTTTGCTCTTACAAAATAATGAGATGTTGAAACGTTTTCGGTTCTTCTTACTTGAAAGTCTGCGCCACCACTAATTGCCATCAATAATGCTACTGAACCCGATTTATTACCATTATTTTGGTGATACACATTTGTTATTGAACCACTTGCTTGTCCTAATTTTGGGTCAACGGCTGAGGCCAATGCGTTTGGATTTAATAATATAATACCCATATCTGGATAAAATAAACCATAACCTTGTCCGTTTGGTGCACTATATCCGTTGGTTGTAGCGATTGATGCAGTTAATGCTGAACCAATATTTAATGAACCACTAACTAAGTTATAAACTCTACCTGCAGTTGTTACAGTTTCGTCGGTTCCACCACTATCATCAATTAAAGTAATACTTCTAACTGAACCTGAAAAATCTATTGAAATGTTTCCTGGGTCTAATCTTTCTTTATATCTAGCTCTATTCACATTGATTGCGTAGAAAGCTCTCATATCTGCACCACCTGCAGTTGAACCAGTGTATACACTAAAGAAATTATCTGCACTATCCAATAATACATTCTTATATTGATTATAAGTTGCTTTTGTTGGTGATGTTGAATCATCATTTTGAGTTAACGTTGGTGCACCAAATCCACTTACATCACCATATGCAATTGAGAACTGAACTTCTCCAGAACCTGTTGCCGTTGTGTTATAAACATCTAAATAGTATTTACCACTTGTAGATTCAACTTGTGCAGATGAAGTATAGTTTGCTTTCACATCTAATGAACCTGTGTCTCCACTCCATATTCCAGAAGTTACAATTTCAGTTCTATTTGTTACTTTGTCGATTGTTCCAAATTTTTTATAAATACCATTTGAAATGGTACTAATGTCGGAACTGATTTGTTCACCTGTTCCTAAAAATTGGTTTACGATTCTAACTAATTCGTTAGTATCTACTGGAGTGCCTGCGGTGTTTGCTGCACCTGCCAAGTATTGTGATAAATTACTTGCTAAAAGGCTTCCTCTATTGTCTCTAATTAATGCCATAGTTTTTTATTATTGAACGTAAGTTACTGTGATTGGAATAGTTTGAGAACCACCTGTTTCATTACCATAAACTGTTATAGTTGTTCTAATTGTTGATGTTAATGATGGGTTAGGAATAAATTTGAATGATATTCCTTTTGCTACTATTGCAGTTGCCGATACATCATCACCAATAAATAAAGGTACTGAACCTACATTTGATGTTACACCTTCACCTATAATATCCCCTGCATTTTTATTAGATAATACAATTGTATATCCCATACTTCTATTTCCAGCTGGAGATGTAGTTGGAGATAACGCAACCTCACCACTTTTTTGACTTACAGAAATGTTAGGAACACCAAATTCAACAACAGGAATTCTAGTTGTGTTTTTTGGTAAAGTTACTAATTTGTATTTCATTACTTGTGTTTCATCCGGATTAGCTTCTAAAACTGGCATATTTTTAATTGCCACATCATAATAAGCCGAACCCAATGGATGAGCTGGTTCGTATAAAGAATAATCAATCTCATCGTCTGCTAATGCAAATTGAGTAATGTTTAATCCTTGTCCCGCTGCTAATTTTTCTCTACCCTTTTTTGTAAGGATAGCATCAACGGTTAATTCTGTGTTACTTAAGTATCCCATAGTGTTGTATTATCGTTTGATATAAATATAATAATTTTCAAATTCCGTTATTCTACTTGCAAAATTGGTTCTGATGTATTTCTGCCTGTTTTATTTACCGTTAATGTATTTGGATTAGATACAAATGTTTCTATTGGAGATGTACCATCCAATGTTGTTGCTGCAGTATTTTTTGAACCTCTAAAGAATGAATTTTCTAATCCTCTTGTCAAATCGGATGTATTTCTATAATGTGTTGGTAAATATCCATCCACAGGTTTAACTGCAATTATATTACCATTTATAGTAGGAATTGTAGAACCACTAAATGGTTGAATATTTAATTTAGTTTCTGTATATGTCTGAAAACCCGCAACATAACCACCACGTGGGTCACCCTGGCCATTTGATGCAGTTACGGCAAATTTAGTTATTATTCTTTCGTTTTCTTCGGTTATTAATTGTACTCTAATTCTTTCTTTAATTAGTCTATTATCTTTATCAAAATACGTTCTAATTGCATTTCCATTTTCTGCATAAATACCAAATCCAATCGTCTCATAAGCGGTTTGACCTATGGTTTCTATTCCCAAATTAATTTCCGTTGTAATAGTAGGTTCATCCAATCCTGCATATATACTTACTTCTTGTTGATAAGATTCTGCATTTGTAATAATAGTGTCATTGTTGTTAATTAAACTATTGTATTGATATGAATCCGCAATTAAATTTTCAGAAAGATTTGCATCAACTATACTTTCATATTGATTATTTTCTGCAGTTAGGTTTTCCGATAGGTCTGCATTTACAATAGTTTCATATTGACTATTATCCGCAGTCAATATAGTTGTATCATTATAATGTATTACAGTTTCTTTTTGATAATCTTCACCAGTTGGGTCTTTTTGTGCAATCTTACTTCTTTCTAATATGTGTGGTTCAATTAATAAACCAGTAGTAGCTTTAACTCTTGCAGGTAACATTTTCTTAATATCTTCAAACATAGATTTCTCATATAGTTTGATTAAATTAATGTATTGGTATATATCTCTATTATCAAATCTTTTGAAATAATAATTTCTTAAATTATCTAAAGATGTGTAATTTGATTTTGTTCTATCACCTGGGTCACCAATGTAATTATCTAAATTGATTCCACCAAATGATTTAGCAATATCAATGTTTAATTCTTTTGTTGGTGAGAAAAATAATCCAACTCTATTTGAATCGGTTGGTGATTGGTCAAATGCTTTTTTAGTTGCTCTACTTTTAGATGATAAGTCCGATACCAATTCTTGTGATTCAAATCTAACTTTATTTGTTGAGTATCTAGTTGAACCTAAATCAGGAATTTCCAATACAACACTTCTATCAATAATTTCAAATTGATGAGGATAGGTTGATGCTGAACTAAACAAATGTGCCGATGCCGAAAATGATGCGGATGGGTTTATTGAATACAATGGTTGATTAGAACCATTTTCATAACTATTTCTTGTTAAAGAACTACTAAAAAATATATTAGAATCCACATTTATTAAAGAAGATGTTTGATTTAGGTTTTTAGGATATTCAAAATCTAAACGGAAATACAAATCATCGGTTGAAGCCGAAACATGGTTACCATTAATCATTTCTGGAAATGAAACGTGTTCGTAAAATCTTTCTTTATCTAATGGTGTACTCCATAAACGGAATTCATCTACACTTCCTACAAATCCATTTCCCAATCTTAAAGTAGACCCATTATTCCAGGCCGATACTGAATTGGAAATGGATAATGTTTTTGTTTCTTCAAATGTTGTTCTTTCTTTATTAGCTTGTCTTACACTCAATTCTAAATTATGGTAACTTCCACTTTGTTCTCTTGAAACTTTTATACCAAAAAAATTATCATTAAATATTGGTAATAAAGATGATGTAATTTGTCCTCCTAAAACATCCAATGTAACTACTCCATATTTATTCCCAATACTACCACTAATGTTTATAGACATACCACTTTCTACACCAATTATTACATCGTAGTCTCCCGTTGTTTCTGGTTTAATAAAAAATTCAATGGTATCTGGTCTTCTATTTTTTTCAGTATTTCTCCATTCAAAATCGATATAAGATGTTGTTGTCATTTTTAGAGCAGTGGTAATATTATCATAAACTAATTTAGTTTTAGATGTTTCGGTTACCTCTGGTCCACCAAATTCAAATATTGAAAGATTGGATGATGGAATGCCATAACAACTTAGTAATGCATATATTCCTTTTCTACTTCCTTTATGTTTTAGAAGATATGGTAAGTTATTTAATATTCTTCTCCATATTTCATATGTTCTTTGTTTTGCAGGTGAATCAAATTTTTGGTTACCATTCAAATCTAATCCAAATGTATATTCCCAAAGTTTTGAATCTGCAGCTAAGTTTTTAGCATCCCAATCAAATGATTTTAATACATCATATAATAATTTATCGGATACACCATCTTTTGATTTATAACCTAAGTTTCTACTTTTTTCAATAGATTTTGTATAAAAATAAATATTATCAAAATGTTGTCCTATCATAGAAAAGAATAATAATAAACTTTCATTTTCTATATTATTTACAATATATTGTGGTATATTATTTTGTACCCAATTTGGATTTTGTATATCATATTCTTCTGATAAATTTATTAAATTGTTATACCAACTAATAACTGTATTGTTAGTATGAACAATTCTACTATTACCATTATACGGCCATGATAAAGAAGAAGATGTATATAAGAATTTTTCGAATCCGTCAAAATTATTTATTAATTGATTTTTCTTTAATAGTTGTCTTTCTCTTTCTTGAATAGCTGACAACGAACCGGTATGTGCACTTGAACCTGTTCCTACATAAAATGAAGAAGATATGGATGATTCGTAATTTTCTATTAATTGTACTTTATATACAAAATTATCTACCCTTTCTTTTGCTGAACTAAAATGTACAAAATTATCCCACAAGTAAGTTGAACCACTTGCGTAATCTATATTTAATTCATCGGTATTACTTAATGATGAACTAAGATAGGTTGTAATTAAATTTGAAGAACTCGTTACATCATTATTTAATAATATATTATCCAATGACTCATATCCAGTTGATGTTCCTTGTATAAAATCTACATCAATGTTAAAATTCGGCCCTTTGATTGGAGGACAACTTATATCATTTTGTTGAGTTAATATTATAGTTTCAATAAGTGGATTACTCATTAATTTTGTAATCCAAAATGTTGAATTTTTTTGTATGTTTGCCGGTAACGGACTATATAATTTTAATATTAAAGAATTAACTTCATCTTCTGGTTTTACTATTTCATTTCCTAATTCATCTTTTGATTTTTTAGATAACGACCATTTGTCGGTTTCCCATGACGAAATTAATATTTGTTCATCATTCCCAAAATTTGCAAGATGGGTTAAATGTTTACTATCTTTTTCAGGTTCAGTAAACAATAATTTTTCCTTAAATGCATCAAAGATAGACTTTTTAATAATTGTTTCATCCAATTGTAATAGTGGATATAATAATGATGTTTTAATTTCATATTCATTTCCTTCTAATGCAGCTGCACCACCATTATTGTATGGTTTTAATATTAGAGTTACATTATCGCTTCCTACCCAATTAGGATATTTTTCTCTTAATGTTTTAAGATTTATTGTTATTACACCCGTTGCTGGTAGGTTACTTGCTAATCCTATTTTACTTCCATCTTTTTGTTTTAACCAAATATCTACAGTTGTAGTTGCAAACGTTGTATATTTTACATTATAATCTATATTAAAATCAGAAAATGATGGAATATCAATTGTATCAACAAAGTCTATTTCGGTGATGGATGGGAAATCATTAACAGATATGAAATTAATAGTAATTTCTTTTTTATCACCCGTACCATATAAATCACCAACCGGTACTATTATTATTTTTTTATTACCATAAATTCCATCAAAGTCTTTCTTAAAAGATAATTCAATACTTCCCTTTGCAGCATCTACTCTAATTTTTTTATCGGCTGCAATATAAAAATCTACAAAATCACAATCTTTTTGTGAAAATTTAATATTAGTAATACCATCGGTATCCGAATCTTTAATTTGTTTTGTATATGTTGTACTATCTAATACTATGGTTGGTTTTGGATAGTTTATTACCTTTTCCATTATAACGGCAACTGCAACACCACCAGTTAATAATTCTTTTGCATTCATACCAATAAAGATATCTCCCGTATTCCATTTAGTATAATCGGTTGGGTTTTTTGCTGCAATTAATTTATTTGCATAATATATTTTAGTTATATTATAATTCTCCGATGATGTATCTTCTAAATATAAATTTAATGTTCCGTTTAATAAATTTGATTTTTTTGTTGATTTGTTGTCTGTATTTTTATCGGATATGAACAATTCACCACCATCGACAATTGCTCCTCCGGTAAAACGTACTTCAAATTTTATTTTTATTTTATCACCTATTTCATTTTCCAAATTTGAACTAGCTGCTATTTCATAATTTATTAATGGGTCTAAATCCAAATTGCCATCATCAGGAGTAGGATTTTGTGGTGTCGCTTCGGTTGGTATTTCCGCAGGCGGATTTGTATTAACAGGAGGTTCCACATATGTTCCACCTCCTCCTCCACCTCCTCCCGTAGAAATTCCACCACCCAAATAGAGGTCATTATTATTTAAGAAGTCCCAGTTTTGGCCTTCGGCATTAGTATCAGGTCCAATAGGGCCATTGATGTCCGCATTCATTCTATATTGTCTATCGTATCTTATTGACATCTATTCTTTTTTATAAATATTTTTATTTTTGATAATCAGTATTATAATCCGCTATCATTATATCATTTCTACCACCATCGTTACGGCCACCACCACTTCCGCCACCACTTCCGCCACCATTATTATTATCTGGCGGCGGAGGTGGGTCAACGATATATCCACACGCTTTTGAATTTGCTTCTATAAACTCTTCCGTTGTTCCACCATTGCCATCTGCAACCAATTGATATTTATCATATCCTTTACATATAGTTTTAATCACATTTCCCTTTTCAGGATAAGAAGGTTCTGTAAATCCTGTATTTGTATCGTTAAATGTGGTTATCGTACCATCCGGAGAATAAACATTTCTTTTAGTTTCTGAATATGTATTAAATGAATCTAAATTATTTTTAATTTGTTTTTGTAATTCCGTTATTGAAAATTCTTTAGGTAATGTTTTCAAATCTAATTCTCTTCTTTTTAAGGATTGTAAATTTGAATTAACACATCTATTTAATATTGTTTCTATTTCTACTAACATTAGATTAAAATCATAAACATCATCCTCCTCAAATCTTACATCAGACTTTTTTCCAAATCTAGAATCAGTAACATCATAATATTTGTTTGTTAAATAGTATTCAACTGATGTTTTGAAATCCGTAAATATTTTTGTTCTTACTTTTGCAAAACCACTCAAACCAAAATCTTTTTTAATTACATTAAAAAAATCTTTACCATACTTTGTTTCTAAAGATGAATCAATTTTTTCTAAAAATGTATTTTCAAAAGAATTAAGTGAGTCTAATATCGAACCCTTGTAATACTTAAAATCTTTATTTTGATTTTGTAAATTTATTAATTGCGTATTTGTTTTTGAATTTATATTTGGAAACTTAGTTTTTAATGGAATGATTCTAATTTCTTCCCTTGATGGAGAAACTTCTTCAATCCAAACTCTTTCTAATTCGTTTTCAGAACCGACTTTATATCTTATAAAATTTATGTTTACTTTTAATACACCATTTGTAAAACCCAATTCATTTAATAATTTTTCAATATTAATTGCAAGTTCTTTTTGACCACTTTTATTGGTGATTTGATACATATAATTTTTAATATCATTGGTCTTAATATAAGCAACATTATTTCCAGATTTTTGAGGTAATAACGTGTTATTAGCATCATAAACCGATACTTCCATTACATCGTATTTTGAATTACCAAATTCCGTAGTTTCAACTTCTGATTTTGAAACTATAAATAAATCATCGGATTGAAGAAATTGTCCCTCATTTTCGGTTTTATTATTTATACCATCAATATTTGTATATTTTTTAATACTCATAATTTATATTTTAGTCGAATCCAGGATATGATTGTTTATGCATCACTTTACATTGTGAGTTATATGTTTTTTCTTCACTGGTACCATCGGCTCTTATTATTTTAATTTTTAGATATCCTTCTTTATTAACACTATGAGAAGCCGAACTATATCCAATTTGTCCTTTTTTTAGTTGTATTTTTTCGGTTTGAGATGGACTCACTGTAAATTTTTGTTTTGAAAAAATTAACCACTCATCTTTGCTGTCGTCTATACCACCTGCATACATTTCTACACTTATTGGGTCTCTATCACTGTTTGTTATTGATATATATTCACCATATTTGAATTGCCAAACTCCTCCCTTACAACTTACACAGTTATTCATTGCAAACCAAATTTTAGGTTTACCTTCTACTGATTTTGGATTAAACGAAACTAATCCAACTTTATTAATGACCTCTGCACCCAATGCAGCTGCTGAATCTTTTATTGATTGTACAATGGTAGATTGATTTTGTACTGCACCTAATTGAGATTGTAAACCATCTATAATTGCGTTCAAAGAATCTATTTGTTTTATCAATGCTTCAATTTGTGCAAAGTATCCTGCATTTTGCGATTGTAGGGATGCTCTTAAAATGCTTTCATCAACTGATTTTTGTAATGATACCGATATTTGGCTTGAAAAATCCGTTATTGTATTTGTTAATGTATCTATTTGATTGGCCAATGCATCATTTGTTTGCTCAATACTTAATCTATTATTTATTTCAGTTTGAACTTGTGCAGTTAAATCGGTTATTTGTGTTTTTTGGTCAGCAACCGTTATTGTTAAATCTTCTACGTTTTTTCTTAAATCTATAACCAATGCAACTTGTGTATCGTATAATGGTTTTGGAACTAAATTCAAATTTGGTTCTGGAATATTTGGTTTCAATTCAATGACATTTATGTCAATTGCTTTTGCCAATTCTACATTATCATATTTTGGTTTAGATAGGTTCTTAAATATTAAAGAAGATGCTGCATTTTCCGCATCAACAATTGTAACACCATATTCATTTTTAGTAACGGCAGAGGAGCCCGATATCTTTAATATAGATTCTAGTTCTAAATTTTTTGATTCATTTAGTTTTTCTGATATTGCTTCTAAAGAGGTTAATCCCATTATTTATTTATTTCAAATATTAATTTTTCATCAATAAGTTTAGTTACACCATCTTTAATTATTTTTAATTCTAATTTATAACTTCTATTTGTTGGATACGCTGATGTGTCTAAATAAAAATAATTAGATTTACTATCACAACTCAATTTAGAATAATCTCCAAATGGAATTATTGTTTCATTTGTTATATAATCTTTAATTTGATAATAAGAAGATGTTGGCAAATATGAACCAGTATCATATGAAAAATGTTGTGTAAATGATTTTTTAGGATATAACTCTCTACCTTTTACTCTTATTTTTATTTTGCTATTTTGAATATATGAACCCTTTAAGTCGGTAATAATAATCTTTGTATTTTCTAAAGCATCAGCTGCAGATGACCCTGTGATTGCTTGTAATGACCCCGTTGTGAATACACTATCATCCCAAACTAATTCCAATTTAGGTTCGTATATTGTATTTGTTTCTTTTGAAAAGAATTTTAATATACCATAATCTTGTTCATCATTCTCTGCATTAATTGAATGTCTAATTATAAATCCATTATTTGGTAAAGAACCACTAATCCACATTCTAACTAAATTAGTCACATCCATTCTAACATCATCTGGTTCATTATTAAATGATTGCGTTGCAGAACCTGTTATATACCAAGTACCGCCTTCGGCGTTTGCAGAACCCGTAGTTCCTGTAGCAAATACAGCAGTGCCGGCAATAACATTATCTTGCCAAGTTGTTGATGTAGACCCATTTTTATATTTCCAACTAACACCATCCGATGTTATATTGTCAAATTTTGTTCCAGTTCCCATTGTCCAACTTTGTGAAACTGCGTTTGCAAATATTGAATATTCCAACGGAAGTTCTTCAGAATTTGCAGATTTAAGATTTAAGAAAACAGAATAACTTCCTGTTCCTATATTTTCTACAATTGATTGTGAAACTTGTGTTGTATTGAATTTAATTAAAGTTCTAGCTATATCTTTAGAAGAACCATAATAAAGTTTACCCACTTCTAATATCTCATCTCTACCTGCGTTTTGTTCAGGTTGTTGAAGATATATACTTGCGTCAAATGATGATGTGAAAAATTTATGCATTATATTGCCCTCCCTTTTATGTCTTTGTTAGGATATTTAACTTCAAATATACATGGGTCTAAAGATGGATAAACCATTTTACCTTTAGTTGCCTGTTCTATATTATATTTGTTTGGTGAATAATTTCCGTCACCACCACATAGATTTGTGATTTTAACAGATGGTACACTCATAACTCCTTCTACGTTTGCCAATATCAATTCTATTTCTGAAATATTAATTGGTTTATTGAATGTCCAATTATCTATGTTAAAATAATCTTGCAATTGAACTAAACAATTTGCAATAACTTCTCTTTTATTATAATTTTGATAACAAGCTATTTCAAAATCAATACCAATATTTACAACAAAACCATCAATAATATTTACAGCGTCAGTCATCATTCTATATTCACCCAAATAGGTTTTAAGATTTTGTTTTACCGCTTGATTTAATTGTGTTAATTTTTTATCACCATTATATCCTAATAGATACATGTTAATTGCAAATGGGTTATTTACTTCTCCAATACTTGTATTTTTTTGAGTAAGATATTTAACCAATTCTTTTTGTATATCTTGTTTAGATTTATTTTTTAATCCTTCTACTATATTTGTAAATTCTGCAATATTTTGAGGACTTGCCAATATTGATGAAGGGCTATTATTATCAATTTCACCATCAGGAGAAACATAAACCTTTGCAACACTACCATATCTCTCTGGCATAGATAATGCTCTTACTATATAATCTTGTTTTGTTACTGCTCTATTTTGTGAACCAAATGTTGCTAATGCATTTTGTCTAATTTCTTCAATTGATTCCGAACCTCTACCACCAATAGCTGGTTCTAAATTTTCTGCAGCTACTGAATTTTTTGTTTCATTATATGCTAATAATAGATTATCAGGTATAGATAATAAATCTTCTTCAAATTCTATTTTAGAAATTTTAGTTAAATCACCTGTGTTAATATTAGATTCTACACCACCACCTTTCAAATATTTTATTGTTAAACTTTTACCTGCAGGGGCAATACCAAATGTATTTGTTTTTAAGAAATTGGAAGGGTCTATACCTTGATTTAATCTATTGACAGAGTTAGCCAATCCTAATCCTACATTTTTTGTATTTGGTAATATTTGTTCATCATTTAATCTAGTATCACCACTTCCAAATTGTAAATCAATTGTATTATTTGAATTTACTTTGATTGAAAATCTTTTTGGTACTTTTTGTACTTCTAAAATATAAGGTACTATATTTGAATAACTTTCCAATTCACCATCTATGTTTGCCTGTTCTACAAATATACTTTCTTGCGCTAAATATGGAACTTCATACCACTTTGAACCATCGTTAGAATCTACAACCGATGTAATTTCTATTATGCTACTATCGTCTATTGTTGCAGTTGGATAATCGGTTTCATTGGGTGCAAATGTAACACCGGTGGATACCTCCGATGCAGAAATCGCTTTTACTTTTTTAGTAAGTAAATACCATAATGGATTACCATTTGTATCTCTTGTATGTACATCTACTTCTCTACTTCCAGAATTTGCAAAATCAACACCATCTATTGTTCTAAATGTTATATTACTATTTGAATTGGATTTAATTTCTAAACCATCTTTTATTTTTAAGCAAAATCTTTCATCAACTTCAAATCTGGTACCACCATCATTCTTAAATACGGATGGACACAATTGATATACGGTTAATGTAGTAACTGCAGGAGTGGATATTTTTGGTTTGTACCCCATTGATTGTGCCAATGCAATTACATTTTTTCTTTCTGTAACATACATCAACATTGATTCTTTCAATTGAGTATCTTGGTAAAAAGAAAGTAAGTCTCCTATCGCAGCTGCCTGTTCAATGAACACCATACCAGGTGAAGCTTCATTGAAATCGGAATATGTGTCTGGAAAATATGTTTTAGTAAACTCAATTAAGTTTTGTTTCAAAGAAGAAAAGTCTTTACCAACGTAGTTGACATTCTTCTTATCACTTCCCCAATTTTTATCCAAAGGTTTGATTGCCATTTTTATTTATTTAATTATTAGGGCCTATTTGTACCCAATCTGATATGTTTGGATTTGACTTTAATGAAAATTTAATATCAAATGAAATTTTATTGTTATCAATATCATTCTCATCATAGTCAAATACTATTTCGTTAATGTTTAAGTATGGTAACCAAATTGAAACGGCAGAATTAATTGTTGTTTCAATTCTATTTTCTATATTATCTCCATTTAATTGTTCAAATAATATAGACCAAATATCACAACCAAATTCGGGTTGCATTAACCTTTCACCTTTTCTTGTTAAAATCAAATTTTTCAAATTATCTTTGGCTTGATTAAGTGTAGTATAATTGGTTGCAAATATACCATTAGAATTAGAACTTCTATTTATTCCAATTCCAAGAACTTTGTAACTATTCTCAGTTAAATCATTAACATTAACTCTACCTAATTCTCTCGCCATTTTTATTTGAATCTTTTAACTAATTCCGAATAATCTCTTGTCAATGCTTTTATAGTTGCATCTTGTAATGCATCTCCGGTTGATTCCAATTGTTGTGGAATATTTTGAGGAGCTTCTATACCTCTAAAATCCATTGTTCCCCAATCTTCTTCCATCGTTTGTTGTGGTTGAATCATATCTAACACACTACCACCTCCTTGCCCACCTTCTACTCTTTGTGCGGATGTGAATGGTTGGGTCATATTCAAAATTTCATTTATCATCGGGTCTTTTGAAAACTCCCTTTGAGGTTTTGATGATTGTTGAATTGGTTGTTGTCTTTTAACCGGTGTTGGTGTAACCTCTGTCATCTCTCTTAATGATGGAGTAGATGGTTTTTTTTGTGAGTTCAATGTAACTGCACCAGATTTGATAAGTTTAACAAGTTCTTCTTTTACTTGTAACTTAACTTCGTTTTTAACAACTTCTTTAATTAAAGTTAATAAAATTTCTGATTTCATAATAATTGTTTTGTGTATGTTTTAGTAATAAATATTTGATTTTAATAATTTATCCAACAACTTTATAACCTGTCCAATTTATTAAAGCTTTGTTGGGTGGAGCGGGTGGTGGATACTGTGCTATTACCATCATTGACCCACTAACTCCTGTTAAATGGAATTTGGCCAAGTTTATAAATGGGTTTAAGAATAAAATTGTTTGGGGTGTAAATAATAATGTAGGTGGAACAAACCAAATCAAAGGAATATTGGGTATCAAACCTTTTACCATATCCCATGCCATCGCCTTTAATTGTTCTTTAGTAGGCGTTTTATCTTTAATCATTTTTTTAAGTTCCGGTTTTTTGGGAATTTTTGGAATTGATATACCCGGCAAATCAATATCAGGAACCAATCCATCTATTGTATCTTTTACAAATTTCTTTATTTGAGCTTTTGTAGGTTTTGGATTTGGAATACTATCGGCAATAGCTACTGCGGTTTCGATTGCTGCGTATATTGGTGTTAGTATTATTTCTTCCAATGGTTTTACAATTTGTTCTTCTATAATCTTTGTTGCTTCTTCAATCGCTTTATCCTCAGCTTGTTTTATTAAATCTTTTCTTTTTGGTAATTTTGGAAAAGGAAATTTTATTGCTTTTTTTACTTGCCTACCTATTGATGGTTTTTTCTTTTTAGCTTCTTTGAATTTGAATATAATTTCCTTTCCAGCTTTAATTGCAGGGTGGTTTTTTATTTTTTTATCAACAGGTTCTTTTTTTAATATTTTTTCAATAGTTTCATAGACAGGTATAGTAATATCTGGTAATGGTGCAACTCCTGGAATTGTTATTGTTTGTTTTTTTAATTCATCCATAGCAGCTTCCATTACTTTAACTTCTGCTTCATTTTTAGCTGCCGATGTTAACATACTAATTGGGTCCGGGCCTATGTTTGCTATTGTTCCTGGTGCAGGTGGTGTCTTCGGCCATCCTCCTGGATTTAATAATGGATTTGGTATTGGTGCCATTTCCACTTTTAACCAATATGCATCAAATGCTGCCGGGTATATTTCTTCTAATAAATTAAAATTGTCTCCATCACTTTCAAATCCTTTTTTGAATGCATCTGCTATTATTTTTTTCATACCAGAAACATTTCCATTCAATACCGGTACACCATACACCATATCACCACCACGTTTAATACAACTATCATACTCTTTAGCAATAAACTCAGCTATACCATCTGGGTCATCGGCAAATTGAAATGTTGCCATTGCTAATAAAACATTTGTCTGATATAAAATCCAAGACATACTATTGTTTTGTTAAAAAGTTTCTACTGGAAAGTATTTCTCTTAGATTTCCTTTTATGCTATTAAACGCTCTAACATTTGCACCACTTAATTGGCTAGGGCCACAACTTCCGGCATATATAGACTTAGTAATCTCATCTATCAAATCTTCAAATACTTTTATTAATTCTCCACCCAATACCATAGGTTGAACCGGTGCCGCTGCTCCACCACCTATACCTTCTTCTCCCAAATATATGTTACCTGTACGTTTTGTATTTAATATTATATTTTTATCGGATTCGATTGTAACTATTTGGTTACTTTGAATATACACATCCTTATCCGCATCTACACTAAATCTACCGTCGGTTATTATTCCCGTATTTCCTTTTGCAAATATTATAAATTCACTAGCTTTGGCAGAAAGTATAATTCTATCTGAATTTATAAATAATTGATTGCCTGTTAATTTATCCGATGAAGGAAAATCCTTAAATGCTACTTTAGATTTTTTAATAGTTTCTTTGAATGGAACTTTTATTTTACCAGAAGTGATGTATACCGATGTACCATCGTTATTAATATCTTCAACTACCAATTCACCTATTGGTTTGGCATCTAATTCTGGGTTTTGTTTATTACGAATGAATATACCAGGTGAAGAAGTTTTACCATCATCTGTCAAAAAAAATTCTGAAAATCTTATAGTGTTACCAACTCTACCACTTAAAATGGTATCACCTTCATTTGGTTTTAGAAATTTAATTTTTTCATTAACTTCTATTTTATCTTCTTTATTAGTTTTTGTTGTTTCAGTTTTACCACCAGAATTAACAGTACTTGTTAAATTTGAACCACTCTTATCTTTACCAACCGATTCCAATTCTTTTTTTGCACTTCTTTCAAATGTAATATAATCTCTTCTATAATTTGGATATGCGGTGTTTGTGTATGGTAAATAAAATGTTTGTTCGTTTCTACCAAACATTTTCAAAATAATAACAGTTTCTCCTTTTTTGGGGAATGTAAAATTATTTTTATCAAATGGATATGCATAATCGTCAATATGAATCGTATCTTCAAATAAATAAGTTATTGCACCATAGGTTCGTGCATCCTTATCGGAAAAATTAGTATTTTCATTATAAACACTAATATTATCTGTAACATCGTTATCCGATAATGGAACGTTTGTACCATATACCGTATCTACGGTTGCTAAGAATGATTTTATATCTGTCATTATAATTTAGTTTTAATTTCTTCAATTTCGATTTGCAAATCGCCCATTTTTTCTTTAGTCTTTTCTTCTACTGCATTTATAGTATCTTCCATATCTTGAAGTAATTGTTCTTTTTCATGTTCACTTAACCAACCATCTTCACCAATTCCTTTAGCTTCTGCAGCTGCAAGTCTTTGTGCAATGGTTGCAAGTTTAATTAAGTGGTCATCGTTTTTAACTGATACCTCAATTAAATCTTTTATGATTGGTGCAATAACTGTAGCTTCTCCTACATTTTTAATTAATTTTCTTAAAGATTCAATTAATTCGGAAATGTTTTTCTTTTTAACTTGTTGATTTTCGTATATATCTTTGAATAATGATGATAAATTTTTACCATCAAATAATTGGAATTCGTTTGCCATTTTGTGTGTTTATGTACTAATAATTATTTACTTATTAAAAACTTACCCAAAACTAAATAATCCATATCACAATTATGAAATGTCCAAATAGCTTTTTGTGGGTCATTTGTCATTGTGTGGTCTTTTAAGTTAAATGATGTATTCAATAGAATGGGTGTTCCTGTTAGTTTTTCGAACTCTTTTAATAAGTCATAGTAAAGTGGATTATCTTCTCTTTTAAGTGTCTGTATCCTTGCCGAATTGTCAACATGGGTTACTGATGGAATGTTTACATCCTTTTTAACTTTGACAACCTGATTCATATAGGGAACATCTTCTTCTGATAGGAAATACTTTTGATAATCTTCGATTGTAACCGATGGAGCAAATGGTCTAAACATCTCTCTCTTTTTGACAACTTTATTAATTCTATCTCTAATGTCGGATAAATGTGGATTAGCTAATATAGAACGATTGCCCAATGCCCTTGCACCAAATTCTGTTCTACCTTGAAACCAGCCTATAATATTACCTTCTTCAATTAATTTTGCAACTTGTTTACATAACATTTCATCGGTATCAAACATTACAACTTTTTTTCTATGATTTTGTAATATAATTTTAAGTAATTCAGGACTACTCCACTCCTCACCCAAATACGGAGATTGATTATCACCACCTTTTACTTTTGGATTACCCATTACAATATGGTATTGATATAAACATGCACCAATAGCAGAACCACTATCCGATGGGGCAAATGGTATAAATACATTCTTAATTGATGTAGATGTTTTTATTTTACCATTGGCAGTTCCATTATAAGCACATCCACCACCTAAAACCAAATTCTCACATTCCCATATATTAGTAATTCTATTGATAAGAAAGTATAATGCACTTTCATACCATCTTTGTAATGAGGCAGCTAAGTCTTTATGATGTTGTTCAATTGGTTCATCTTTGAAACGAGGTGGAAATCCAATTAAATCAATAAGTTGTTGGTTAAACATATCGTTATCGGATGTTTCCCATGTAAAATAAGACATATCCATTTTAACAATATCAAATTCACCACCCATAGTAGCAATTTTATCAAACACACCATTATATTGTTGTTTATCACCATATGGTGCCAATCCCATTACTTTATACTCACCTTCGTTTGGTTTGAACCCTAAATAAGTAGTGAATGCTGAATAAACCAATCCTAATGAATGTGGAAAGTGCAATGTTTGAATTGTATGAAAGCCGGTCTCATCACACATTGCTGCATATATAGTATGCGATTCACCAACCCCATCAATTGACAATCCTATTGCTTTATCAAATGGAGATGTATAGTAAGATAATGCTAAATGTGAATGATGGTGTAATGAATATAAAATTTCTCCATCATATCCAATTGATTTTAATATTCCTTTTAAGTTGCCCTCCGTTTCATTCCATCTTTTAATAAACTTTCTCCATTTCATTGGATATCTTAAGCCACCCCACTTACCAATTGTTTCTCTAACTCTTTCAAATTTATCTTTTGGATTTTCATACCAACAAACCATATCAACCTCATCAATTGTTATCTTTACATATTCTAAACACCATTGAATTGCCTTAAACGGAAAAGAACTATCATGTTTTTCACCGGATAGTTTTTCTTCTTCAATAGCACATATTACTTTACCATCTATTACTAATGCTGCTGCTGAATCGTGATAAAAGCCTGATAAACCTAATTGTATCATTTCTAAATATTTATATCGCCATTTTTATCAAATTCACTATATAATTCCATTTGCCTCTCTTTCATTTTATTTACAACTTTAGTAATATAATGTGTTGGATGGCCGGTCATTTCTCTAATAAGTAGATATAGTGATTTTTTATTAAAATTCTCTATGTAATTTGCTCTTCTAAATAATTCTAATACCGAATCTGCAATTTGCATATCTCTTTTCTTTGGAAAATAGTTTTCTAAATGTTTATCCCAATATTGAAGCATTCTAATATTAAATGTTCTAAATTCATCATTACGCTCCTCTTCTCTAAAATTATTTTCAGTATCAAATGAATCAGGTAATCCTGACATTATATCTGTGTCTTTATATCTTTTGTAATTTGCGTTGTTATTTAGAATAAGATAATTTCTTGCAACAATTGTAAAATAAGAAAATGCTTTACCTTTACCATTTTTGTACATATGAATCTTTTCAATCATAAACGCAACAACCTCTGCCATTACATCTTTTGGGTCATCATCAAAATAAGTAAATTTCCATTTATTGTAAACTATCTCTGCGAGTTTGTCAAATGCAGATGCAATTCTTTCTCTATATAATTTATCTTTTATATACTGGTCAGTTGTGATATTATATTCTATAATAGCATCTTCGGTATCTTTTGAAAAATATTGTCTATTTGGCCCTCGTTTTTTTCTAGTTGCCATTGTTTTTTTGTTTGAATTTTTCTATTGTTTCTTTGATTTGATAAAATATAGAACCAACCTCATCATCCTTCTCAAACATTTCACGACTATCAATTAGTCTTAATGCTTCCAGTAATGCTTCGTTTCTGTCAATTTCGGTTTTTATAAATTTTTGTGTTTCTTCGTATGCATCTTCATATTTTTCCATTTTTTGAAGAAGATTATAAACTACATATAGTAATGTAATTATAAGTAATGTAAGTATTGTATATATCATATTAAACTATTTCGTATCCTTCTAAAAAGTATTTGTTTGCATTTTTGTATTTAACTTCAACCATCTCACCATCTTTGGATTTCATTACAATTTTATCATTTCTACCATAATTAACTTTTTTGACAAAAGTGGTAGTATAAACTCTATCTTTAATTGTAAATCCGTCTAAGTGGTCTATTTCATGCTGAACGATGACGGTCATCATTGTTTCCTTTGATATTGACTCATTTTGTTTATCTCCTTCCGGATTAATTTCAAAAGTTAATTCACCTAAGTTATCGGTATCAACTACAACCTTACAAGCTCTAATGGTTCTTGTTGGTTTTATAAGTGATGATGGAATAGATAAACACCCCTCCATAAAAAGAAATCCTTCTTTAGATTTTTCTTTTATCATTGGATTAACTAAAAATAATTCTTCTTCTCCAAACTTAATATAACAAGCTCTCTTTTTAATTCCCAATTGAGTGGCCGATATTCCTAATCCTGGATACTCAGTCAACCCTTGTTCTAATTGATTTCTTAACTCATCTGCTTCTTGTTGAGTTATTTCCGATTTTAACACAGGAGTTTTAAGATACTCCGTAAACTCTTTTGTTATTAGTCCGTTAGAACCTTTGTCAACTATTAATTTCATATTTTATTTTTTTAATCCGTATTTTATCCACTTATACCAAACTCTTTCGTGAATATAGTATTGTATGGGTTTATAAATCAATTCTGCTACTCCAAATGCTGCTCCAACTTTAATTGAACCACTTATCAACCACATTAATAAGAATCCAATTAAGGTACTTAAAATACGATATGATATGGTTTTGGCAATGTGTCTCTTACGTTCTACTATCATCTTCGGTATCTATATTGTAAATAACTACATCTCCATTAGAGTCGATGTATTTTTGTCTAATTGCAGTTCCGCTAATTTTTTCAATTTCTTTCGGTGGTTCGTGATAAATTACATCATAACCTACACCTCTACCATAATTTACCGATTCAATATCGGGAATAATAGATAATAAAATTTTATCCCAATTGTTTGTAAAAAATGGTTCTTTTTGTAATTCTTGTAATACTTCTTGTGCAGATTTTGGATTATTTTCATCCTTTTGTACATCTCTAATTGCTACCCAACAATTCTTTCCCTTTTCTAATTGTTGATTGATTAACCACTCATGACCTTTATGCCATGTTTGCCATCTTCCAATAAATAATGCGTATTTTTTCATATTTGTAATATACGAAAATTATTCTAAACTACCAAATAATTAATAAGTTTTAATTAAATCGTCTTCCTGTTTCTTTTTATATTTTAACCAAAAATTAATTGCATTTTGGTCATTTATCCATTTTGTTTTATCACTCCAATCAAAATCGGATTTTGCGTAGTATGGTAATAAATTTCTACTACCGTTGGCTCTTTCTGCATGACCTTCTGGAGACCATTCATCTATAATTCCATCATTATTCGTATCATATCCATCAATTGTTCCATCACCATCCAAGTCAATAGGAATCCTAACAATTGAATTTTCATTTTCTTTGTAATTCTCATTTTCTTTGTTTTCGTTAATAATATTTTCTACTATAACTTCATTTTTACCCTCTTTTGTAGAATTTTTTCCACTATCTCCGTATATTTGGTAATTTTTGTAGTTTTCTTCCATTAAATCATCTAAGTTATCATATAATCCTAATTTTTGGTCATATTCCACCATTTCACCCAAAAGTCTTCTTTGTTTTTGTTTTTTTGTTTCAATCAAACCATTAAATGCAATAATTAACGCAACTGCCAATGGGTCAAATACTATTACAATCAAAAATATGAAGAATTTTACAACATTTTTCAATTCCATACCAAATGCTTCCGCTACAAATCGAAATCCACCTACTTCTTTCTCCAAATCTAAGTTAGTAATCTTAATTTTGTTAATTTCTTCGTTATTTTTAGCATTTTCGTCTTGCAAACTACCAATTTTTTTGTTAATTGTTGCAACCTGTTTATCTTTACTATCAATTGAGCGTAAAAGACGAGAATTTACCTTACCTTTGTCTAAAATTGTGTTTTGTGTTGAGGATAACTGACCCAATTGAGTGTTTAGTTGGGTAATTTGAGCATCATTTGAACCAATTTTTGTAGTATAAACAGCAATTTCTCTATCCACTTGCTGTAATTTAAGATTTTGTTGTTGAAATGCGTTAGAAAGGTAACCAAATATACCGGCAGATGTAATAACCATCAATAATGTCACTGCCGATACTAAATACCACTTATTAAATCCTTTAATTTCTTCCCATTTTTGTTTTAGATATGTTGCAGCAACTAACTTTGCGAATTCTAACGAACCCGCCATCACCATTACCGATGTTGCGGCACCACTAAATAGGACACCTAAACCCGTTACGGAGAAAAATGCTGCACAACCGGCGACAATTAGTGCAGAAAATCCGACTAACCACTTAAGCCAATTCATTTTATCTATTGATTCGTGTTAATTCAGAAATACGCTCTACTACCTTTCTTGCATCTTCTAATGTAGTGTGCGCTTCAGAAGGTGACATTGTTTGTGCACCTGTGATTCCGTTTTGTAAAATCCTTAATTTACCATCTAAGGACTCTAATAACATTTGTATTTTTTCGTTGTATATCATATCTATAAATATTTATTTTTCTAAAAAAGGGAATAATACGTTCTCACACCATAGTTTTGCACCTAGTGCACTAGGATGAAATCCATCTTTACTAAAGTATCCTGTATTCTCATCTAACTTAAGTCTTTCGGCATGTGCTACATTTGTCGACTCTTTTCTATCTATGTTTAATAGAGTGTGTAAGTATTCAAACATACCATTTTTTAACATAGTAACTTCATCTAATTGTTTATATAAATAATTTATTATTTGATGGTTTTTGTTATTTTCAATATCTTCAAATACCGAATCCATAAAAAATTGTTGATAAAAATTAACACCTTTTAATTTACAAAAGTTTTGTAACATAATTATATTTTCAATACTATTATGTACTTTACCAATACCACCTGCTAACCACCCATCTAAAATATAATGTTGTTGTACGAACTCCATTTGACAATCACTACCATTTACTGTAAAATACCAACCACCTTCCGGATTATATTCAAATTTGCTACCACCCTTTGTTTCAAAATATTCAGGATGTTCTGCATTTCTATTTTTTAAGTCTAAAAATTGACTAGACATTCCACCTTCAAAATTGGGCCATAAGTCGGTCATTTGTTTTATAATAATCGGATTATCTATATACCAAGCTTTTCTAAATGTTCCACTCCACATTACTACTACCATAATCTCATCAGGTTGTAACCCACTATCCAATGCTTCTATAATTGCCAACATAACTTTCTTTTGAATAAGTTCTTGTCCTTGACTTAAATATCCGGTGTGGTTTATTGTTAAATTTTCATTTTCGGTTTTTAACTTATCTGCTAAAAATCCAATCCAACTTTCATCGGGTTTGTGACAATGACTAAAGCTACATCCTCCTGTAATTAAATGTTTTATCATAATGTTTGTTTAATAAAAAAAGGTAGAAGTGACTGAACTCCTACCTTTGTAATATACGAAAAATAACTGAATTAACCTAATTTTGGGGTTAATTTTTTTGGTTTGGACTCTTCTTTTCTTTCGATGGTAATTAAAAGAATACCATGTTTAATTTCAGCTTTTGCTTTTCTACCATCAAAGTTTTTACCTACATTGATTCTTTCTTCGATATCCGAAACCAATTGATTAAAAGGATTTTCTTTATCCTCTCCTATTTTTTTAGCTTTGATTTCAATTTTGTCCTCAAAGCAATTAATTTCAATATCCTTTGGGTCGTGTCCTAATACTGATAGAGCAAGGGTTGCAGATTCATCTTTAATGTCTACTGCGAATTTGTTTTGAACATAAGTCGTTCTTGTCTTTGGTTGTTCGATTGGAAAAAATTCTTCGAATAATTTACTGTAATCAATCATGTACATAATAAATGTTTTTTAGTTAATAATACCCATATAGTTCAAATACTATACCATCCCTTATTTTGTTACAAAGTTATGACAAAACTACCCTAACTTTATTACAAATCGGAAAATCTGTCATTAAATTGTGTTATCTTGTCTTTCAATGATTGTCGACATATGGTCTGCCCAATGCATAATAAATTGTAACTTATAAACTAATTGTTTCTTTAAGTCGTGGCCTGCTAAATACTTTTGATTATCTTCGTCATACATACCATCGGTAAGTTTGATTGCAAAATACTCTTTCTCATTATACTGAATACCATAGTGGTTCAATGTAAAGAAAGTTCTATCGGTTAAAGTCATATATGGGATATTCTCATTACGAACAAATAGGGTTCCGTATTTCTTTTGAGACCATTCTTCCTGATTTGGTAAATAATGTAGTTCACCTTTAACACCTAACTTTCCTAAGTCGTGATGTAGACAACTAAATATTAATTCTTCTTCGGTGAAATCAATCTCTCCACCTTGCATTACGAACAGGTCTCTCATTTTAAGAGCGTTCTTACATACATTAAAGATGTGGTCAATATACCCACCTATATATGCGTTATGATAGTGTTTTGAGCCAGATGCAGGTGATACTGCTAAATTACTACCCAATTCTTCTTCGGAATACATATGGAGTAATTTTTCCAATCTTTCACCTGTAAAGTATTTTTTAATAATTCCGATAAATCTATCGTAGTTTGCTTGTAATTCTTGTTCTGTCTTTAGTTTCATAATTTAGAGTTTAATTGTTTATAATACTCTAATATACGACAAATATTTGACATTACCAAATTTATATTAAGGTTCGTTTAATTTCATTCAAATCTTCCGGTAAATAATTTCTAAAATTGGTTTTAATATATTCAAATAACTTTATAGCATATTCATAGTTGTGTCGTGGGCCGGGGTGTAAGCCATCCGTTCCTCTATCTAAATAATTTTTATATTCACCATCAAATCTATTAAATTCATTATAATCCTTTGATATTCCAAAATGGCCGTTCCACAACCAATTGCATTTTTTTGTTTCTAAAAAATACTTTATAAGTAAGTGATTTTTATACCAATTAATAAAATTTGCACTATCATTTTGTAAAGAAATTAAATGATTTTGTACCTCACGTCCTTCTTCTGTGTTTTCCAACCAACCCCAACTGGCAGTGGGCATGAATGGTTCTACTCCATTATTTTCGGTATATATTTCTCTTCTTTGTGGATTTGTGTACATTATTAATACTAAATCTGGTTTTACTAAGTCATAGTAAGTTAATAAACATCTGGTAATATAATCATTACTTCTTCCGCCCATTCCAAAATTCAAATTAACTCCGTTAGGTATATATTTTGTAAAATTATAAGACCAGGTTTCATTGTTATTTACACCCACACCTTCGGTTATAGAGCACCCGATAGCCATTATTTTGAATCCGGGTTTATCAAATGAATCGGCCCTAAATCCCATTTCGTTATAAGTATATACGGATAACCCCGATTTATCACTTCCAGACGTTTTATATGTTTGGTTTTTTCTTTCGGTTAATTTCCATGCATAGGACGATATTTCAAATTCTTCTGGTGTCCAATATTTTAATGCATCCATCTTAAATTAATTGTTTTGTTTTTTCAAATCTTTTTTCAAAATTGTCCCAAACCCAATTTTTTAATCTATCGTCTTTTACAATTTTGTTTGAAAGTTTATTATATGAGTTTAATTTTTCTAACTTAAATTCTGTACCATATCGGTTTGTTATAAAATTTTCAAATTTATCTAATTCCTTAAAATCAAATTCATATGTACATTTATTGTTTTTTTTCCAAGTGTTTTGAGATAGTAATAATGCTGGGTAATAGTAATGGTCTTTTAGTGGGTGGTCTTTTATTTCACAAAAATGAAAAGTATATTCATATTTCAGCTTTACCATTTCATCGTCAATATATTTATTTGCATTTCTATTTATGGAATGTATTGTATCTATATATTTTTTTGTAAAATTATTGTATAACCAATTATTATCAATATCTTCCCATTTTATAATAGGAATTAATCCGGCATTTGTCATAGATAACCACATAAATTCTAATGCAGCATACCACCTATCAAACCAATCTCTATTGACACATATTGTTTCTTTTATTCCAAAAAAATTATATAATTTTTCGACCTCTAAGTGTACATGTAAACCTTTATCATAATATTTTTCTTTATAATCATAAGGATATTTACAATTCAATGTAGAATTTATAAGTGCACTTTCAATTGAAGTGCTGGCACACCTTGGAATTGCTAACCATATTAAATCATCATTTATACATAAAGACATAACTTAAATTTTTTATTAAACTATCATATTATGTTATATAATAGTTTTAATATTTTTACTTTTTACATTTAACCAAGACACCAAAGAATACCTTGTGCCAGTTATAATTGGAGCCACTTTATGTTTGGTGTTGGATGGAAAGATAAATAAATTTCCGATTCCTTTTTCAAATTCTATTACATTATCATCTAAATCCATATACAATAATTCTCCTCCTGTATATTCGTTGTTTAATTGTATTACAACTGAACAAATTCTATGTGATGAGGGTAATGAGTTTGTATCAATATGCCAATCATAGTGACCCCCTTCTTCATATTTTACAAATTGAAATTTTTCTTGTGTTTGTTCTAAACTATACCCTTTAATTATTTCAGTATTATTTAGATAGTTTATTAATCTATTTGTAACATCTGATAACTCAACTGATTTAACTTTTGCATTTCGTTTTTCTAAATCAATTACATACCCAACAGGTGAACCCACTTCTCCCAAATTTAATTTTACATTTATATTTTGTTGGATTATTAATTCACATTCTTTTTTTGAAAGAAAATTATTAATAGTTTTAATGTAACTCATTTATTTTATATTATGGATTTATCATTTTTATTATGAAAAAATGGATAATCTACATCTTTCCACTTCCCCAATGGACATGCATTAAACATATCCGTAAATACTTTTTTTACAACGGGACAACCACATTCACCACAAACAATACCCAATTTTAACTCTTTAATTATTTTTTTTTTAGATGGACATGTTTCACATATATTAGCACGTAGGTTGGCCAGTGATATTTGTCTTTTTGTTGGGTTTTTTGCAATTGCCCATGTTTTTATTATTGTAAATAAATCAGCCATATAACTTTAATTATTTTTTATTAAGAATTAACTACAATAATTAATGAACCAATTTCGGTCATTATTGTATTCATATTATTAATATCAGTATTTGTAATTATTTTCATTTTTTTATTTTTTATTTGGTTTATAGACAATATCTTGGATAACTCCAACAATACCCCGCACCGGTACATACTGTACCTTTACCAATACAGCTGTTAGTAGTACAAGAACCTGGGCCAGTACAAAATTCATAGTTATGTTCAATTGCAGCAAATGATATTGAATTAGTGGTGTCGTTTGTTCTTGTTAAGAATATATGTTTATCTGCTACTGTAATTATCCATCCTGAAAAGATTTGAGATGTTGTAATCACTGATGTTACTTCCTTTGTTATCGTTGATACTACGGATACATTGGATGAATCTATTAATATAACTAAATCACCAGCGACCATATTACCTATTGATGAAAAAATAACACTATTGTTTCTCTCTACTAAATAAAATGAATTTTCGGTATCTTCCCATATAGTATTATCGGTAAATGTGATTGTAGAATAATTTGTTAATTTATTTACTTTCTTTTTATGTGTAATAGTATTTGGTGTATATACTACCCCAGTCATAAAATCTGCAATCGGTAGTGTGTACTCACCCAATTCATATAAAATATTACTATTATCTATATTTGGTATTGTTATTGATTTAACTAAATCACCCACTTCCAATTCTAATGCCGTTTTCCAACTACCGTCCGCCATTTGTACTTGGTCGGTATCTAATAATTTTGGTTGCATTAAGTCCGCCGTTTCGGTTATATATGCATTTCTATACATAATGTCCAATTCAAATGATGTGGTATTATATACAGGTTCCGTTGGAATAAATTGACTAGTTAAATCGGTATATTGTCCTATTGTAATACTTTGTAAAGTCGGTGGATATAATACATTCAAACTTCTAATTTTTGTTATTTGATTATTATGTTTTTTTGAATCATTAAAATAATATTCCATTAAGAAATAATCACTAGTAACATTGTTTGCAATAATAGTATCTAATTCTGTTTGTGAACTAACTTTATATAATTTTGGATATAAATTTTTGTTATAATTTGGATATCTACATTTCAAAATAAAATTTGGGTGGATTCCATTATCTGTTATTGTTGTTATGTTATTAACCAACATATTGGAATCGTCTAAATATGCAAATTGAGAACCAAATGTAGAATCTTTTACTAAATTCATAAAATGGACTTTATCTCTACAATATGTATCATCTACTAATGCCGTTGTATCGTACGCACTTCTGATAATTAAAGTTGTATCATTATCTTCAATATAAGGTATCGTTATTGAATCGGTTCTAATGTATCTATATTCATATACAATTGACAACTCAGCGGACATACTGCTAAATACATCTGATAATGCTTTGTTTCCACCAATATAGCATAGATGTAAAAAACCATTGGATGTTATAAATTCTTTCAAATTTGTGATATCATAAACATCCGAATCATCTTCTATTTTATTGGTACTATATCCAACATTTGTATTTATTTCAATTGGTTTCAAATTACCAATTTTGTCATACATAAAATCCGAACCCATTAATACTGTTCTCATACTTTCATATTATTTCTTATAAATATTATATTTTTTCTTTATTATAATAAAGATTTTTTATTCTTAATATTCACAATATCAAATCCGACATTGGAACAAATTGCAATTCTATCTTCATTAGAGTTTGGTATCAAGTTCGGCCGATGCATTACATCTTTACCAAAAATTACAAATTCACCTTCGTTTGGTAGAATTTCTATTAATTCAGCACCATCCTTAAATCCTAACATTCCTTCATTTTTTTTTAGGTTTTTTGGTATTTGCAAATAAAAACAATAAGTCCAAGTTGTTGCAATCGGTACAATAGTGTTTTTATGTGGATGTGAAGTATCGTAACTAATTGCAATCGGATGGTTGTGATAATCAATTTTATGTGTAATGAGTTCTTTTGTATTTGGTGTTGTCTTAAATACCCAAGTCTTGCCGGCCCATGCACCATTCCAATTAATTCCCTCAACTAATCCAGATATTTGTTTACAAGCTTCAATTCCATATTTGATTACTGATTCTATTTCTTTAGATTGTATACCAAATATACTTGTGTTTGTGTCGGTATAACCAATTGATAAAATATTTTGTTCAACTCTGTTTATTAATGATTCTTTTGAATATTCCCAATTATAGTCAGTACGATATATGTCTATATTTTTACTAAGTTGTTGTTTTACTATATTCATATATAAACTATTAAAACCAAATATACGATAAATATCCCACATTACCAAATAAAATATCGGCGGGGGTTGGGGGCAAAGTCGTTTTTTAAGAAAATTTTTAGAATATACCTTCTATTGATAGTTTCCACTTATTCAAAGGACATCCCATTTCATTACCACTATATATCTTATGTTCTATATAGCATCCACATTCTTTACACTCCGGTCTTTTTAATTTTACGAAAGATGGACACTCCACACATACTCTATATCTTAATTCAGCAGTGATTTGTTGTTCTTGTGTGGGTTGTGACCTTACTATCCATTTATTTGGGATTTTAGTCATATACCGTTATTTGTTAGTCCTCCACCATTTTTTCCTCTCTATGTACCAAAATGGAAACTTACACACCCAATAGATAGTTATACCACAGGCAGCAAGGAAAAGCATAGGAAAAAGGATTATAGAGGTTATGATATCTTTAATACTAAACTTTTTCATATTATTTCGATAACTTCTTTTGAATATCCACAAGTTGTTGTTGTAACTGTTGTGTAGTTTGAGTATTTGTAGCTTGTGTTTGAGCAAGTTGTTGAGTCAATGTTGCATTTTGTTTTGCAATCGCTTCTTGTTGAGCGGCTATATCAGCTTGTACTTTTCTTTGTGCGGATTGTGTGTCTCTATATTCTTGTACACTACCTACTTCTTTATAGATAACTTGATGTAAGTCTTTTGCACCCAATAGTTGTTTATTAGGGTCGGATAGCGAGTTTGCAGTAATTTCGACTTTACCAAGATTAACAGGTATAATTCCTTCAAAGAATGTATGCTTAATCATTTCAAAGTCTGCTCTTAATAGGGTTAGTCTTTCTCTTACCCCTTCTATAAACACTTTTAGTTTGGGCATATCTAATAATTCGTTTTGAGGTTGTAATACCACATTTAATGCATCTAATGAATAAGCAGCTTCAGGAGCTAGTTTTAATTGATATAGGGTATATGTATCTAATCCTCTTATAGAGTCCTGATTAAGAGTATAGTTAATTTGTGTAATGAGGTTATTCGGTATTCCGTCCGTTTTACTGCCTTCATATATGTACTCTACTGAACTTACTCCTGCTTTGATTCCTTTAGTATCTTGTAAGTTACCTATGGATTCTAAACGAGATATATCCAACTCAATAATCTTAATGGTCTTACCTATCACTACATCTTTGGTCTTTACCTTTAGAGTACCATTTTGTATTATATCGTAATGTGGATTGTTGGATTCTTTTATTAAGTTTAGAGTAGTTAGAGAACATAGATAGTCCTCACCTACCTTAACTATAATGCCATTTGCCTGTATAAGAGGTTTAAGATTTTGTAGAGGAACGCCAATGGGTAGGGTAATAGGGGTTATTGCTTTATCGGCCGAAATTATCCAATTAGAACCTACTTTAGAATATCTGTCCGGATTTTGTGATATAGTTTTCATCGTTTGTTATTTCTATAAACGCTCTATTATAGATAGTCGTTTCTTTCTTTATTCTTTTGTTACTTCTTAATTTATATATTGCCCTTTGTAGTTCTTGATACATTCCTATTTCGATTGCATCACATATGGTATAGTTAATTTCTAAGTCTGGCTCTATTTGCTTAAAGGATTCTACCCCTTCTTCCTTAATTTGTTCCTTCTTATTCTTAAATCCAATAACATGTGCTACACCTACCGATGTTCCAAATGCATCTGCTGCGTCGACATATACACTTTCTTTAATCATTTTTTAACATTTTACGTCCGGAGGAATATTTCTTGCTTTATCGTATATGTCCGATTTAAGGTGGTCTAAGTTTTTAATAATCACCTGTGCCATTGCTTGAACTAATAACTCTTTTTGTTTGTGGTTACCCTTAATAGTCTTTTGTATGTCTTTGCATTGTTTTTGCATATCCTTTATATCTTCTTGCATTCTATCCCATTCAATATTATTAAGTCGTTCGTTTATAGCATTAGGTACTACTATTTTCTTTTTCATTACATTAGGGATATTAGATAACTGACTTATTCCGAATTGTTGATTAAACATATCATTCCCACAACGGGTTAAGTAATCTTCATCGGATTCGTCAGGCTCTCTTTCACAATGCCCCTCATATACCTTTAATAATAATTCTTTTAATTTCATACTAATAAATATCATTAAATAGAATAAAAAAACCCCCACTTATTTAAGGTGAGGGTTTCAGTTTATAATTTAATAAACCTTTTGACGAAAGAAACTGCGTAAGGTAAAACTTTCCACCCTACTAATACACCTACCCAAAACGGATAGTGTAAAACGAAATCTAATACTTCCATATTTAATTTAGTTTGGTTAAAAAATAAGTCAACTAATTCCGATATCGTATAAATAAGTATCACTTAGGTAAAAGAAAAACATCTATTTTCACTTTGTGTGTATCATACATCATGTCAAAATTGCGTCCATAGCAAAAAAATATGACCCCGGTATTTGCACCTATCCGACCCGGTTTTCAGCGAACTGTTTTTTTTGAGCTACACGTAACTGTCTCGTGCCCCCGCCCGCCTCATTAAATAAAGAGCACAAAGAAACCGACAGCGTTTCTGCTATCGGTTCATCCTATGATTAGGAGCTCTTTGTAATTAAAATAAAAAAAATGAAAACATTAGAAAACCAAATCTAATTTCTTTTACTTATGTAGTTTGTGTACTTAGTGTACTGCGACATTAACTCATTTGCTTTAAGTCTTTGTTCACTTACTACCTCTACTCTACTACCTATGTTATATTGTTTACACCATGCTATGAAATTGTTATCTCCCATAGTGTTATGTCTTTGTTCTTCTATACTATTATACTTCTCTATGTCTATATGTGTTATTGTATCCATTTAACTGAATTTATTTTTATTAAGATTGTCCGACTAAGCTTTTGCTTTAGCAGGGTGAGTAGCGAACACTTGCTTTAAGTATGTATCTTCATCCTCTATGTCCTGCTCCGTTATACTATTGTATCGCTCTAACAATTCAATAGCGGACCTGATTTCATCTAACTGCTCAGCTGCGGCCCACTTAGGTTTGCCATCTTGCAGTCCTTTAATCTTCTTCATTAATACTATCTCGTCTTGTTTCAATTTCATTATTGCGTAATCCATTTTGCTTTTTGTTTTATGTGTGACCAGCACGGTCTTAAATATTTATCTTCGTTTCGTCTTGCTTGCCTCTCATATGGGTTTCTACTATATGTACCTGGGTACTTATCGTACTTTGTTAATATTGGCTGCAGTTGGTGTGTCCATTCGTGTATGCAAGTACCTATCAGCTCTCTTACATCGTAACAGTTGTTATAGTATATATGTACTTCATTATCCGTTGCATCATATTCACCACAATCACTATCCCACCCTATGCGGACTGACCATATAGGTTCGTACTTCTTTCTTTTATTTGTACCCATATGTTTCCGACACCATCGCAATGCCATATTTGCTAACGCTACGGCATGCTTTCTCTCTAAACTTTCAATCTTTGTGTTTAAGTAAATCATTCGTGTTATTTCGTTATAAAAAAAGTGGCTCTATTGGGGAGCCACTTCGTTAAGTGTTGTTGCTTTCTTTGTAAAGTAAATCGGAGAATAACCTATTGTAAAGTAACCAATATGCTAACAACATAGAGCGGTGAGCTAGAATTGAACTAACTCTTATAATCTGGAAGACTATCGTGCTACCCGCGGGCTTTTACGTCCGTGTGGATACCATTACACCTTCACCGCTTCATTAGGACGAGGAATCTTTACAACCATATTGCTATGGAATCTTTACAACCTCGTGCTAAATTATTTTTTAGTTGAATCAGCAACTACTGGTGTAGCTGTTGAATCTACCTTAACTGAATCAGTTGCCTTTGCAGTTGAGTCAGCAACATTGATTGCTGCAGTATTGTTACTACCACACGCAGTCATACCGATTGCAAGAATCAATGTCATAGCACCTACCTTAGCAGTAGATAAAATTGACGACAATCTTTTAGCATTGTATAACGCCTTAGTGGTAAAGAAATCTCTCTTTTGTTCACTTTGAGTCGTTGCCGCTTCGTTTAAGTTGTTTACTAATTCTGTTACTTGATAATTCACCTTTGTACTAATTTTCTTAGCCATGTTCTTTTTTTGGTTGCCTTTAAGTTATTAATTGTTCAAGCTCCATA